>Ga0123355_10007105_pt1 | contig 16696 bp, 32 predicted proteins | sample TergutEmb28metaG_3_FD_89872 | JGI IMG/M metagenome (GOLD analysis project Ga0123355, IMG submission 89872) | Embiratermes neotenicus P1 segment gut microbial communities from Petit-Saut dam, French Guiana - Emb289 P1 | ecosystem: Host-associated > Arthropoda: Insects > Digestive system > Gut ...
GCAACCGCGGACGTATCACGCCTAACAGATCGAAAGGTCCGATCCGGCCCCATGCTAATTTTGTAAAGTGCCGATCCTCGGCGGGGCTAAGTTTGAAACTATAACGCCGAACGAAACTATAATCAGTCGCTTGGCGGCGTCGGTCTCTTAGTCAGTTGCCGTTGTATCTCCAACCATAGCCAAACCGCATACACCAGTGCGACGCCCGCCGCCATGCCGGCCAGGAACACGGACGCCATAACGAACATCATCACGCCATGACCCATCGTTCACGAATAAGCTGCGCCGCCCTAATCAGCTCATTCAGCATGATCGCCATATCAGGATCGTTGAATATGACGGCCCCTTGCTCCTTCATATCCAGCGACCGCAGCAACACGGCCAGCGTTTCAACCGCCCCCGCCAGTACCACCAGGTCAAGCTCATGTTGCTTGCCCGCCATCAATACAGTGCCCCCGCCCCTGTCAGATGATGCGTCACCATGCCGGCGGTTCCGCCGGCCGCTCCCCCGAGCATCGCCCCGATAAATTCCTCCGCCCCGAGGCCCGTTGCCATGCGCCCGACAAGCAAGCCCACGGCAGTCCCGGCGATCACGGCGGCGATGAAGCCTAACAGCTCGCGTGTCACAACGTCACACGTCTCGGCGATTGCGTCAGCTCCAACCGATGAAACCGATGCCGCCCTATCGTAATGACCGGGTTCCTATCCGCCGCCCATGTGGGCCGCATGTGGGTTGCATGGAAATGATCGCTGGTAATCGTCGGATCGTCGCCCTCGCCCGCCAGCGCGGCCCCGGCGGCCCGTAAAGCCTCGGTGAACTGCCGGTCCCGTTCGTCAACCCACAGCAACGGCCGGCGGTTCGGATCGTTCTCATTCCAGCAAGAGAATTGACGCGGCAACAAGCAAACATCGGCGACGTTCCGCCCCCACCAGCGCGGGTTCAAGGCGCGGTTGCGGATGACCCAACAAACGGCGAGCATCCCAATATAACCCTCGCCCCTCGCCTCGCCCCATGCCGTGCGAGCCATAATTTCCTGCGCCCAATCGGCCATGTGTTACAGCGTCCTACATCCAGCGGTGCGGTTCGTGCCGTTCGGGCTTGTTCGGAACCCGCTCAACGGCGGCGTTGGCGATGCGGATCGCCGAGGCATCGCTTTCGCCCCGCCGTTTCGCCCCGTTCGCCACATGCGCCCACATTGCCCGTAAACGGGGCGTAGTCGCCTTGTGCGTATGCGCCGTTGCATCATCCTCGGTCCAAGGCATGGCGGCCTTCTATCCCTGTTTCCGGCCCGGGAATGGCATGGTTACGGAGACGCTTGCTCACGATCCTGTCCTGCGCCGATGCCCCGGCCCCCTTAGATCAGGTGCCTTGCTATCGGCGGCCCGGGACAACCAAACGCTGTTCACCGGCCCCCCGGCGATCGTTCCCGGGATGCCGGTTGCCATGTGTTGCGGATCGCCCAACGCTGTCAGGAAACCGGGATCGGCCCGGGGCAGGATCGGGGCCTGGTCGCGATCCCATATCGGCAAGGTTCCGTCGATCGGCACGGCGATCGTTGTGCCGATCCCGGTATCAACCGCCCAACCGTTCGCGACGGCCGGTGCGCCTGGTGCCAGGACAACGGACGGCGGCGAGCTAGTGCCACTCATTTTATTTGGTGCTCCGTCATCGAGTGCACAGTCACGGCCCGCCCCGAACTGTCGTTGATCGCCCGGGGTTCGCCCCCGAACCATCGGCCTTCCGAGGCGGCCGAGGCCGAGGGTTGCTGCGTCAATTCGCCCGCCGCCCGGCCGAGCTGTGCGAGGTGCGGATCGGCCGGGCGTCGGGCTTCCTGCGGATGATCTGCCGGCGTGAGTTCGCCCGGTTGGGGTTCGCCCGGTTGCTCCGCCGGTTGCTCATGCGGCTCGCCGGCCGGCGCATCAAGCGGCTTGTCGGGTTCCTCTGGTTGATCGCTCATGGTTTTGGCTTCCGTTTCGTGACGATGACGGTGATGCAAGTGCGGCCGTCTCATGTGACAGGTATCCCTAGCAATGTCTGCAAGCTTTGCCGTGCTGCCGTGTTGAGCTGCACCGTGCCGTTGATCGCTAAGGCCGCTCCGACACCAGTCTGTTCGATGGTGCAAGTCGTGGTGCTGTCGGGCCGCGTCATCAATACCGAACCGTCGCCGTTGATCACGAAACGATCGTTGCCGGCGAACAGCGAACCTTGTTGCACCCGAACCGCGTAACCGTAATTCGCGGCGATGAAAACTCCGGTGCTGGTGCCTTGGTTGGAAACGATCAACCCGTAAGTTTCCGAGGCCGTCGAATTGTTGACGATCGTTAGTCCAACCCCATTGGTGCCGGAACCGATCGGCACCAATGCTCCGCCCTGGATCGGCAGGAAAGCCCCCTGTTGCCCGATCCATTGCGAACCGTTCCAGACAAAGGTTGCCCCCGAATTGGTATCGAACCACGCCATCCCGTCATAAGGCGACGGGGGCGGGTTCGGCCCGGAGAACACGACGCCGGTTGCCGGTCCCCATGCACTCCCGGTCCAATAGCTCAACACTTGCGTTTGCGTGTTGAACCACAGCGTATAAACCGCCGGATCAGGCGCAGTCGGGCCTACCCAGACCTCCGGCGTCGGCGGCGGTGCCGGAAGCCCGCCGCCCGATTGCCATTGGCTGCCATCCCAAACCTGAAGCCCGTTCGAGGAACTGTCATACCAAAGCACATACTGCGTTGGATCGGGAGCGGACGGCCCGACATAGACCGGCAGCGTTGCGGGGCCGCCCCCGCCATCGAGGTTATCGGCCGTCAACGTTCCCGGGAAACAGGCATGGGCGATCCCCTGCACATCGGTCCAGTAGGTCCAGCGTTGCGCCGGCTGATCCGGTATCGCGGTTGGCGGCCACACGCCGGCAAGCGGCGGCCCGCCTGGCGTCAGGTTCGGTTGCGGACACGCAGCGGTGCCGCCATGCGGCGGCGATGTTCCCTGCCGCCATGCGTTGCGGGCCGGCGGCGAATAATGACCGGGCCGCGTCCAGTTCGAGGGGATTCCATCAGGCATGTCACGTTGCCTTGGTATATTGGATGGTGACAATAAGCGTCTGTCCGTGCATTTGAGTTGCGTTATAGGGAAATTGCAGATCATTAGACGTAATTAGCAAAGTGCCGGACATGACCGTGTTCGCAAGCGTTGATTGTCCCATCCAAATATTAGGAATTGTATTCATTCCTCCAGAATCAAACGATCCGACAAGCACCAGTGCGCCGATAATGACTGCGGCATTTGCGCCGGTTGTCACTTGCAGGTAACCGCTATTGTCCAAAGTTTCGACAATGGTTTTCTGATACACCGGCTTGCCGTCAATCCAGTGATTACCGGTTGCTTGTTCCTCGGTCGAATAGTCGATCATGGCGGATGATCCTCCGTTGCCGCCATTGCCCGGTTCCGTTGCCGGCGATGCCGCCGCGTTGCCGGCGAGAATGACCGGTTGTCCGGTTGCCGGATCGAACCATGCGCCGCCTGGCCCGAGCTGCGGCGGTGCGATGCGATCGGGGGGGATCGCGGTTCCGTAACCGCTGTTCATAGCGTCACCGGACAAATCAAAGTCGGATCGATTTGAGCGTTGAAAGAGACGCCATCGGAAACGAACAATGCCGGACCGAAGACAACAGTAAACCCGGTGTTATTAAGCGGCGACCCGATATCAATCGAGTTTTGTCCAGGCGCAAACCACAGTCCTGCCGGAATGACAGCGCCAAACGGAAATGACTGCGCCGCACCGATCGTCGGCGTTGCCGCGCCGCCTCCGCCTCCGCCGATCGAACCGCCCGGCGTTGTCGCGGTGCCGCCGGCCGTGACGGTGCCGGGAAACCAGGTCACGGGTTCGCCGGTCGTTGGATCAAACCATGTCTGCCAGTTCGGCCGCGCCCCGTTGTTGGGCGTCATCTGATCCTCGCACACGTTCGGATAAGGCGGCCCGGCCGGCTGCAAGGCCGGCGGCTGCGTTCGGCCGGCGGGTTCAACCACGTTCGGGTTTTGCGCCGGGGGCGGCGTCGTTGTGCTACTCATTTCTTACAAGCCTCCGTTTCTGTCGCCTCACCTTCACGCAACCATGCGACGATATAGCGTAGCTGCGCGACCGCCCAAAGCCCGATCAATGGAATGATCACCTCATCGGCGACGCTGAACAGCTTATCCAAAAATTCTAGAGTATTCATGCCGCCACCGACGCGATCGCCCGCCCCGTTCGCTGCACTGTCTTTGATCGCGACATCAGCTCAATCAACGCGATCGCCACCAGGACGATGCCAACAATAATCAAGAAGCCCCGTTCAACCCATTGCCCGATCGGCGCGACGAAACCGAGGGCCGCGCTTTCGATCCCCTGCATGATGTTCGTGCCGAGGCCCTTGAACCAGTTTGCCGCATCGGATGCGAGGCCGCCCGATATGCCCAATTCTTCCGGCCCGCCATAGATGCCGGGTTCAAACCCGATCCCGGGTGCGGAACCGGCCGAATAAGCGCCCGCGCCTTCGTTCGCTTGCGTTCCGCTGAATATCGGTGCGGTCGCGTAGCCACCATAGATCGCCCCGGTTGATGGATCATAGTTGAGGCCCGAGCCATAACCGCCGCTTGTCGCGGTGCCGGGCGTGACGGTGACGGTATAGGGTGCGCCCACGGTCGAACCGCCGGTTGTCGTGCCGGTTCCCGAGCTGCCATCAAGGCCGCCTTGCAAGGCCGGCGGAACGTTGGTGACGGGATAATTATAGCTGCCGCCCTCGACATTGCCGCCGCCGAGCAACGGGGCCGCCTGTTGCTGGTCTGTGGTGCCCGACATGTCAGAGGATACCCACGCCGGCCGGCGTGATCTGTTGCGGCACCAGGTTCGCCGCGTAGGTCAACGGTTGCCCGCCGGTTGTCAGACCATAAGAGGTGCCGGCAAAGTTGCCATAGACCGGCGATCCTCCCGTTAGCGCCAGCTCGTAAGGTATGGTCGTGTTGAACAGGGTATTATAGTTCGATGCGTTATACATTGCTTGCGCGGTTTGCGCCGAGTAGGCATTGGCGTTTTCCGACGCCGCCAGCGCATCATTGGCTTGCGTCGTGCCGAGGTTGCCGGCGGTCGTATAACCGAGCTGTTGCGTTGTGTTGTCGGCGGCGTTGGTAGCGATCACGGCCTGATCCTGCCCGCCCGCGATATTCACGGCCGCCTGGTCGTTGACCTCGGCCAAGTTCAATTCGGTCCCGGCGGTCGATTGCGCGGCCTCGGCGGCGTAGTAGGCGGTCGCGAGCTGTTGCTCCGTAATTGCCGCAGTCTGCGCCTGATTGTTTTGCGAGCTGCCAGAGCTAGAGGAAGGCCCCAGATAACCGAGAAAGTAGAGGATCGCGAGGCCGCCCACGAAAATGCCGGCCCCGGCCCAAACGGGATTTTTCTCGGCCCATTCTATGATCGGGTTTGCCATCGCTTACATCCAACGATGAGGTTGTTTATCGGGTTCATCTAGCTTTGCCTTGGCACGGTCCAATGCGTTCGGAATTGAAGTTCCAAACGTTGCGACTTTAACGGCAGCAGTCCCTCGATGACGATAGACAATATACGATTCACTCTTTCCGGTTGCTTCTTTAGTCACATAGCCATTTGCATTTTCATAAACCGTCATCCTCTAACCTGTCGTCAAGTAAGTCCCGCTGACGCGGGATTGCATAATCAGCGCATCCATCGTTTCGATCGGGATCGTCGGGTTGATTTTTATCGAGGTCGGCACGGTTTGAACGTCAAACCAGATCGCCCCGAACACATACTGTGCCCCCGGCCCGGCGATCGTCGGGATGCGATAAGGCGCATAAACTCCGCTCCCGATCGGGTTGTAAGCGAGCTGTCCGAAATGCGGCGCGAACGCATCGGCCCCGCGATCGTAAGGCCGCGATTGCAACCAGACGGGAACGGGTTGCGGCGTCGTGACAAGTTTAGGAAAGGGCTTCCTTTGCCACCACGCGAACGCAACGGGCTTGCCTCGCATCATCGCTTGCGGATCAACGCCGGCAGCGGGGCCGGTGCGGCGGTCAACCCAATCCATGACAACGGGCCGCCCGCCATATTCGGCCGCGCGATAGTTCGCCAAGCCTTGCGGCGCGGCCCCGGGAACGGCCGTAGGGCCGGGATAGAGCTGCGTCCAAGCGGCGACCGCAAAGCCAGTTTGCGCCGCCCTGACGGCCGCTGCCGTCGCCGCCTGGGGGGTTGCGCTTGCGGCTGCGGCTGCGGCGGTTCCCGAGATAAAGGCCGCCTGCAATTGCTGCGGCGTGAATTGCCCGTAAACCAACGGCGTTGTCTGATAACCGGGGATCGGTATACCGGCGATGGTAGGCATCACAGACCGCCGCCAAAGCTGGTTGATAGATCGGAACCGGGATAAGAAAGGTTGAGCGAAACCTGCGTTCCGGTCACGGGCGCTTGTGCCGTGCCGATCGCGTTGGAAAACGCCGATCCGGCCGATTGGATGACCTGCGGCGTTTGCGCATTTTTGGAAACTAAAGTTGCGACAACGCCGAGGCCCACAATGGCAACGGCGATCGTGACGATTGCCTCAACAAACGTATTCACAATCCCAATCCTCCTAAACCGCCGCCGATATTGCCGAGGCCGCCGAGCAAACCGCCCGAGCTGGTTGAGCTGCTGCCGAACAGGTTTGACGTGTTGCCGCCGAGCAAACCGCCCGAGCTGCCGCTGACGGGTGCGACGGCGGCCCCGATAACACTACTCAACGCCGATCCGGCCGAATTGATGACCGTTGGCGTTTGCGCATTTTGCGAAACCAGAACGGCGACGATCGCAAGCCCGATGATGCCTGATACAACAGAGATCGCCGCCGCGCCCCATTCTCTCATGTCAACTGACCTCCAATCGCGCCAGTCCCGGCAACCGCACTCGGCAGGAACGAACCGCCGAACCCGGTTGACGATCCCGTGCCGGCGGCGGTTCCGCCGGGCGGAAGTCCGGTCACCTGCGCGGTTGCTTGCTGGTATTGCTGTTCGACGGTTGGCGGAACCGGGGCCGCCGCTTGTTGCCCGCCGAGGTTCTGAAAGCTCGAAATGATATTCTTATAATTGTTGACAACCAGGACCGTGATGACAAGCGCCATCAACCAGCGCGATATTGATTGAAGCCCCGGGATGAAACCGATCGCGCCCACGCCAACGAAAGCGGCAGCCCATTTCATGTAAGGCGGAACATCGGTTTCAAGCGCGGTTGCGAGGTCGCCTTGCGTGCCTTCAAACGCCGCAACCATGATAACGCCGCCGAGTAGGATCAGGATAAACGGCATATTAGAATGATCCTGTTGCGCCGCCGGCCGGCGTTGACGTTCCGCCCCCTGCGGCCGGGTTCGGGATGCCGCCTTGGCCGATGATGCCGCCAATGATGCCGCCGAGGCCGCCTCCGGCGGCCGAGCTGCCCGAGCTAGCCGCTTGTTGTTGCGTTCGGCCCGTCAGGATCGCAACGTAAATGCCGAGGCGTTGCGCCGCCGCCAGATAAAGCACAAACCCGGCGAGCAAAGCCCCAACAACCAGCGTCGATTGATCCATGATCCTAGCTCATGGCAAACCGAGCATTTGCGCCGGTTGTGTCCACACTCTGCCGAGCACATAGCCGACGATCAAGAAGATCACCATCATAAACCAATGATGCGGTTCCATGTCTTTTCACTCCGTTAGAGTTTGCGCGGCGAGGCGTAGATGAAACAGGATCATGTTCCACGCCAACAAGCTGACTAAGATAACGCCGACGATAAGGAATACCGTCGTTGGGTTCATCGGATGCGTGAACGGTGCATTAAGCCAAGCGAATACGCTCTTGATCCCGTCGCCCACGGTTCCGCCGCCGTAGGTAGGGACCGTGACCGCACCGTAAGGGCCGGTCCCGGTTCCCATTGCAACGCCGCCCGTAGGAGCGAGGCCGGAAACTGATCCCGACATAATTTAAGCCCCCATCGGTAATGAACCGCCTTGGCTGACTTGCCCGATCACACCAAACGCTTCCCAACCAAACAACGTGTTTGCGGTCGATCCGTTGACAACGGAGGGGTTGATGACAAGCGCCATATTTCCATACGTATCCGTATTGATTGGGCGATGCCTGAAATCAAGATAATGCGTGCCGGCCGGCAGATCGCTTCCCAATATGTCACGTTCAACGAGGCATAACATTTGACCATCCCATCTCAGGATATTCGTAAAGTTTGCGCTTACAACGGAAACATAGTTCAGATCGGCCCCGTTGACGTTGAGGGTTCCGGCGTTGTCATAACAAAACGCGACGCTCTCATACATGCGTGCATTGACGAACGCATATCCGTTGTCTTGATTGACAACGGGAAGGCCGCCGGCCGTTTGCGTCAACAGATAGGCCGTGCCGAGGTCAAGCGCCGGCAGGATCGGGCTTGCGGTTTGTGGGTTGCGCGGCAACTGATCAAGGTAATTCTGGTTGCATTGCACACCGACCATGCTCAACGATGCGAGGTCAGTTCCGGCCGATTGATACATGGCGAGCGTTGGATCGGCGGTTGAACTTACAAACATCTGCGGGTTCAATGTGATCTGAACCTGCATCACGGCATTTGTTACGTCGGCGAAGATGGAACCGCGTAGGTCATGGTTGTTCTTTACAAAGGGTATTTCGAGACAAAGCCGGATCGGCACGGTTGTTCCGGCCGGGATCGTGCGCGGGGCGTAGATGATCCTGTTGTTTATGTCATCAATCGGCGATGAGGTTGAAGGCGATCCACCTGCTGTCCAGTCGGGATCATAGCCGGTGTAACCGGCCGGGTTGTCACTTGGATATGCCGCACCGAATACGCGGCGGCGTTTGACTGATGAAACAAGGTATAGATGCCATCCGGTTGTGTTGATCCTGGTGTTATTGCCGAGGTCAACGAACGTCACGTTGCTTACAAGGTTCGGCAAACCAAGCGGCGTCAAAGTTTGATCGCTGGTTGCGGCCGTGATCTGTGCGTTGAGCTGCACCACGAGGCGCTTCACAAGCCCCACGTTGCGGAGCTGGATGGTGATGACGGAACCCGGCCCAACCGCACTTGGCAAAATGGGGTTGAGCTGCTGCCACATGTCCACGCTTGGGGGGTAGTAAATATTCGCGACGTTGCCGCCTTGCAGCAACAGTTGCCGCGTCATCAAGTTTTGCTGTTGCGGCGAAACCGCCATCGTCTGCGATCCTGCCCCGCCCGCCGCACCGCGTTGCTGCGTCATCGTTGCCGACATATCAGAAGCTCCCCAATGATAGACCGCCAAGCGTGTTGAGCGGTTGTTGTAAGAGGTGAAGCGCGAAAACGGCGATAGCGAGCATGAGAATGACCACGATCCAATTGAGCGGGTTTCTAATCAGCTCAAAGTTTATGAGTTCCATTGCGAGCAAGCCCCTTGTGCGCCGCGAGTAATCCCCAGGGTGTATGATGAAATCATTAGTATTGCCCGCCGCCCGCCGTCGTGCCGGGCTTGATCAACCATTGCGAAATCACGGCGAGAACTGCCCAACCGGCCGCCGCCATTATTACGACTGAGATCCAATTAGGTAAGTTCCACGCCAACATATTTCTTTCCACGGTCATGCACTCCGTTTGATTTGCGGCCGCCCCTCGGTGCGCCAGAAATTGCCGAACGGTGCGACATGCGCCGGAAGCCGGCGGTTGAGCATGTCGGCAACATCGTCGGGCGGCGGAACCGGCGACATGCTCAACAAGCGGTTTTTCGCCACGTCATAGTAACGCCAATGATGTTCGGGCAGCGGCATCGAAAGATCGGCCGGGACGAACCCTTCAACAACGCGATAATCGCGGCGATCCTGCATCCGGTAGACGGCGAAGAAAGAGGCTTCCGAGAATACCGCCCGCTTCACCATGACGGGCCTTTGCGTGCAAATGATGCACGGCAACCGCTTTGACCGGCCTTGTTGCAGGATCGCTTGCCACGCCGGCCCGTCCGGCATCAACGCCGCTTCGTCAATGAACAAGCCGATGTTTTCTTTTTCCCAAACCCGCCACAACCAGCGTTCTAGCTGTTCTTCTTCATCGGGGCGGGGCGTTAGCAGATATACCGTGTTCTTACGTTTGGGTAGGCTTGCTAACGTCAACGGGACAAGCGGGGGCGAGCCAACGTCATCGAACAATGCTTCACGTTTGAAATCTATGATGCACCAGGGGCGAACATCGAAACGCATGTGTGACAGCAACCATGTCCCGCATGTGGTTTTGCCCGATCCGGTCGCGCCAATGCATACCGTGCGATCGTCGCCACCCGGGAACCGGAAACCCGATGCGTGGGGATGCGCCGCCATTAGTTCGGAAACTCGGTGTTGGGCGTAATCGGGATAAAATGCAGACCCTCGCCCCCTGTCCCGTTCGCCGGCCCGGGATTGGGACCCCAACCCGGCCCGCCGGGTTGGGAACCCGTCATCGGCGGCCCCTGGTTGTGCCCCATGCCCGGCCTCATGGCGGCCCGGCGAGCTGCGAGCCAAGCCCGGTAAGCTATGAGGCGGGTTCCATCAAACCGCGCGATCCCGATGCCGAGTGCGGTGAAATCAACAAATTTCTGCGTCATGTTGAGCTGGAAATGCCGCAACGCATTTGACCATAACGTGCCGTATTCCAATGCCTGGTCGTCCGGCATCAACCAGCCTTCAAACTGGGTTCGCGTCGCGACGGCTAAGTGCATCCCCTGGATCACGCCGGCCAAGGCGCTTAAATCCAGCGATGCGCCCGACGCGGTTCCTTTCTTTCGGGTTCGCTTGGCTCCGCTTCCCGTCTCTCCGCTTCCGTTTCCGGTTCCCGGTGTTCCGCCTGGTGCTCCGCTTCCGCCCGGTGTTCCGCTTCCCGGCGGTCGGCCTCGGCCTCGCCTTGGGGCGGGTTCGGCGGGCGATGCTCCGTCCTGTTCGATGCTTCGCGGATCAACGAAAGCTCCGCTTTCAGCTCCGCCATTTCTTGCTTCAATTCCGTCAGCCATCGTCTGACCTCATCTTCCCGGTCATCGTCCTCGGCCTCGTGCTCGGCCAGCTCGGCGGCGGTTTCCGCCGCTTCTGTCGCGGCCTCGGCCGCGATCTCGGCAACCTCAACATCGCGGGCCGCCTCCGTTTCAGCGATATGCTCGGCCGCCTCGGCCGCCCGTTCGGCCGCAGTCGCGGCGTGTTCAGCAACCGCAGCATCATGCTCGTTTGTCGGTTCATGGTGATGCGTTTCACTCACGGTGTTCCGCCCAATCGTCTGCGCGGATGCCAAACTCCGTCAGCCGGCGATCCATCTGCATCAACAGAATTTCAATCCGTTCGGTGCGCTGGTTGATCGCGACGATCGCGGCGGCGAATTGCCTGATCTGTTCGTGAAACTGCGGATCGTTCAGGGCCGCCAGGACCGGGCCGAGGCCCAACGCTTGCGCCATCATGCCCGCCATGCCGCCGTTGCCTTGCTGTTCGCTCATGCGCCGCGATCCTATGGAACCGAGAAATAGACGTTTGCCGTCACGTCGCCGGAAAGCGACGATGGACTGACGTTGAGCGCGAGACCGTTGGTAAAACGCAGCCTAAGGCCGGACAGATCAATGGTTGTCGTAGTCTGTCCCGCGCTGAAGGCGAGAACCCCATACCAAAGCGTCGCGCCGGCCCCGTCGGTGATGCTGACCCCCACGACTTGCGGCGTTGCCGGCGGCGTCGCGACGGTTGCGATGATGTTGAACCCTTCAAGCGTGCCGTTCGTGCCGGCGGCGACGAGCTGCACCGTGCCGCCGGCCGCCAGGAACGGTTCGGCGGCGATCCCGGCAAACGATTGCTCGGGCGTCGGCGGCGTGATCGAAACCGGCGGCGGTATCGAATTGCAGATCTGGAAAATCGTTATATCGCCGGCCTCGGTGAACATGCCTTGTGCGTAGAACATCGTCGCGTTCGTCAGGACCGGATAGAGACCCTGCGTGTAAGCCGGGACGATCAATTGAAAGGCACTGTCGGGAAACAGGAAGCCTACGTCCGAACCGCAACGCGAATTGTCAACGTAAAGCGCCGCGATCTGTGACAGCGCGACTGGCGAATTGCCGGATACCGAGAATTGCACGGCCGAGGTCGCGCCGGTCGTGACCTGCCATTGAATTTCGGCCGTGATGAAGAAATCGCCTTCCGGCGGCGGAACGTGCCACAGCCCCCGCAACGGGAACATGGGTTCCTGATATTGCACAAACGGCGGAATTGTGAGGGGCATGGCTTGCGAAACCCCTCACAATCGATTCAAACAGTTCATAGCGTCGGTTCCGTTGCAGCGGTTCCGGCGTGAACGGTGCGGGGGCGGTTTTTGGGACACTGGGGCCGCCCCCGTTTCTCCGTCCCATAGAGCGGTTGTTTGTCACACAGCGGGTGCAACCTACGCCCCGCCCGCCCCCGGGGCGAAGCGTTAACCGAGGCGGTTCCCGGTCACGATCGCTTGATATAATCTTGCGGTTTCACTAGCTGAAATTTGCTATTCTTTCACGGGAATATTCACGAAATCCGGTTGCCCGCCAAACGCTTCACGCAGCAAGTCGTAATCCTCGATCCACGGTGCGTCCGGCGAATGAGGCCGAGAAACCAGATCAGGACCGCCGGCATCGGGCATGGTGCGGATCGCCCTTCCCCCCGAGGGGTAATCAACCGTGAAATCTGCGGCAATGGATCGTTTGCCCTTCCAAAAGAATGAGAACCGCCGGAGCGATCCTTCCTCACGGCCTTGCACCAGGTCGATGACGCGGGCCGCGTCAATCCAGCAACCGGCAAGCCGGGGCTTGCCCCGGGCCGCCGCCAGCTTCAACGGAATGAACATGTCGAACCCGACCGGCACGGCCGGCGGAAGGCCGCCGTTCTCCAACGCCGCAACCATGTCGATCGCCGCACGGAAAGCGACATGCGTTGCGAACCATTTGCGCCATGCCGCCTCGAAGCGTTTCTGGGTTTCCGGCTTGAACACGTCCGACGGCAAGCCCCGCGTTTTCGGCCGCTTGCCGCCCCAATAGAGGCCCGGTTGCACAATGAAAACGTCGCCGTGTTCAATCTCTTCCCATTGTCCGAGGCCGGGGCCGATCGGAAGGCGCAGGGGCCTTGTGCTTAGGACGGCATCGGTTGCCAGCATGACGATCGCCCCGGGATCGCCCATCCGGTAAGACAACGCGATCGCGTCGTTGAGCTGCGCCCGGCAGCTCGCCGTGATGATCCCGGCGTGAATGAAATTGCCGAACGTCGGTTCGCCGACACGTTGTGCCTGTTTGCCGTAAAGAGCGTTGATGCCAAGCTTCAACGGCTTGCCCCGTCCGGCTTCGATCGCGTCAAGCTGTTTGCGTTCGGCATACTTGGCCGCGACCCAATCGAAGCCCGGGCAATTGCACCGGCCAGGTCGGAACAACCAGCCTTCCCGATAGGTGATCGCGGCCCCGAGGCGTTCGGCCGAGGCAAGCTCAATTGACCAGTAGGTGCCTTGCCCCTCGCGAGGCCAAAAGAGCTTGCCGTTGTCCTGCCGGACAGGAAGGCCGCAGAGCGGCTTGCCGGCCGGGTGCGTGAAAGAGACCCACGCCAGGAACAAAGCCCCCTGGCGGGCATCCTCGGCCAATTGCCGGGGGTTCCTGGCGATCCATCGGCCGTGTTCCAAACATGGCAACGACCGCATTGCGGCCGGATAGGCCGAGTTTATGTCATACTCGAAAACCGGCCCGGCAATCGGGCCGCCATGCAGCACGGTCTCGAACCGGCCGCCATAGTACGCATGTGCCGCAACCGCCATGACCTCGGCCGGGATGATCTGTGCCAGGCGATCGCGCCGGATCGTCGCGTGTTGCGTGTGCATGAGCTGCGCCAGTTTCCCGGCCCCGTTCCAATCGCGGTTGCGGAGCGGAAGGCCGCAAGCGATGCACATGTCGCGGAATCGCGTCATTAGCTCGGCCAACAGCTCGCACTCGATTGCGTTGTAATGCCGGACCTCGGCCGTCATCCGATCGAACACGGCCCGGCGTTGCTTCATCGCCTCGATCATCTTGTGATGCTGCAAACCGACGCCCCATTCCTCGATCGCGGCGCGGAAAGAGGTTTGAAAGAAACCCGAGGTATCGAGGATCGTCCGCGCGGTGCCGCGAATAGCCTTGCCGCGCCTCATGCGGCAAACTCTTAGAAACTTTCCCGGCAGATATTCGATGCCGTAGCCTTTCCAAAACGTGTAAGGCGAGACGCCGGCCTTGCGTTCGCGCGGGGCGAACAAGCGCCGGATGCGTTGCGTTGCTTTCTCGGGATCGCCGTCGCACAAGTCGCGCAGGATCATCGTTGCGTCGTAATTGAACACGAACCCCACGAGTATCGCCTTGCGAGGCGGGGGCGCGGCGAGAATGTGGTTGAGGCATTGTCCGGTTGTCAGGGGTTTGCCGGTGTATAGCTCGCGATCGCCAATCCGCAGCAACATGTAATGCTGCCGGCCCCATCGGTCCCGGTATTTGGAACCCTCGCCGTCAACGCCGATGAAGGGGCGCAGGGGCTTTGCACGTTTGGCATGGGGTTTCGGTGCCGCCAGCTCCGGCGGCCGCTGTGCGGCCCTCACGGCCGCCGCATAGGCCCGCTCAACCCGCATCCGTTGGGCGTTTTCTTCTGCCGTCCTAGCCATTGTCGGCAAGCGTCTTCGGCGCAGCCGACAATCCCCCGGAGGGGATATAAGTTTCAGCCATAGTAAAGCTCGCTTTCGTCCATGTCGTAATCGGCCGCCAGCTCGGCCATGAGATCCGATCCCGATTGACCGGCCCGGCGGCGGCCGGCGAGCTGCCCGATGCCCGCTTCAAGCTTGCGGAAATTGCGTTCGCCCATTGCCCGGTATGCGGCAAACAATTCATCGGGCGATCGTGCGCCGGCATCGCGGCCCTTGCGGAATTGCTCCTCGGCCAGCGATCGCATGTCGCGATCGCGGATCGCCTCGCGTGCCTTGCGGGATACGTGTTCCTTAACGCCGGCCTTGGGGCCATGACCTCGGGCTTGGGCCCGCGTCTTGCCAGCCGCCTCGGCCCGCTCAATGCGGCGGCGGTATGCCGGCGACCATTGCGACCGTGGTTTGCTTGCCTTGCGAAAACGGCCCGGGGCCGAGGCCGCCGGGCCGTTCTCTCCCGATTAGCTATTCGTCGGCGTCGGGATCGTCAGTCGGGATCGGTGCACCGGGCGGGGCGAACGCGAACCCGGCCGGGGCTTCCGATGACGGCGGCGAGGCCCGCTCCGCGTGGGCAGCGAGGCCGGCAAGGTTCCACGCCGCTAACGCTTGATCCGGCGTAACCTTGGACGGCCCCATCGCCCCGCACGGCCCGGCGAGGTTGCCCGCGCTGGCATCAATGATGCCGTCACAGGCAACGAACCAATAACCGTGCGACGTGTTGCAGATATGAACCTCAAGACCGCCGCAGAAAGGACATTGTGAGGCTAACATCAGCCCGCCCCCTCAATGCTGCACCGTTTCAACCTCGCCCGTCTCGGGATCGTAGGTTTCCTCCGGTGCGGCGAGCTGCTGCGGTTCGGCCTCGGGACGTTCGAGAATGCCGCTTTCGTAGGCCAGGGCGAGCAAAGGATCGCGGGCATCCTGCGGCCGGCGGTCATAGGTCACATACGAGTAGCCGACCGGCGATGCCGGGCGGCCTTCCTCGTCCGGTTCGCACCAGACCTCAACCGAAAGCGGGATCATGCGCCCCTGTTGCAGATCGCAAGCGGCTTTCATCGCCCGCTGTATCCCCGATGGCAAATAACACTCGCGCCCGGTCAACACGGTCCCATCCACACGAACACAACGAAAATCGCCGGCAAAGCGAATTGAGGTTCGGGTTGCGTCGCGGGCATTGGGATGCGTCACGTAGCCGGCGACCATGCCGACGATCGCGCCGCAATACTCGGGTTGCCCCGATCGCTGCACCCGCTTGCCGATGCCCGGGTTGAGTACGCCCGGCCCGAGGTTGCCGGTGATCTTGGAACCCGTAGGGACAGCCGGAACCGGCTTGGCGGCGGTCTTGCGAGCTGCGGGGGCGCTTGCGGCGGGCTTGGCGTTTGGTTGACGTGGCATGGTATAATGCTCCGTTGGTTGATGTTGGCGGGGGTTCCTTCCCCGCCCCTGCCCGAAACTCCGGTACAGGCGAGGCGGCCCGCTAAAGGGGCCGTTTCGTCTGCGTCGGCATTTTCAGCGGAAGCTCGGGTTGGACGGCGGCCCGCAACGTCCAGCGATAGGCCGCAGCTCGGGCATCGCGGGCACACAACGGGCATAGCTGGCGGGGGGCAAGCATGACCTCGGGATGAACCCGGCAGTGGTCAACATTGCCGAAACGGGCCGAGGCCCCTACGTTGGGTTCGGTCACGGCATGGTCCGATCATGTCGTGCCATCGGCCGCCGCCTTGCGGATCGATATAAGCGGGGGAGAGGTGTCCCGACCCTCCCCCGCATCGGTCCGAAAACGCCAACCGAGGCGGGTTGATTCCGACAAGCTGCAACAGGAATGGAGTCGGGGGCAAGCCCCTGCCCGATACGTTGCTTGTTGTGTATTAGGACCGGGGCGGGCGTAATTATAGTTTCGTTCGGCGTTATAGTTTCAAACTTAGCCCCGCCGAGGATCGGCACTTTACAAAATTAGCATGGGGCCGGATCGGACCTTTCGATCTGTTAGGCGTGATACGTCCGCGGTTGC
>Ga0123355_10007106_pt1 | contig 16696 bp, 14 predicted proteins | sample TergutEmb28metaG_3_FD_89872 | JGI IMG/M metagenome (GOLD analysis project Ga0123355, IMG submission 89872) | Embiratermes neotenicus P1 segment gut microbial communities from Petit-Saut dam, French Guiana - Emb289 P1 | ecosystem: Host-associated > Arthropoda: Insects > Digestive system > Gut ...
AACGCCGACAAGCCCATTCCTGAGCCCAAATCAAGGATTCGCATATCCTTTGTGATCGTGAAATGTGAAGCCAATTCCTCGGCCTGCCGTATGCCATTGGGACCCCACATTGTGTCTTTTAACAGCGCACGATTCTTTTCGTCAGCGACGAACTGATTAGAAAATGTATTGCTCATTTTTCTTTCTCCTATCTTTTTTTCAAGTGTCTCTTAAATTGTTTCATTTCATTTTTGCTGCCAAACCAACTGTATAGCTTTTCGTTTTCAATCTGGCGGGAATTTAAGCCGTCGTAAGTGATTTCGCGTTGCAGTTTCTGATAACTTTCAAATCGGCTCTTGGATAATGTGCCGTTTTCGATGGCTTCTTTGATTGCACAGCCCTGTTCATTTTCATGTGAGCAGTTTCGGAATTTGCACGCTGCAACGATTTCTTCAATATCCTCAAAGGTCTTTGAGAGATCGCCGCCATATATTTGAAGTTCGCGCATACCCGGCGTATCAATGACGATGCCGCCGTTTGACAAAGGAATAAGCTGCCGATGTGTTGTGGTGTGCCGCCCCTTGTCATCATCTTGACGAATTGTCTTTGTTGTCATCAAGTCATGCCCGATGAGGCGATTGATCAGCGTCGATTTTCCAACGCCGGACGAACCGATAAATGCAATGGTTTTGCCGTCTTCAATGTAGGCGCTGACTGCATCATATCCGTCCTCGCTCACAGAAGAACAAACCAGAACATCCACGCCTATGCTTACTGCTCTGACTTCGTTTAATTTCTGCTCCAAATCATCGCACAAATCCGATTTCGTCAGAACGATAACAGGCGTTGCCATGCTGTCCCATGCGATCGCCAAATACCGCTCGATTCGCCGCAAATTGAAATCCGTGTTCAGCGACATACATATGAAGATCGTATCAATGTTTGCCGCGATCATCTGCCCTGTTGTGGTTGCTCCGGCCGATTGCCGAGCCAAGCTGCTTTTGCGACGCAGCACATTGTGAATAATCGCATTGCCCGAATCGCCGTCCGTGCGGTCGATCATGACCCAATCACCAACCGCAGGAAAACTCGTTTGGTCGTCTGTATTGTAAGCAAACTTTCCGGAAACGCTTGCGTTAAGCTCGCCGCTTTCGCAAACCACTTTATATAAATCGCGGTGTTGTTCCGTAACGCGAGCGAGAAACAGACCTTCGTACATCGTGGCTTCCTGTTCAAATCGCTCGCTTATTCCGTATTTTTTCAAATCTATCAATGTGCTCTACTCCTCCACCATTTCATTGACGATGATTTACCCGCCTTTTATTTGTTCCAAAGCCCAAGCGGCATATTCTCGCACTAAAGCATCGGGATGTTCCATCGCTGCGACAAGGTCATCCATATAGCGCTCGTCTTTCGAATTTCCCATCGCTAAGGCTGCGTTTCTCATGAGGAAACGCTTATCCACTTTATAGTTATACAGGATTGCATTGATCGTTTGATCATAAAAATCATCTGACATATTGAGAATGTTTGACAATGTGATCGTCGGTGCTTTTTCTTCGATATAGTTGTCGCGAGGCTTGGGTTGTTTTAATTTCTTTTGATTGCGCGGACAGACATCTTGACAGATGTCGCAGCCATGAATCTTGCAGCCGATCGATGCCCGAAGCTCGTCCGGGATAAAAGAAGGCGCGAATCCATTTTTGTCCTGTGTCATAAAGTTGTTGAATGCAATGCATTTTTGGGGGTCAAGCCGAAACGGCGCATAGAGCGCTTTTGTCGGACATGCGTCTATGCAAACACTGCAATTGGGCGGACATTTCGTTGCTGTTGCCTGATGTCCATATTCGAATTCTTGATCAACAACGATGGTATTGAGTGAAATATAGGAACCGCTGTCATTTGTATAGGCAAACGTATTTTTACCAATATCGACAATACCGGCTTTTGCACCCACCCACCTTGACGGAAGAAAGTATGGATCTGCATCGAGTGACATCCCGCTTGATGCTAAGAAATCGGTCATCAGCTTCAGCCTTGCATGACTGACATATCCCGGCGGTGCAACGAAACATCTGGACAAGTACAATTTGCCGATGATTTCTTGAAGTGCTTCAGGATAATCGTGCTGAAAATAGTCCCAAACCAAAACAATGATCGATTTGGCTTCAGGAACCCTTTTTTGAACGGATCTTGTCAGCATTTTCAAGAAAAAATCATATTCGTCACCGCGAGACATGATCTCGTCCGCAAAACCGGACAAACTTTCTACCGGAGCCACACCAACATGACTATAGCCAATGCTCAGGCCATAGTCTCGGATTTGTTCAAATCGCATACACTTCACCATCCCTCATCGATTGCCGCCTGCGTTGGCGGTGCAAACACAAAATCTATCCTTTGACAACACCAATGGTCTTGAGCTTTTGAATGGGTTTGACAAGATCTTTTTGATTTTCCATGACTTCATCAATATCCTTATATGCAAACCGGCTTTCTTCCGCAACGTCGTTTTTGCGATGCTTGGCCAGCGCTACACCTTGTTTATACAAATCCGCCATGACGTCCTCTGTCGAAAAGTTTTTCAACGCCCCTTTACGAGAATACCGTCGCCCCGCACCGTGAGAAGACGAACAAAAACTCGTTTCTTCCCCAAGTCCTTCCACAACATAGCTGTATGAACCCATCGCGCCCGGAATCACAGCGATTTCTCCGGCTCTCGCCCGTGTGGCACCTTTGCGGTGGACCCATACATCTTTGCCATAATGGTGTTCCAATGCGGCATAGTTGTGGTGACAATTGATTTCTGCCGTATAATGAAACGTTATATCCGTATGCTTTCCGATCCATTTTTCGACAATTGAACGCACCGCATACATCATTTTCGTGCGGTTCTCCGCAGCAAAGTCAAGCGCGAGGTTCATCCAGTTGATGTATTGCTCCCCTGCCGGGCTGTCCGCAGACAAAAATGCCAATTGCCACTCATCCGGTATGTTCGAACCGCTTTTTCGGTTGAGCTCACGCGCGGTTTTATGAAAATAATCGCATACCTGCTTCCCGAAATTGCGACTGCCGGAATGGATCATTATGCAAAGAAAACCGCTGTCATCTTCTTGAAGCTCGATAAAATGGTTGCCCCCTCCGAGCGTGCCGATTTGATAATAGCCCGCTTCCAGTTGACCCAAAAGTTCAGCGTTGGCCTCATACTTTTCCATCGATTTCCACGCAACATCAAGCGCATGGCAACTTTGAACATGCTTATGGTGCTTGAATCCAACCGGAATGCTGCGCAAAATATCGCCCACCATTCCGTGAATGATCGAACCGCTACCCGTGACGATGTTTCGAATGTCGTCTATCTTGATATCCGTGCCGACAAACGCCATGCCGCATCCGATGTCCACGCCCACCGCATTGGGAATGACAACGTCCGTCGTCGCGATCACACCGCCGATCGGAATCCCCATCCCTGCATGCGTATCCGGCATCAGGCTGACCCATTTATAGACAAAAGGTAGCTTTGCAAGGTTCAGCGCCTGCTCAGCGCAAAGTTTATCCAGATGGCTTTCATCCGGCAACCAAACTCGAATCGGTACCTTTGTTTCTTCATTTGAAATGACAAACATAAATCAAACCGCCTCCACTGTAGTGATTTATAATATATCATAGTTTGAAAGTGGCTGCAATATCCGCCGGATCCTCCATGTTGTTATTCCGTGACCATGCTGCCCATTACACTTGCGGGATCGGGACAACGATCTTCCGCCCCGGCATCAACCGATAAGGTGCCTTAAGCCCATTGGCACTTGCGATCTGCTGCCACGGAACCCCAAACTTTTGGGCGATCAAATAGATGGTGTCTCCGGATTGAACCGTGTAATCATATTGGCAACCTTGTGCAATGAGAAGCCGCTGCCCTTGCTCAATCCGATACGGGGCAGCAATCCCGTTGGCGTTTGCGATGTTCTGCCACGGAACGCCGTACCGCTCCGCAATCAGATAAATCGTTTCCCCTGCCCTCACCGTATGTGGAACCGTGTATTGCGGCCAAGGGATGGTCAGTCTCTGCCCGACTTCTATGTTGTAGGGCGACGGTATACCGCTTGCGCCTGCAATATCCCGCCATGGCACGCCAAACCGTTCTCCGATGACAAACAGCGTATCCCCAGGCTGAACCGTGTATGAAAAATGGCATCCTCCGGAAATGGTTCCGGGCTTAGCAGGAGTCCCGATCTGAGGCGGAGCTCCTGTTAATCCGAAATGTCGTGCGATCGCTTCCGCTTCGGCATCGGCGATGCGGCGCAGCGCAGCTGGATCGGACAATACCAGACAATCCGCATAATTCGTATGATAACCATGCTCAATTAAAAACGCGTTTTTTACACCTGCCTCAACCGCCGTACGAATGACTCCATAAAAATCAACGCCCGGCGTGGTTTCAGACATGCGCGCAAATGTACCGTTAAAGCTGTTTCCCATGGCACCGGCTGCAGCTCTGCCGATTTCCGCCGCAAAAGGCTCTGAAGCCGGCTGTTGAACCGAATAATACGACGTGACGCCCCGCATATTCGGATTGTCCGAGGCATCGCTATGTAAAGAAATAAATAGGTCTGCGCCCGGTACGGCACTGCCTCTCTGCGCCAAAGTGGGGTTTTGATCATTGGTGGTACGTGTATAGGTCACATCGGCACCCATGGCCTGAAGCCTTTCTCCCAGATATTTCGCGAGTGTAAGCATCGTGGTTCCTTCGTTATAGCCATAACATATTCCGGGGTTATAACCTGCGTAATGTCCCGGGTCAATTACAATCGTAGCCATTGTATCTCCTTTTCATTGAATGCATTTGATATTTTTGTTTAAAATTTTATTCTTTATTTTATGCAAAACAAATTGCTTCGTGATTTTGAAGCACAATAAAAAATATATTGAATCCCCCCCTTGACATGGTAGTTAGTCTATGCTAACATGTGGTAAGTTAGTGTTGACTAACCGAAGATAACAAATCGAAAGAATATAGAGGTATTTTTCATGAATGATGTTCAATTTGCATTTTTGCTGATTTTAATCGCAGGTCTGGCGACCGGGATTGGAGGTTTGGGCGTACTGTTCTCCAAAACGACCAACACAAAGTTTTTGTCCGTCTGCCTGAGCTTTTCCGCAGGGGTCATGCTCTATGTCGCCTTTGCAGAGATATTCTTGGAAGCGAAAGAGGCTTTGGAATATGGATATGGCGATGAGATGGGACTTTTGATTGCAACCGTCGCTTTTTTTGCCGGGATTCTTCTGATGGTCGTCATTGACAAATTCATTCCACACAACGACAGCATCGTTGACATTCTGGATCCCAAGTCCAAAGGGGACGCGCAGCTTTCCATCAGCGAGAAAAAGGAATTGAAGCGCACAGGGCTTATGTCTGCCACAGCGCTTGCCATACATAATTTTCCGGAGGGGTTTATTACCTTTATCGCATTCATGCATGATCCAATCATGGGCATCGCAATTGCAATCGCGATCATCATTCACAATATGCCGGAGGGCATTGCGACGGCAGCGCCCATTTACTATGCAACCGGAAGCAAACTAAAAGCGTTTCTGATTGCCGCAAGCACAGGACTTGTACAGCTTGTCGGTGCATTGATCGCATGGATTCTATTGGAAAATGTGTTTGATGATCTGGACGCGACATTCGGCATCGCTTTCGCGGCAGTCGCCGGCATTATGGTATTTGTGGCAATCCATCAATTGCTACCGGCAGCTCAGAAATATGGGAAACACCATCTGGTCATGAAGTGGCTATTCTCCGGAATGGTTGTTATGGCGGTCAGCTTGGTTGTCCTTGAATTTGTATTATAACAACCTCACCCACTACGTAAAAGGAGGGACAATGAATGGATCTGCAAGAATCTGCGGAAAATTATCTGGAAACCATTTTCATTTTAAGAAACAGGATCGGAGCGGTGCGCTCTGTTGACATTGTAAACGAACTTGACTTTACAAGGCCGAGCGTAAGCGTTGCCATGAAAAAACTGCGCGAAAGCGGACACATCAACGTGGATTCAGACGGCTACATCACGCTGACGGAAATCGGGCAGAAAGTCGCGGAAGAAATCTATGAGCGGCATTCGCTTCTTTCCGGATTTCTCATTGCCTTGGGTGTCGATAAGACAACTGCGGCAGAAGACGCTTGCCGCATTGAGCACATCATCAGCAAGCAAAGCTTTGAAAAAATTCAGGACTTTGTACAGAAAGAATTTGAGAAAAAGTAAAAAAGGCTTCCCCCTGTGACAGGGAAAGCCCATACGTGTAAAACAGGAAGCATTGTGTCAGTCATGCAACTTATGCGATTCTTCTATAATTGGTTCTTCCTTGAGAAGTATCGATCAGAAAAACGCCTTTCGACACGACCCCGGCCGCATCCAATATGGAAAGCGCGCTTTGTATGGAATCCGTTCTCAGATACAGTGCGTATCCACAGGATTTTATGAGTTCGGGAGGCAGTTTTTTTAATGTGACTCTGATCTGTCGTTCCTGTAGTTTTTCCTGTGCGTAGATGGCTTTGTAAAAAGAAGAAAATGCAATGAGGTATTCCACTTTACCTGTATCCTCCTATCTATATCAGATTTTTCATCATACGTATGTAAAGTTGGCTAAATGATGCTTTTTCTATCTTTTCCTCCGCTATCAAGGGATGTCTTTCAATTTCCTGTCCATTTTCAAAAATGATGATATCGCCAAGCTTTTGGCCTTTTTCCAGTGGTGCCCTCATCTTATAGGCCAGTTCAAGGCCTGTGGTGATCCCGTCTTGTTCACCTTTCTTGACCAGAATAAATAGGTCTTGATCCGCTACGGCATTGACGATATCCGGGTTTCCTTTTTCGATCCGGACGCTGCCAAGCGGTTCGCCTTGTTGCGCTATTTTGACCGTATCGTAGGTCGCAAAACCATAATCGAGCATTGTCATGGCTCCATCAAACCGGATTTGTGATGACGGGCTGCCCAAGACCACTGCGATCAACGTCATTTCTCCCCTCGTCGCCGACCCGGAGAGACAGTACCCCGCATCTTGCGTAAAACCCGTCTTGATCCCGTCTGCTCCTGTGTATTGCCTGATCAGCCTGTTTGTATTGGTCAGGACAAACTCCGTTTCTCTGCCCGGAAGGCCGACATGGATGGTATGTTGCCAAGTTGTAAACCATTCTTTGGAAATGGGATGCCTGAGAAGTTCCCTTGACATCAATGCTATATCATATGCGCTGCTGAAATGGTTTGCTACAGGAAGTCCGTTTGTATTCACAAAATTTGTGTTTTCCATGCCAAGTTCAGCCGCTCTTTGATTCATTCTTTCGACAAAAATCTCCACTGTTCCCGATACATGTTCGGCAACGGCGACACAAGCATCGTTCGCACTCGCCATCGCGATGCCGAGCATCAGTTCGGAAAGCGTATGCTGCTCGCCCGGTTCCATATACATCTGGCTGCCGCCCATTCTCGCCGCGCGTTCGGAGATCGTGACCATATCATCAAGCATCACCTGCCCTCTGGCTACGGCTTCCATCACCAAAAGCATCGTCATGACCTTTGTGACCGACGCCGGCGGAAGTTGTTCATCAGCGTTTTTCTCAAAGAGTACCGTTCCGCTGCCCGCATCCATCAGAAGCGCCGCTTTTGCATCAATTTCAAGCCCGCTCGCAAGACCATGCTCCAAAGCCCGCGCGTTCACCTCAGCTGCCCGCACGACCGTTGTTACGACAGGGATCATATCCGCATTCGCACCGATCCTGACCGTTCGCTGCTCCGGATCAAATTGGTCTACGCCCATGAAACCGGCAAACGCAATCGCAAATGCCAAGCATAAACAGCCCCCTATTTTCAGTTTTGATTTATATAAAGCTTTATAAACAATCAGCCGTTTCTTTGCTTTTCGTATCAATTTCAAAACAAACCCTCCCTGCATTTAATCTCTTTCGATGTTGCAACATACTCGTTTGCCTTACTAAGATATTGTACAGGTGCAGGGTTTATTACAGGTTAGACAATTATTTTCTTGATCAGTTCGATCGCCTGCGGCCGATCCTTATGGATATAAAACGCTTTTTTTAATTCCACCGCAGCGAGTTCAACTTTGGCAAGATCGTTTCCGTATACCGTTGCCAACACATCTCCGAGTGCCACTTCGTCGCCGACTTTTTTATGCAAATCAATGCCCGCCGCCATATCAATCGAATCTTCCTTTGTTGCCCTGCCCGCGCCCGAATGTTGGGAAGCAAAGCCCACGACCCTCGTTTCAATTCCGGATACATAGCCTGTTTCTTCGCTTGTCACATGCTTTACAAACGCCGCCTGCGGAAAAAGACTGTAATCGTCGATCACCCGCACATCACCGCCTTGCCCGGATAAAAATGCTTTGAATTTTTCGAGCGCGCTACCATTTTGTAACGCGTCTTCCGCCATCTTCCGGCCTTCCTCCATGCTGCTCGCTTTGCCGCCGACATAGATCATGGCTCCGGCAAGCACAAGCGAAAGTTCCGTGATATCGAACGGCCCTTTGCCTTTTAACGTTTCGATGGCTTCGATCACCTCGAGGCTGTTTCCGATGGCATTGCCGAGCGGCTGGTTCATGTCGGTGATCAGGCCGATCGTTTTCTTGCCGTCATCGTTTCCGATGTCAACCATGAGCTGTCCAAGTTCATCAGCTTGCTCAAAACTTTCCAAAAAAGCGCCGTTTCCGCACTTGACATCCAATACGATCGCATCGCTGCCCGACGCCAGCTTTTTGCTCATGATGCTTGATGTGATGAGACTTACATTTTCAACGGTTGCCGTAGCATCCCGAAGCGCGTATATCTTCTTGTCAGCCGGCGCGATATGCGCGGTCTGTCCGATAACTGAAAGCCCTGCATTGTTCACCAGATTGATAAACTCCGGTTTTTCAAGGCTCGTTCGAAAGCCCGGAATCGATTCCATCTTATCGACAGTTCCACCCGTAAACCCAAGGCCGCGCCCACTCATCTTCGCAATCGGGACACCGCACGCCGCCGCGATAGGCGCTACAATAAATGTCGTTTTATCGCCGACACCACCGGTGCTGTGTTTATCCACTTTGATCCCTGCGATTTCGGACAAATCGATGACATCGCCTGAGTTTTTCATGGCTGTGGTCAGCAGATAGGTTTCTTCCCGATCGAGGCCGTTAAAATAGATCGCCATCAAGAGCGCCGATGCCTGATAGTCCGGGATTTCTCCGTCTGTATACGATTGCACGAAAAAACGGATCTCTTCGTTTGAAAGCTTTCCACCGTCTCTCTTCTTGTAAATGATATCGAGCATATTCATAGGCTGACCTCTGGTAAAAAACTAACCCCGATCTCAGTCGCTTCTACATTTAAAAACGCTGCTACCGTCGCGCCGATATCAGCAAACGATCCCCGTGTTCCAAGGTCTACGCCTGCTTTGATCTGCTCTCCGTAGATGACAAGCGGCACATACTCCCTCGTATGATCCCATCCGCTGTGCGTCGGGTCAGTTCCGTGGTCTGCGCACAGAATCAGCACGTCCTCTGTTCGCATCGCTTTCAGAATTTCAGGAATCCTCTTGTCAAATTCCTCGATGGCTTTTCCGTATCCGATTGGGTCGCGACGATGTCCGTATTTTGAATCAAAATCAACAAGATTCGTAAAAATCAGCCCGCCAAAATCTTTTTTTAACGCGTTGATCGTTTGATCGACGCCATCCATATTGTCATCGGTGTGAACATTCACCGTAATTCCTTGCCCATTAAACAGATCGTTGATTTTTCCGATCGCGTACACCGTTTGTCCTGCCGCTTTTACGTGGTCAAGCAGCGTTGAACCGCTTGGCGAAACGGCATAATCCTTTCTGTCGGAAGTTCGTTTTCTCTTGCCGTTTTCGATGACATACGGCCTTGCGATCACTCTTCCGCACGCCACATCCCCGACGAGCATTTCTCTGGCGATCTCGCACATGTGATACAGCTTTTCAAGCGGAATGACCGATGTATTCGCCGCGATCTGAAAAACGCTGTCCGCAGACGTATAAACGATCGGTTTTCCCGTTTCTTCATGCAAAGGTCCAAGTTCTTCGATAATCTCCGTACCGGACGCGGCATAGTTGCCAAGCGTTCCCACTCCGATGGCTTGTTCAAATCGTTTCATGAAATCGATCGGGAAGCCGTCGGGATACGTCTTAAACGGCACTTCTGTATAAAGCCCGGCGAGTTCCCAATGTCCTGTAATCGTGTCTTTCCCTTTTGACTTTTCTGCAAGCTTGCCGAACGAGCCTTTGGTATGCGCCTGTCTCAGCCTGCCTGACGCAGCCCCATCAATATTGCCAAACCCAAGGCTTAACAGATTCGGAATCTCAAAGCCTCCTTGTTTCCGCATTGCTTCTTCGATATGCCCGAACGTATCGGCACCTTGATCTCCATACTGTTCAGCATCCGGAAGCGCGCCCACACCGAGGCTGTCCAAAACCAAAATGATCACCCTTTTCAAACCTACACCTCCACTTTATATGGTTTACACCTTACATAATCCAGTGATACCAGCCTGTATTCTATACCATTGATGTTTCCCTGAACACCGCTCCGAAAGCCCTCAGCACCATGCAAATGCCCATAAAAAACATGCTTGGCGCCAAATTCCCTGCAGAGTTCCGTAAACCCCGACTCGCTGTATGGGTCATTCATCGGAGGAAAATGCAACGCTACGATGATTTTGGAAAACCCTGCGTTTTTCGCGGCCATCAACGATGTCCTGAGCCTTAAAAGCTCTCTTTTGTATATCTTTTCATCGTGTTCCGAGTAATGTTCATCTCCGGGGCAAATCCACCCTCGTGTACCACAAATGGCATAGCCATCCGCTTCATAAAAATTATTTTGTATAAAACGCAAATCATCTCCAAACAAGTCATGCAGCTTTTTCATCGAAGCCCACCAAAGGTCGTGGTTGCCTTTGACAAGGACTTTTTTGCCCGGCAGATCCCTGATCCAATTCAAATCCGGTATCGCGTCCTCCAGCTTCAACGCCCACGATATGTCGCCTGCAATGATGACCGTGTCGTTTTCCAACACCGTATCTTCCCAATTTTTCTTGACTCTTTCCGCATGCTCCAACCATTCTCCGCCAAAAACGTCCATCGGTTTCTGTACGTTTTCAGAAAATGACAAATGGAGGTCAGAAATCACATATATGCTCATGATTGCTCCTACTCAATGAATCACCATTTCTTATGCGATTCACGTTATTCTTCGTCGTCCATCTCCATGGACTCAGTCACTTGAAGAGGCGCGTCGGTTTCGCTCAGTTCTCCAACATTGCGCAGAGACTTGTTGATGGCTCTTGTCCGTCTGCCGACAATCTCTTCCAACGTCTTGTCTGCCGTCTGGATTTGTTTATGGGCTTTATCGAGCACATCACCGAATTTAATAAACTCTGATTTCACTGTCCGCAATGTATCCCATACTTCCTGCGACCGCTGTTCAATGGCCAAGGTTTTAAAGCCCATCTGAAGCGAACTCAAGAATGCAGACAAGGTGGTCACGCCGACCACTGTGACCTTATATTTGTCCCGCAATTCCTCGAAGAGCGCTGCGTTTTGCACCACTTCGGCGTAAAGTCCCTCCGTTGGCAGGAACATCAACGCAAAATCCGTGGTCTTGGGCGGCACGATGTATTTGTCATAAATGTCTTTGGCAAACACCCGTATTTTTTGTGCCAGTGACTTACGCGCCTCATCAATGGCCTGCTTATCCTCTGCATCCAGTAAGCGATTGTAGTCCTCGATCGGAAACTTCGAATCGATTGGAAGCAGAAGCGGCGTATCGCCGTTTCCGGGAAGCTTGATGGCAAATTCAACTCTTTTGTTGCTTGCGATTTCTACGTTCGTTTCATACTGACTGGGCGCAAGGATGTCGGAAAGCAACTTTTCAAGCCGCACCTCGCCGTATGTGCCGCGCTCTTTCACGTTTGTGAGCGCGTTTTTCAGGCTCTTGGCGTCAGCGGCAAGGTTCTTCATTTCACCGAGTCCCTGCTGAACGCTGTCAAGCTGTTTGCTGACCAATTCAAAGGACTGCGCAAGGCGTGTTTCCAAGGTCTTTTGCAGTTTTTCATCCACGACCGCTTGCATCTGTTCAAGACGCTTTTCATTGCTCTCTTGAAGCGCCTTCATCTTGCTTTCAAGGGTGGCATTCACCCGTTCGATGTTCTCTGTATTGCCGCGTTGAATCGCGGAAAGCCTGATGTCAAGCATCGTTTCGACGCTCTTGCTGTTGGTTTGAAGCGTTTCTTGAACGCTCTTTTGAATCACGCCAAAGCGCTCAAACTGCTCCATCGCCCCGCTTGCGATTTGCTTCTGCACACTGTCGCGTTGTTCCTCATTGTTGCGTTTTAACAATGAAATCACCTCGTCGATCGGCGACTTTTTTCCACCGATGAGCAATATGACAATCACGACCAAAAGCAAGACGATTACAATATTAAAAATCATTTGTTGTTCCATACCTGATCCTCTTGATTCTACGAATAGATTCCCTATTTTTATCATAATTTTGTTATACGACAATTATACATGAACATATTACGAAATTAAAGGTAAAAATGATGAGTGCAGACACACCGATCGGCTATATCCTATTCGGCGATTTCGGCATCCTGACGATGAGCCCTACATATTTGCTCGGCATGCTGTTTCCGTTGATTACCATCTTCTATTTTGTTACGACATGCCTTGAGGCGTCGGGCATTTTCGCAAAGATCGCAAACAAGTGCAACAAAACCCTCGCGTTCTTCGGGCTTTCCGGCTACTCGCTCTTTCCCATGCTCATGGGGCTGGGCTGCGTGACAGTCGCACTTGCGTCGCTTGATACCGTCAAAAACAAGCGAGAAAAATTCATCGCATCCGCACTGCTCTGCATCCTTGTCCCTTGCTCCGCTCAGGTCGCGATCATCATCGCGCTTGCGTTTTTGATTGGCCCGGCATACTTTCTTTTTTACGTATTCGTGATTGCATCCACTTTTCTTGTATTGTCCGTCACGCTGAATGCGTTGACCCCAAAGGAGTATCAATCCCCTTGCTGCTTTCATGAGCACCCGTTAAAGCTTCCGGAATTCGGCAAGGCATTGAAACGCGCTGTCATCAGCGGCATATCGTTTTTAAAAGAAACGGCTCTCCCGTTTATGGCCGGGAGTGTCGTCGTTTCGATTTTGAAATTTTTGAACGTTTTTGCTGTGTTTTCCGCATGGCTCTCACCCTTTACAGAAGGTTTCCTGCGTCTGCCAAGGGAAGCCGCCAATCTGTTTATTCTGAGCATCTTGAAAAGAGATCTGGGCGCGGCCGGGTTTCTCGCCGTCATTCAAAGCGGTGCGTTCAGCAGCGGGGAGCTTGTCGTCTCCTTGATCATTATGACGCTGTTTGTTCCATGCTTCGCGTCCGTCGTGATCTTGCTCAAACAAGAAAAGCTTCCCACCGCCATTTCAATTTGGGCAGGAAGCTTTGTGATTTCCATGATTGTCGGTAAGCTGGCGTCGCTTTTGATTTTATAACTGCCGTTCAATTGGCTCTGACAATGGTTCCATCGGTCTCGCTCACGATGTATATGACTGTGCCAATGTCCATGAGTTCCGCAAATCTTCCCTCGGATTCCTCTTGTGTCATCATGATGGCCCATACGTGATTGATATCAACGAAAGCCCTGATCTCCGCGGCGCTTTGAGATACATTTGAAAGATTCAAAATAGCGTCGTGCCTGCCCGTATATTCATACAACTGCGGCAATTCCAAAATGAGTCTATCTGCGATCGCGGGACTGTGCTCTGTCATGACGCGCATAAAAAAGTCTCCGCTTCTCTCAATGCTGACAATGATGTTCGTATTGGCATGTGCCTGCATCCACTGGATCAGCTCGTGGTGTGTCATAAGAACATCTCCTGCATCGTTGATCACGATCGGATACGGGTCGTTGTCGTTGATTCGTTCCGTCCATCCCATTTCCACCCGGATAAACCTGTAATCATGCCGATGCGAATACTGTATCGCTTTGATCGTATTGGCCGGCTCTCCCGGCGCACCTGCAATGACGATTTCAGGGGGATGCGTCCTTGCTACATCCACGTCAAACGCATGTCTTATGTTCTCACCATCGAGAAAGATCCGCCGAACCGCATCGCTTCGCAAAATATATTCAGACGTATTGATGATTTGCATCGACCTTATAAAATGTTCATAGACATCGTCAAGCGGAACAGACTCTCCCGTTCTGAAGTTCCATGCCCTGCCGTGCTGAAAAACGCCGTCTCTCGACATCTCAAAGGCGATGTCATTCATAAAAAATGAACCTCGCGTCATATGCGTTTGCTGCGCGACAAGCCCCTCTGTGATCGCGTACAAATTATGCCCCAAGTACAGCGTATCCAGTCTTGGGAATCCCATCAGGTACGCGATCGTCGGGAAAACGTCGATCTGCCCGCCCGCAACGCTGATCGTCTGCCTGATGTCTACATCCGAATTCGGAAGCGTTACGATAAACGGCAAGTTCAACATGACGTCAAAATCATACGACCTGCCAAGAAGCCGTTCCATCGACTCATCGATTTCCGGCGAACGGGTAAGCCCCAGGTGGTCTGCGAAAATCACGATGAGCGAATTGTCATACCAACCTCGTTCTTTTAGCCCGTCAAGGAACAACCCAAGCGCGTAATCCGTAAACGCAACGCTCTGTAAATAGTTCCCGACCATCGTTCCCTCGTCCTCGGGAAGAAGCTCAAAAAATCGATAATGTTCCAGCATTTCATACGGATGGTGGTTTGAAAGGGATATGACAAAGCTGTAGAACGGCTCTGACAATTCCTCCATAAAGTCCAGCGTCTGCTCATAAAAATGCGTATCGACAAGCCCCCAGCCCATCCATTCTGTCATTGTGAAAACGCCATCGCCCGGCCTGTCGTTCAGCCCTCCAAAAAACCGGTTAAAACCCCAGTTCGGGAACGTCGTATCTCTATGCCAAAAGTTTTTTCGTTCAAACGCATGAAAAACAGCTGTATCATAGCCTTTCTCCCGCAGCATGGCGGGAAGCCCTCTGAAATAGTTCCTGCTGCCGTAAAGTCTGTTCGTATAACTCATGATCGAACCCAGTATCGCGTGATTCGCGGTGAATTCTGCATCCGATGTGTTGCCGCTCGCCACTTGCTGGAAAAAATTATCAAAGTATGTCGTGTTTTCTTCAGCAATGAGCCTGTTCAGTACAGGCGTTACTTCCTGTCCGTTGTATTCAAGCCCGATCACGAAGTTTTGCAGAGATTCAATCTGGATCACGATGAGATTTCTTCCCTCTGCAGCTCCAAAAAACGGCCCGTCTATTTCATGCCTGTATGTATCGCGAAATGCGAGAAGCCCTGTGTCTTGCTCGGTTGCAAACACTCTGTTCGCGATATCCTTAAAGCGATACGTGATGATTTCCTGATTTGCGATCGATGTGATGAAAGCGCTGCCTGTCACATTGACGATCAACAGCAGTATGATGAATCCGGCGGCCAATTGTTTCGTATGGGATAACACCCATTTCAATACAGGATTTTTTGCCGCCTTTGAAATGCTTCTTCCTTTGGTTCGCCCAACGAGTAAGCTGTCCGGTGCCGCGCTTGCATCAGCCTCTGCCACAGTCGCAAGATCCTCTTCAAACGTCGCCCAAAATTCATCTTCTTCAATATTTTGTTTTGCCATCATGTTTTCATTTTTTACATTGAAACGGCGCTTGATCAGACATGCAAATACGAGAATAACATCTACAAAAAGCAGCAAAAAGGACGCCCTGAAAACTTCCGCGATGCTTGCTGTGATATCGCCAAGCATGGATACCGCCCCCAGCATGTTTACAGAAAGGTAGCGGTTAAAAAAGCTGGAATACATCACATCACAAAACAGTAGGATCGAAAACGCGGCAAATATGCCCGCAGGGATCCATTTGTTTTGAAACGATGAGAACAACAGATAGAGTAAAATACAGCTTACAGCAAATACGGCCACGACATTTGTGATCGAGCCGATGAAAAAATAGAACAGCGCCATCTTGATGATGACCGCAACCGTAGCCGCTACGCCCAACAGGCCGTAGGATGTATAAAAATTGATTAAGTAGTTTTTCATATAATTAAGATACTCCGTAGATCAACACAATCTCTTAATTATATTATAAACGAATTCATTTTTCAATTAAATCGACAAATTTCGCCAAGCCCACAGGACAATTTAAATGATTTTTTTATCTATGACAGCCTGTCTCAATTCATCACGAAACTTGGGATGCGCGATGTTGATCAGGTTTTCCGTCCGCTGCCTGATGGACAATCCCTTTAGCGGCGCAATGCCATATTCCGTCACGACGTAATCCAAATTGTTGCGCGACAAGGTAACGATGCCGCCCGGATAGCCCTCCGGAACGATTGCGGAGATGCTGTCGTCTTTCGCTGTCGCGTACAGGCAAATGATAGAGCGTCCGTTTTTCGCGTGAATGGCACCCTCTGACATATCATTTTGTCCACCGGAACCGCTGTACATCTTATGTCCGATGCTTTCGGAAAAAGCCTGACCGGTCAAGTCCACCTGCATTGAGGTGTTGATGGACACCATATTGTCATTTTTGGCCACCACGAACGGATGATTCACATAGCCGCCGGGCAGAAGCCATACAGCCGGGTTATCATCA
>Ga0123355_10007107_pt1 | contig 16695 bp, 12 predicted proteins | sample TergutEmb28metaG_3_FD_89872 | JGI IMG/M metagenome (GOLD analysis project Ga0123355, IMG submission 89872) | Embiratermes neotenicus P1 segment gut microbial communities from Petit-Saut dam, French Guiana - Emb289 P1 | ecosystem: Host-associated > Arthropoda: Insects > Digestive system > Gut ...
TACCGCAACGAAAAGACAAAGCCACAGAAAGAGAAAAGTGACACATGAAAAGAATTGGGGTAGGCTACTACCGTTACAGTAGCAGCGGACAAGCAAATATTTCAGACGGCGAAAGCTCTACCATTGCTGCCCAACGCAGCGCTGTTGAAGCATATTGTAAAAATAACAACATTGAACTAGTTGGCGAATATGCTGACAAGGCGAGTTCAGCATTTAGCAATTCTATCTCCCAACGGGTGCAATTTGCCACTATGCTAAAAGATAGCGAAAAGGATGAATTTGATGTAGTTCTTGTTTACGATACCTCTCGATTTTCACGCAACAAGTTCGATAGTGTGATTGCTCGCAAGGCTCTTGCTGACAATGGGGTCAAAGTCATTTCAGTAACCGAAAATTTAGATGATGAAACAGCAGATGGAAAGCTGCTTTTAGCTATTTTAGAGGGCATGAGTGAACACTACTCCAATAGTCTTAGTGCGCGAGTTCGCGCATCTCAGCAGAGAATTGCAGGCCTGGCTGAAAAAGGTAGTCCGCAATTTCTGGGAGGCACAATCCCTACAGGCTTTAAGATTATTGACAAGCGATATGAGCTGGATGAAGTATATGCACCCATTGTTGCTGACATCTTTGAGAAATTTGCTCGTGGTGTTAACATGGTTGAAATCATTGATAGGTTTAACGCATCAGGCATCAAAACTCCCACAGGAAAACCCTTTGTAAAAAACAGTCTACAGAACCTCATTCGCAATCCTAGATATAGAGCCGTCTACAAGTACGGTGATATATTCATTGAAGATGCCATACCCAGAATTGTCAGTGATGAAATTTGGTTCGCCTGTCAAGAACGATTAGAGAAGAGAAAGCACGCACCCATGCCCAGAAAAAACTATTTGTTGACTGGAAAACTCTACTGTGAACCTTGCGAAAGTCCGATGGTTGGCTATGGTGGGACATCTAAAACGGGAGCAAAGCATTTATACTATTCCTGCAATGGGTATCGCGAAAAGAAGTGTGCGATGAAAAATGTCAGACAAGCATATGTTGAGGACTTGATTGTCGATGTGTGTCGCGAGATGCTTAGCGATGTAAACATCAACAGAATCGCTAAAGCTATCTCTGCACTGCAAGAAAAGGAAATGGACAATCCTTATCTTAAGCAGCTTAAAAAAGAACAGGGCAAAACTGAAACAGCCATCGAAAGTCTCACTGCCGCTTTGGAGCATGGTGAAGATATTGATTACTATGTAAATAGGATCAAAGAAAAGCGTGCTCGCCTAAATGAATTGGGAATCCAACTCGCCAAAGAAGAGCTAGCAAAAGAATTTCTGTCAGAATCGGCGATTACTGCCTTTTTGACTGACTTGAAGCAAGCGCATGAGGACAGCGAGCAGCAGCGTAAAGCACTTGTTAGCACCCTTGTGAATAAGGTCTATTTGTCTGATGGTAAAGTAGCGATATATTTCAATGTTGGAGGAAATCCAGTTGAAATTACTACTGACCTGCGAAAAGAAGTAGAAGAAGTCACTGATGACGAGGGTTCGTATAGTCCCCTAGTGGCGGAGGATTAGGGATTTGAACCCTAGGTACCGCTTCAAACGGCACACACGATTTCCAGTCGTGCCCCTTCAGCCACTCGGGCAATCCTCCGCTGGTGCGAGAGTGAAGTATAGCATAGGCGTTGCCTGGCGCAGCTTTACCCGTTCATATCATTGTCATCCATGCCATCGTTGTCGGCGTCTTTGAATAGTTGCTCGAATAGCTTGTCAGCTGCAAATAATACTAGAACTCCGTAATATACGGACTGGAAATAGCCGTGCATGTGACTTAGATGGGGAAAGTTGGGGTCTGCGGCGAGGATTGCGACACAGATGAGAACACCAACATAGAAAAGGTAGAGAGCTGATTTGAAGGAAAAATTGTAGAACATGACTTTTGGAGCCTTTAGCCAAAGGGCAGCATTTCCTTCTTTTATTTTTCGGTCTATTCTCATGTAGAGATTCTTTTCGACCCTGTCGAAAGCAAGTAGTCCAATTGTAAGAGCAAAGTTCCAGATTGTGGCAGCGAGTATGTTCTCGTGTACGATATCCCAAAAAATCATCTCAGTCATGATGAAGTAGGAATAGGCGACTAACGCGACACCACCTGCATAGAATATTCGCTTTCTCAGGGTTTTCACTATGAGCCTTTCTGGAATTTTAGCTGTTCTCAGTTCAGCTGATTATCGGATGGTGTAGCCTTTGTGTGTGAGTACGCGGGTTGCTCTCTCAAGACCTTCAGCTTTCACAAGGATGTAGTCTGTGTTGTATGTTGAGATAACGAATATGCTGATTTCTGCTTCTGCTAGTATGTTCGAAATCTTTGCTAGCACACCGATCATTCCGAAATCTAGTACGCCTGATACTTTTAGTGCTTTCCAGCCAGGCTCTGCTGCAACGGCGTCAGATGGGGCGTGTTCTGCCTTGCAGACTAGGGATATTTCATCAAGGGTCTTCGACAGAAAGACGTATTCTTGCGTAAGGTCTATCTGCTGGGTGCTGGCTATTTTACAGACGGTAAACTCACCGTCTATCTTCTGCAATTCCATTGCTGTATCTCCTGTCAGTCTTGCTGTGCTAATCAAGCAGCTTGTTCACCTGGAAGCTTACCGTTGTTCCTTGGCCCAGCTCGCTCTCTATGCTCAACTCGCTTTCAGGGCCATAGAAGCCACGTAGGCGATCAGTCACGTTTCGCAGTGCCACGCCCAGTCCCGTACTGTGCGCCTCTTCGAGAACTTTACTGCTGAGATCTGCGTCCATGCCAACACCGTTGTCTGTGACAGCAATTAGCCAAGCCTGGGGATTTTGGGCGTGCTCTGCCACAGATACTTCTACCTCTAGGGGACGACCGTCATCATGCATGCCGTGACCTATGGCGTTTTCTACCAGTGGTTGCAGCATGAAAGATGGCATGGGCAGACTCAGAGCGTCTTCTTCGATGTCGAGGATTAGGTTGACTTGGTCGCCAAAGCGAGCCTTTTCCAGTTCAAAGTACTGTTTGAGGAACTGTATTTCAAGGCCCAGGGTGATGGGATGATCGCCGTGTTCTAGGGTGCGACGGTAGAAGGCTGCGAACTGGCGCAGTAGGTGGCGGGCAGTTTCTGCATCAGTACGGATGTAGGCGCTGATGGTATTGATGGTGTTGAACAGGAAATGGGGATTGATTTGTGCTTGCAGAGCTTTGAGCTCAAGTTCCGTGGCAAGCGCTGCTTGGTGTTCTAGCTCGTGGATGACCAGCTGTGTTGAGAGCAGACGGGCAAGACCCTCTGCGGCTGCGAGCTCTGTTTCTGTCAGCTGGACTTCGCGCAGGTAGTAGTATTTAAGTGTGCCGATTGCGCGGGGACCGACCTTTAGCGGAACAACGATGGCCGCCCGCAGGGGGCAGCGAGGATCACTGCAGCCAATGGCTGTTTTTGAGGTTAGCACCACGGTTTCCTTGCGATCAAGTGCTGTGCGCGTTGCGCGGGTCACGATGGGTCTGCCTGGTGTGTGGTGGTCAGCTCCCCGTCCGGCAAAGCCGAGCACCTGCTGGTCATCGGTCATTGCTACTGCCACGGTACTGGGACTTGCAGCAAGTATGATTTCGCACACAGATTGTGCATTTTCTGTGGTCAATCCTTCGCCCATGTAGGACAGCGCCTCATTGGCTGTGCGCGAGATCCGGTCAGACTCACGCGCGCGCAGGTGGTCAGGCCGCCTGACCGTGTGACTATAGGCAAGTACAGATGCAATAATAGTCAGTAAAAAGACACAAATTGCAAGCACCCACAGAGGCCAGTCAGCCAACAGCGCGATTAATGCAAGTCCGCTCGGGATGAGAATCGCAACAAAAGCCATCACGTCGAGCACGTCCATGCGCGACACACCTTCTAGACGGCTATTGTAAGGATTGCTCTCAGCTGGGGCTTTCGTGCTATTTGCCATTGCCGTCTTCTCCCTTGCGGTTGCTTTGTAGGTTGTCTGTCTGTTGTTGACCATTATCTGGCTGCTGATCTTTCTTCCTGAGCCTTGCAAAAAAATCACTCAAGAGTGCACGAGACTCATCTGCAAGCACGCCTGCAGTAACCTGAAAACTATGATTCAGTCGCGTGTCATCATGCAGGCGGTAGAGTGTGCCCACAGCTCCTGCCTTTGGGTCAACTGTACCGTATACGCAACGCTTAATGCGCGCTTGCTGCATCAATCCCGCACACATAGGGCAGGGCTCAAGCGTCACGTATATGGTGCAATCATTGAGACGCCAGCGTCCGAGGGCCTGTGCGGCGGCGCGCAAGGCGAGCAGCTCTGCATGTGCTGTGGGATCATGGTCAAGCTCCCGACGGTTATGGGCAGTCGCGACGATGCCGTCTGGATTGACGACTACAGCTCCGATGGGAGTTTCACCTAATGCGGCGGCACGTATGGCTGCATTCAGCGCAAGGTTCATGTAGTGCTCATCGTCTGCAATGGCTGATTGCTGCACGTATGACGGGACTTTTTTATAAGAGTGCGTTTCCATATAGGCTACTATACCGTTTCAGGTCAATTTGTGATATGCTCACTTAGCGCAGGTGTCGATAATTTTACGGCATATCCGCGGAGAGCTGGCCGAGTGGTTGAAGGCGCGCGCCTGCTAAGCGCGTATACGGTTTAGAGCCGTATCGAGGGTTCAAATCCCTCGCTCTCCGCCATCGCATTGAAACGACCCATTAATTTTGGACAAACTCCAAGGCTGGTGGGTTTTTAAGTATACGGTACTCTTTAGGACTTAGCCCCATAAGGGATTCTTTTATTCTCTTTTCGCAAGTCAGCAGTTATCTCTGCTGGATTATTGCTTGACTGAGGCTGATATTCAACATGACAGCTTTTCCAACTGGCTCATCGGAATTGGCATAGGAGAGCAAACTGTGCCCAATGGAACAATCCATAAAGGCATCTTTGATAATGGTCAACTTATTGGTGTAGGAAAAATTACCCTAATAGACGACTTCACAATTAAAGATCATTTTACAAATGGAATACTTGACGAAGTAGGAACATTTACTGTGGTGGATGGAGTTGAGCATGGAGTTATGCTTGAAGGTGGCAAATTCAGGAATTTCTAGGCTATCGTAAACAACTTAAGATGCCAAATTTGCATGCTCTATAGTCCGCGTTAAAGATATTTCATAGACGTAAAGTTGCCAATATGGTAGTGCATATTGAATTCCTGCGAAGTGGCTAAATAATTTACTGATAAAATTTAGATAAAGTAAAGTGCATCCTTTGGCATCAAAGTGAAAAGAGGGCTTTCTTGAAAGAGTATGTTATTCTCCATGCAGACATTGCTGGCATATTAATAAATGCGATTATTTTTACAGCCACAGCTGTAATAGGGCTTTCTCAGTTGTTTAACATGAAAAAGGCAAGATATGCTGATTCGTTAAAAGGTATTTTTGATGAAATACATAATATCAGCTCAAGTAAAGATCGTGACACATTTTTCAAAATGGACTTGAACAATTGTCAGAATATATCTTATGCCGATAGAGTATTTGTAGAAAATATTATAGACAATTACACGAAGATATCCTATATTGCATATCGCAAAATGATTCCGAGAAAGTATATCTTCGAAATGTATTCTGGACTTTTTATAAAAATGTATGAACATTCAAAAGTTTACATTGAGAGAAAGCGTCAAGAGACTGGTTTGATTAATTACGCGATATATCTAGAAGGTTTCTATTATGAATGTTTGAAATACAGACAAAAAAGAAACCTTGGAATAAAATTAAGGCTGGACAGAACTAAAAGATTTGATCTGCTACACTCTGATTAATATGTAGATTTTGTACTAGATTGTATATATTGTTTGAAGATAAGTAACTTTATCCACTATCCAGCTTTGCAGCCGTAAAGTCGTCAACGTAGTAGTGACTGCTGCATACAGAGAACGAGGAGTCGATTCTGCATTGATGATTGAGACAAAGCAACGGGCAAGTAAGCGATTAACCGTCTTTGAACCTCTTTTTGAATATTTCAGCTGCGTGTGGCCACTGTTTCAATGACGGTGGAACGCTGTACTCATCTGGACGAAATAATCACTTTTTGCAGCTCAGTAGTGATTTCACGCGCTAAAGAGTATTGCCATCCCCTTTTGTTTGCCAGACTTGCCAGAACATCAGAGTGCTTTGCGTTACTGACCACAAATTCCTCAGTCACAAGCGGAGTTTCTTGCAGCAATGCATAAAATAGGTAGTGAGCCCGAGTTCTAATAAAGAAATTCTTTCACCGGGAGTATTTGATGACATTCATCGCCGCTGCTGAAAGAGTGTCAATACTTGGCCTGTGCTTACCGTTGGTACCAAAAATGACTTTATTGAATGAAATTTTTCCTTCGTAAAGGTCTTTATCTTTGTCGTCTTTGGACTCTACAATGAACTTGTCTACACAATATTGTTTCGCTCCATTGAAATCCTCTTTGTATTCGGGATTAGAGGCAGCTCTATGAACATGACCACAGAAGAAGGCCTGAATGTTACACGCCTCAGTCAGACTTTTCAATGTCTTAGAGTATTCTTTTCGATCTCTTTCCTTCATGACCACATTACCACGTACCCTATCAACAATCTCCTGGAACCCATCATCAGCCTTATACTGCTCTTCCTTTTTCTGAAGGCAATACAAAAGATCGCTATAGAGAGAGGGGTTTTCTTTGTAGCTGGTCTGTTTATTGAATTCATCAAATAGGACTTCTAATTCATCGAAATTAAAATCTGGCTGGGTGCATATTGAAGCAAATTTTTCGATGAGTTTAGGAATTTTATCAGGGCTTCCACCTTCCCAATACCAATCATTATTATAGTCTGGATCGTACTTTGGTGGATGATGTAATACGCAAATGTTCGCCGTCTGCCCTTCCTTCAAATTGGGTCGCTTTCCAATCTTTTCAAGGACCTTACTATTGAGAGCAACTTTGTTGCTACGAAGAGAATTAACGCGAAACGAAGAATTTAAACTGATTACGCTTAATTTAAGCCCTTCGTAAGAGCGCACTTCATTCAGCCCGTTTTCTGCATAATTTTCAATGTCTCGCTTGACTAAATCTCGATAAAACTGGAGAAAGTAACTGTGCTTGGTTCGCGAACTTCCCTCAATGCGTGTTCTGCGGCCATGATTGACCTCACGCCGCAATGATTCTGACCTGAGTTCACTCATTGCCGCATAGTCATGATTGCCAGGAACTACAACTATTCGCTCCCGCCAATCAAAAAGAAGTAGCTTGTTGCCATCAGCATCCTTTTCTGTGAAAAGAATATATGCTAGATTTTTGAGAAATTCAATTGCTTCTTTATAGCGCTTCTCAAGATTTCCTGCAACCCCAAAAGCTGTAATAATGTCTCCTGAAACAATCAAAAGATCAATCTTGCCTGAAGCAAATTCTTGACCAAGCTTACTGCACACTGCTTTCAAGCACTCTTCAGCTGGAGTCATTTCTTTGGGGGAATGATGCCAATTTAGATGACAGTCAGAAATGTGTAAAAGTGTAGTTTTATTTGAATCTCTTTGCTGAATGTGATCGTGCGAGAAGTGATAGGCTCGCAAACTGAAGAAGTCTCGATCTAAGATACGCCGTAAAGATTCGCGCATGAGTAAAATATCTCTAATCTCAAAACGCGCATTGTATAGTTTTTCATTGTCTTGCTTAAGATCATCAGAGTATAGCTCTTCCTGACTGTCTAGGTGACTTTCCATATTTCTTTGCAGTACCAAAAACATGCGCCCCACTTTGTCCCTGTCACCCTTTTTTGGCATTATGGCAATTTTTAACAACAGCACTTCTGTATCGTTCACTGTGAAAATGTGTGCATCTTCACTCAGAAGGTTATCTGTAGGAGGATTCAGCTCCCGCACCTCTCCCTTGGAATCTATAACATATTCAACAAATTGCTCAAGGCTATATCCTTCTAAAACTTCTTTGCGCCGGCTATCATTTTCTTCTATTTCTGAGGAAGATGCTGCCACTAAAGCACCCAAAGCAGAACGATGGACAATGTGACAACTATCAAAGCTTGAAAGATTTCGAATTGCATTACACACTTTGTTGTAGTAGCGTGGCAATTTTTTGCTAATTTCATGGTCAATTTTTTCTTTGTTGGGCTGCAAGCGTACTTCTACTTCATAAAAGTAGTGATACATATCTTTTAGAGATTTTTTTGCAAATTCCTTGAAGGTTTTATCGATTGCTTTTCCCCGCACTTCTTGTTCATGCTGAAGAAAGTGAAGAATGCTGCTAAATCTATGTGCAGACAGAATTTTATCGTTATCATCAATTAGACGTTCAAGTTCATACTCGAGTTTTTTATTTATTTCTTGATCCATTGCTTTGCCAGCATCAATGGACGTATCCTTTTCGGAATTCTCTTTATCAGCGCTAGATCGTGGCTCTAGGATATTTTTCAGAAGGACAAGCGAAGAATACATTGTCTGCATGTTTTCGAGCGTAAGAACAAATTCCAGTTGCCAATCTAGAGTGGACATATTTTGCTTTTTCGTCATGATGGTACCTCACCTTCAGCAAAGTTAGTTGCTGGTATTTCCGTACGAGTTAATTTGTGAATCTGTCCATCTGGGGAAATATTACTTGTATTACTGCTTAGCAACTCCCTTTGCAGCAGCAAAGTTCTCCCTTTTTCGCTTGAGGAAAGCGCTGAATCCTTGACACATTTGCAAATATTAAAAAGCGTTTTGTTACGAGTAGGAAGCTCAAAAAAACAAACATACTCTGCGCCCATTTTGAAATATGTACTTCTTAACTGTTCCCAAAATTTAACTGATTTTTGCAAAAATTCAGCATTGAAGAATACTGCAGAATGTAATGTTGCAAGTCGTCTTATCAGCGACAGCCAAAGAAAGTATGCTGCTGACGGATGGTGCGCTACACATTTGTCAATGAGCTCTTTAAGCTCTTCAAATTCTGGCATACTTATTGTGTTTTCGCTGCTGGTGGTATCTGATGATTGTGACATCATCCAAGATAATATTTCAAGCATTAGCGACATTATTTCTGCCCTTACGAAGAAATTGCTGGACAAGGGACTGCGTGAAATAACCTTAATGTATGAGACCAGAACGCTTATCTGCTTATCCAGATAAGCCCACCATTGCTCTCTGGCATTTTCAAATTCCACTTCAGGCTGCTCTTTCTTGAATTCTTCCCCATCCTCGAACCCTTCTCTAATCAGCTCTGCAATATTCCACCGAATAACATTCTTTTCGGTCTGGTTCTCCAATGATAAATTTGCTTTGTGGGTACATTTAAGTCGTGCATAGTTTCTATCCGATATTATGGACTCCATTTCCTGCACAAAGAACTCTTTGTTAGAAGACACTTTCTTCAAAACATCTTCTATTGTGACCCCTGAGGCCTCTTTCAAAAATTGATCTTTGATCAAGTCGTTTGCCGCAGATAATTCATTTATCGATCCTACAGAGAGCTTCCCTTTGCTGATCAACTCATTAGGCAGCTTTTCCTTGATGTAGCTATAAAGCTCTAATCGAGGATCTAAGTCTGACAATGATTTTCCTTGATTTTCATGATAGATTTTCTCCTTTAGACTACGCAGATGAGCATGCTTGTCAAAAAACTCCTCTCCTTGCCACTCTGCATAGACACCATCCTCAATCGAGCGAACTTTGTGCTTTTTTGCAAGTCTTCCGAATTCGCGAGCCATTTCATTAGTGCTGGATCGTTTGCGTAAGAGCTCATACTGCTCCATTAGGAGACAGGCGGGACATTCATTGCTATTCGTATTGTAAGAGGGAACAGCAACGTGCACGTAGGCGTGAACTTGTTCAAGCGGCTTTTCTACATAGCTTTGCAAGGAATCAAAGGTGGAGCGATTCGACAATAAAATGACTCCATCAAAGATGTAATTTCTTTCCTTAATGGCCTTAGGTAAAAGCATGCGAAGAAGCGTTTGTGCCCTTTGAATAGTGTATCCAGTAGTAATGGTAGTATCAACAAAGTAGATGTGAATCTGCGCTTGTGAATCTTGCCGCAAGATTTCCTCACACTCATTTTCTAGGAAGGAAAATCTCGAGCGGACATCTTCTCGTTTTGCCTCATCGATTGAAAAATGCAATAGGCGAGTACTGTACTCAAAAGCATTTTTTATAACTGAGGCCAAAAAAGGAGATTCTTCTTTACCTAGAGGAGTGACAATAATATTGTAGGCTTGCTGTTCAATAGATTTTGATTTTCTTACTATGTCATTAAGCCAATCGTCAATCTTATTTCCACTTCCTCCATTGTCATGAAGGCAATTGTTTTTACGATAATATTTTGGAAAATCAAAGTAGAATTGAAAATGATTATGGGCTTTAGAAGTGTGTCCATAGGTTATGCACCCCTCAAAAGCTTCAAGGCGTTCATCGTTTTTTTCTTTACGTCGGCTTCCCTCGCATAGCGATTCACTTCTTTCGATAAAATTTTTCATAGTGCGTGGTATATCTTGCCTTTCTGAAGTTAAAGGAAGAATAGTGCGAAGTGAGGCAGAGTTGTAATCGATAGAAATAAGCGGCACTTCATCGGCGGATCCCTTAGGGAATTTAGGAAAACATTTCTCACAGGCAAAATCATTGTCGTCGCGCACCTTGGCCGCATCGTACCAACGAACTTCATTGTCCGCAAGATAGTTAACCGTTATGTTTCGCGATCTGAATCCATCGCCATCATTCACTCCAGGCAATTGTATGATTACCGTACGTTCACTTTCTTTCCATCCTTTCCAGTGTCCTAAGGTTTTGGCATCCACTGATTCCTCGGTAAGTTCTTTGGGCCTGAGTGCAACAAGTGATTGACAGAAATATTCTGTCACGTTGTTATTCACTTCTTTTTCTGTAACCCATTCTCTTTCTCGAAGGCAGCGAATTGTCTTGAAAAATGTTGCGCCATGAACAAAAATTGGGCTCACCATTAGTACGTATCTGTACTCACATTCCTCTGTAGTGTTGTTATTTTCTCCACTCTGTGATGTTTTGCTGTCTTCGTTTAGAACAATTTTTCCAGTTCCATGTTCATCGTCCCAAAATAGCCCTGTTTTAATATCACCTTCTTTGTAGTCGATATCTTTTTTCCTGCAAAAAGCTTCAAGGTTTGTCTTGATTTCCTTTATTAACTCAGAAGCTACTGAAGTATAACCAATAATCAGAATTCTATTATTTTCACCCTTCTTTAAATTGAATTTTTTATCACGCACGAGCTGACGTGCGAAGAAAAAAGCAGTACGATACATTATTCCAACATTATTTAACAAAACTGCTGGATGACAATATCCATCTAGGTGTAACAGCGAATATGATGAAACATGCACATCAAGTATTCTTGCACCTTCTTTTTCCGCATTGTAGTTCACTCCGATAATGCGTTCCACATAATTCATGAACCAACTTTTGGGCGGATTGGTACTATTGGCGGCATAAAGGATGTCGAAAGGAAATTGAGGATCCACTTCGATGTTTTTTTGCTTACGATAATCAAAGATGTGACTCATGTAGCGTAGCTGCTTCACGTGTTGATGAGTAGGGGAAAAATTATAGTGCAAGAAAGTTTCGGCTGATTTTTCTGCAGAGTGAACCGTGTGTCCTGCTAAGAGAAATCGAACCCCCGCATTCGGATCATCTTCTTTATCGATACAAAGTGCAATTTGAAGACGCCTCAAAAAATCCAGCTCTGAAGCTTCGCCACTATTGTTATACACTACAGAAAAAATTCGTAAAAATTCGTCAACATGCCATTCGGAAGAAAAGAGAGCCACAATAGGAATATGGCGAGGAAGCGGATTCTCCTCCACGACATAAAAGCTAAACAGGTGATGAAACAGTGCCTTGGCAAATAGCTCGATATTAAGCGAGCCTTCTGCCCTGAAAATCAAAATGCGTTCTTTATTGATCTTGCCTGACGTTTCAGGTTGGCTAAATCTGTAAGAAATTTCTCGGGAAATTTCTCGGGAAATTTTTTCAATTCTTTCACTCTTACCTTTCGCGCCCTTTGTCCACTTAGCAATCTGCTCTGAGTTAAGCGTGATTGGCACTTTATTACGATGAAAAGTTTTTTCGAGCACAGACGTTTCAAATAGTGTATCTGGCTTTACACTGGATTCTTGAATTGAGCGCCATAATGATTCTTTAATTGGAATCAAAATTCTATATTCGGTACTATTTCGAAAGGCGTATTTTTTCAAATCTGAGATTTCTTCACCGCAAAACAAATGCTTTGTTTCAATTTTGCCTTCACCCAATTGCTCTATGAGGATTTCAGGACCCTTGGGCTCTTTGTACATCGTTGGCGAATGTGAAGAAACCCAAAGTAGGCCTGCATTGGCTATTACGCTTCGTCGAAATACCTCTAGACCATAGTTGACAACGTATGACTCAACTCTTTCCTTCTCCTTATTGCCGTTGCGAATTTCGCCAGAGAAGAAAGTTTTGAGAGTGTAATTCTTGTCATTGCTCCCTTTTGGCCTGTCATGATAGGTTGCCACTATTCCCTTTGGCGTAGGTCTCCCGCTGTCATTCTTTACAGCATCATTTTCAAAAACACATGCGTCATCGATAATGATGGCCTCCAAAAAGAATGGGACCTCATCGCTTAGTGTATAGTATCTAAAATTAAAGGGTACTTTCTCATCATTAAAGTGCAAATATTCTCGATTGAAACGTTCTCCAATATGCCGCAGGCTTTTCAAACTCTCTGTCATCTGCTTGTCCTGTGTTCGGTTCAGATTGCGCTCAAGTTCAAATATGCTTGTGTAGTGAATGCGCAAGGCAAAGAATGCGACTTTCCGCTCTGTATGAATGCAAGCATTTTCAATTGCTTGCAAGAAGCCACTTGCATATGTGGTAGCGTTGAGCAGGATTGAAATGAGTGTTGATTCGAGCAAGCGGCGGTCGCCTTTGGATTCAATGACAATTGAACGATCTTGCTCCTTGCTCTGAGCTTTAAAAAAGTATGCAAAAAATTAGAAGTGCAATTAGCCGCTTGATTGGGGGAAGTGGCAGTAAGTTGTCTTGAAAAAAATCGGCTAATTTATCCTGTGCCTTTAGTAGCTTTTGCCCTGTATCTTTGTCTTTAGAGTTCAGCATGAAGCACATATTGAGAGCACTGAAAATTCGATCTATATAGACCTTGGTCAAATCATCAATGAAAGCCTCTTGCTTTTCGTAGCTTCTCTTTAGCCTAGGCTGTGAGTTGAGTCTAAGCCGCTTTTTCCAGTTGCGATTCCTGTCTCTTGCTTGAGGCCTTAGCATCGCCTGTGCGCCCTTTTTAGCTCTTCTATATTCTGTTAGAAATTCTTTGATAGGGTCATTTGATGTGTACGAATCAAGCAATTTTTCATAGGAAAGAGCTGCAGGCATAGAATCTTTAGGGCTGGAACTATTTTCTGCAAAAGGCGGAGTCCATCTAAAGGCGAGCAAGGGCAACACTTCGTCCGGGTAATTTGTGTTCCCGAGTGTATTTAGCTCAAAATTTACCTCAATGCCGTCCCCAGACCTGTATTCATCCCTAAGTGCATATTGCTGCCTCAAGAAGGTAACCGTTTGCCAATAGTCACTACTTCCCTTAGGCTTTTCTTTGAGCAATTCCTGCACTTTGTCATTCTCTTGAAAAGCCCTCCTTTGGCTTTCTCTTTCAGATTTTACAGTAAAGATAACGTAGGACAGAATCTCTCCAGTTTCATGATCAATTGCGCGTGCTTCAGGATATTTTTTATAGTACCTATCACAACACTCGCTAATTCGCAGTGCCAGAGGAAAGAAGTAAGTTAGGTTCAGCACCGAACTTTTTGGACCTTCATACAATTCGTCAGTGTCTACAGCAAATTCGAACCGCTGTGCTCTTGTCCATTGCAGTGTCGCTTCTTCAACGAACCGTTCAATATCGATCCAATCCTCTCGGGAATTGCCACAAGTTATCTTCTTTTCATCTTTATACTTGTCACTATCTGCAGTAATGTTTTTGATTTCAATAACGATTTTTTCATGCTGAGCAGTTGTCATGTTTGTCCCCGTGCGTTGATATGAATACTTGGCAAGCCTTAATAAGTAATATTATCAGAGTGCATTCATCAAGCTCACTGCATACAGCCGATCTTGAAGCTTCTACATAGCTCAAGAAATCTCAAATCAGATTAGAATCGTCAATCTCATTGGGAGAAGAACTTTGCGATTAAAACGCACAGACAGTCAAATCATTAACTCATTTATATCTACTCGCACCTCTTAACAATCGCAAATCCTTCTATATAATGATAGATGGTGTTCTTATGGAGAGATGTACGCCCCGCCATTAGGGTGACATGACCCACTAAACTTGGACAAACTCCGAGGCTGGTGGGTTTTTTAAGTATACGGTATGACTATGATCTATTAAGTTTGGACATTATCAGGTCTTTTAAGTGTGACACGAGGCTAGTTTTTGTTAACTTTTTCTGGATTTGATTTTGCAGATTCATAGCAATCTTTACTGCATTTTTCAGGGATAACATTTGCGAAATTCGCTTATTTCATTTTGTTAAAATTGGCAGAAGCTGTAAGGAGTATCAATAAGACAAGTATTATGTGCAATATATTATGTAGAGTCTAGACCCAGGGGAAGCTATGAAAAAAATTATTAAGCAAGGCTTTGAAAGGCTCGAAGGGGTCCGAAGAGAAATAGTAACTAGGGCACTGGCTGTGTTCATCATTTCGCTAATTATATTCATTGCATTATCTCTGGTGCTTGCACCGACTGAGGATTTGCTAGCACTTTCAGTTTATTGGCAACTTGCAATTTTAGAATTTTTACGAATATTTGCACTGACTTTAGCAGCTGGCTCGTTTATAGCCTGGATTATTCGTCCTGAAAAAGAACACCAGGAAATCGAAAAGATTTCGAGTGAAGTAGCTGCTATGTCTGCCATAGAAACAATAATTGCAAGTAGCCAAGCCCGACAAATAATTGCCCAATCAAAGTTTGATCATGACAGATTGATTGACTTGCGAATTGCCTTGACAGAGGCAATAACTGAGACAGAATATAACGATCAGTCCAAAGAGCGCTTCGATTTTGCTCTTTCAAAACTTGATCATAATTTAACTGGATCTCATGCGGAGAATATTACCGTCAACACAACCTATACAGGGCGAATTAAGAACGGAATTTCATATATTGAGGTAAATCGGAAGACTACATATACTCTTCGCAGCACTTCTGAAAAAGAGGAAGTTGTACCAATGGTCTACAATAACACTGGGGAGGCCATTGCTGGCCTTAACGAAAAAGATCATGAGATAACGATCGTCAAAATGGAGTATACACAAGATAATGGGAATACTATTCTTACAAAGGTTTCTCCAGGAAAAATTATAGAGGCTAAGGTCAACGAGAAGCATCGCTCAAATTATGAAAAGTTGGGAAAATTTACGCTGAAAGGTAAAGATACTTGCGTGTACAATGATGAAATAATTCTAGCAATTCCATATTTTGATTCTGTGTCACAAGAGTGGGGTACGCCAAGGAATGGGACAACATTTACGTATACTTACGACAATTTGAAGTATGGCTTACAACTAGCTTTAGCTGGGTGTACCAAAGATTGTACTGATAAGAAAGGTGAACTTTGTCTTGATCATTGCAATAACGATAAGCATGTGATTCAGAATAATAATTCATCTTCACGAATTGAAATTCGCAATTGGGCTCATACAGATTACAATGTGCGAGGAATATGGAATACTGATTCAGCAGATTAGTGTCATTATTGGCCATGTTACTGTATTTAGCAGTATAATGTTATTTAAGTTAACTGCAATCAGAGAGGATTAGTCGTGGAAGAAGATAAAGCAATTTATTAAAAGAAGTATTCTGTTGTGATAGAAGGAGGTATGGCATTGCCCTCTTTGCAAGCTTACGTCAAGTCCAGAAATCTATACTGCAGACTGTGAAGCTGTAAGTTAGCGATGAAGATACATTGCGCTAAGAGGGGCGGCATGTTAACAAATTTCCTAATACGCTAGGCGATTGCTTTGTGTAAGTAAATACTTCCAAGTCTTGAACTTAAGGTAGCCCAAGGGATCCCTTTTCGTTTTTAAACCTCGCGCATCTGCCAGACCAGCATAGTTGATACACGAATTAGGTTCGCATGGCGCAATGTGCGCTCCGTCAGACCCAAATTTTTTGACTGGTAAACTTTGAAAGTTTTGTATTTACATGTTTATTCTAGCGTTGTGATGTAGTGCAGCCACTTGGTAAAATAGAGTAATTACACTGTTGCAGATTGGAGCTTGTCATGACAGTTCAAGAAATTACTAAACAGGTGCTGTCTTTAGACCTCGTTGATCGCGCAAAGATCGCAGAGATTATCTTGCAGAGCATTGATAGTCCATCGAATGCAGAAAACTCTGATTTATGGATGGCAGAAGCACAGCGCAGAAAAGCAGAGATTGATAGTGGTGCAGTCAAAACAATTCCTCTTGATGAAGCGCTTGCTCGACTTGATAGAAAATTTGCGCAATGTTACCCATAGAGCTTCACCCAGAAGCAGAGTTTGAATTGGAAGATGCCGAAACATTTTATGAGCAAATATATCCTGAACTTCGGCTCAAGTTTCGCAAAGAGCTAAAGAAATTCTTAGAGCATATCTCAAGCAATCCAGAA
>Ga0123355_10007108_pt1 | contig 16695 bp, 18 predicted proteins | sample TergutEmb28metaG_3_FD_89872 | JGI IMG/M metagenome (GOLD analysis project Ga0123355, IMG submission 89872) | Embiratermes neotenicus P1 segment gut microbial communities from Petit-Saut dam, French Guiana - Emb289 P1 | ecosystem: Host-associated > Arthropoda: Insects > Digestive system > Gut ...
CCAACGTTGAACGTCATATCGGAAATTTAAGCGAAACTGACCCCCTAGCATTCTTCCTACCCCTTAACCGTTTCCCTACCGACACCGAAAATGAAATGGCATATGTAAAAGATAAAATCAACGCCCTAGGCGTAAAATGCTGCCTATCAGAAGTCTTTGGCAAAGGCGGCGAAGGCGGCCTAGACTTGGCAAAGGAAGTGCTGGCCGCAGCCGAAAGCCCCAACAGCTTCCGCCAAACCTACAACTTGGACAAGCCTCTAAAGGCCAAAATGGAAGCAATCGCTACCTCAGTATACGGCGCAAAAGGAGTAACCCTTACAGCAGATGCAGCAAAGCAAGTGCGTACGCTGCAAAAGCTTGGTTATGGCAACCTACCCGTGTGCATGGCAAAAACCCAGTATTCTTTTACTGATGACCCTAAGCGGCTTGGGGCTGCAGAGGATTTTACAATAACCGTCAGACAAGTACGTTTGTCTGCCGGGGCTGGGTTTGTAGTGGCTCTTACTGGGGATATACTCACAATGCCAGGGTTACCTAAGGTTCCTGCGTCTGTCGACATTGATGTGGATGAAAACGGGGTAATTAGCGGGCTATTCTAAAATGAGAGAAGCATATTCCAATAATTACTATCCCTTGGTCACACATGCTTTACGCGCTCCTATTAAAACGCGCACATCATCCGACGTGATGGACGATGTGCGCGCCTTACATATTTCCCCATTACATGTGCCAAGCTAGAGCCTGTTGCCACTGCCGCCAACAAGCCCCAGATCGCTTTTGTCAAAATCATCAAAAGCGGCCTTGGGCACATAAAGATGCTATTACAATAAACTATTTGCATTATTATATCAATCCAGATAATCCTTAAGCTTCTTACTACGGCTGGGATGCCGTAGTTTACGCAGCGCCTTGGCCTCTATCTGCCGTATTCTCTCTCGGGTAACGTTAAACTCCTTACCCACTTCTTCAAGGGTGCGGGCGCGGCCATCATCCAGGCCAAAGCGCAGCCTCAGCACCTTCTCTTCCCGGTCGGTCAAGGTATCCAGCACATCAATAAGCTGCTCTTTAAGCAAGGTAAAGGCTGCCGCCTCAGCAGGCGCAGGGATATCATCATCGGGGATAAAGTCCCCAAGATGACTGTCTTCCTCCTCACCAATAGGGGTTTCAAGAGATACTGGCTCCTGCCCAATTTTCAGGATTTCACGTACCTTATCCACAGGCATTTGCATTTCCTTGGCAAGCTCGTCCGGGGTTGGATCCCGGCCAAGCTCTTGCAAAAGCTGCCGCGACACACGGATAAGCTTGTTAATCGTCTCAACCATATGCACAGGTATACGAATAGTCCGGGCCTGGTCTGCAATGGCCCGGGTAATAGCCTGGCGTATCCACCATGTTGCGTATGTGCTAAACTTATAGCCCTTTTTGTAATCAAATTTTTCTACGGCTTTAATAAGTCCAAGATTGCCCTCTTGGATTAAGTCCAAAAACAGCATCCCGCGACCTACATACCTCTTGGCGATACTTACAACCAGCCGCAGATTAGCCTCGGCAAGCCGTATTCTGGCAATTTCTTCACCGGCTTCCATGCGCTTGGCAAGGTCTATTTCTTCTTCTGCAGTCAAAAGGGGAACCTTACCAATTTCCTTTAAGTACATGCGTACATGGTCATCGATATTTATAGCGCCTTCCACGGCAGAAAGGTCTATTTCTTTTTCCTTTTCAATCTCCGGTTCCATACCAGAAATTAACTCGATACCTTGGCCCTCCAGCCATTCGTAGACTTTTTCGGCTTGATCTGGGTCAAGGTCTACGTCGCCAAGAAAGTCCATAACTTCTTTGTGATCCAAGGTATTTTTCTTTTTCTTGCCGATGTCTACAAGCTCCTGCAGCCGCATCATCAACAAAGGATCTTCAAAGGATTTCAAAGAACACCATTCCTCTCGTGTCGCTATTATTCTAACCACCTGTAATGGTTATATACAGCGATGCTAGATTTCTTTTGCTTAAAAACAGGTTATTTACGGCGTTTAAGTCGTTTTTTTGCATTAATACGTCCATTTGGTGGGTGTACCATGCTTTTTTTATAGTAGAAGCCATTTCGTTTAAGGCTTTTTCTATGTCAGAGTCTGATTTACAAAGAACCTCGGCAGTAAAAATTTCTGCGGTTTTTTGCTGGTCTTCCAGGGCTTCAAACTGGGCGATTATGTCTGCCGGAGCCATTTGCCTCATATTTTCGGCATTTATATAAGCTAGGACTAATAGTTGGGCATATGTTTCGTCCCCCAATTCTTCTGGGTCTAAGTAACCGCTTTGGGCTAGGGCTTTAGCGGCTTTGGGGTGAGTTAATACTATGTTTAGCAGGTTTTTTCGGGCTTCGCGCAGGCCTAGCTCGTCAGCGCTGCGTTGAGCTCTTGGCCGCCTTGGAGCGGGCAATACAATGGCTTGTCCATCTTCTGATTGAATAGTTTTGGCTCGCTGGTTTTGCACCTCTGCCAGTATGGCCGAGGTGGCTATGCCTGAAACCTCAGCGATTTCCTGGGCATAGGCATCGGTTTCTATTGCGCTGGTTAGGCCGGTTAGCAGGCTCGCGGCTTCCTTGGTGAAGCTGATGCGGTGGTTTGTTTCGCTGTTTCGAAGGTTTGACTCGCTGCCTCGCTGGCTGATGTCACCACTTCGCAGGTCACTATCACCTTGCAGATTTGAGTCACTGTCCCCCCGGATTACTTCACTACTCTCACCTAAACTATACTCTTTTTTCAACAAGCCTACCTCAAAGGCGATATGGCTCTTTGCTGAGGAAAGCAGCTGCCCGAATTTATTTTTACCGTGAAGTTGAATGTACTCATCTGGGTCTTTTGCTTGCGACTCAGGAGAAAACTGCAGAACCTTTACCCTTAGCCCGCCATTTATTAACTCTGGTATCGCCCGTTTTGCGGCCCGGGTTCCGGCTTCATCGCTATCCAAAATTAATGTTACTGTTTCGAAGTTGGCCCGCTTCAACAGCCGCACATGCTCGGCTGTCATGGCTGTGCCAAGTACGCCTACAGTATTATCAAAGCCTGCCTGGTGCAGAGCCAGTACATCCATGTAGCCTTCCACCACAATTATTTCCCGGCCCTGGGTCTTGCGGGCTATGTTTAGACCATATAATTGGCGGCTTTTATTATAGAGGGGTGTATCAGGAGAGTTTATATATTTTGCTTCGCCGTCTTCGCCTTTTGGCAGTGCCCGTCCACCAAAGCCCACCACTCGGTTGGTGGAATCAATTATTGGAAACATCAACCGCCGCCGGAATCGGTCATAGTATCTTGCATCATTTTTCTGGCTTTGTATCGCTAGCCCTGCAGTGGCAAGTTGTGCTCCCGGCTCGGCTAAGTGGTTCATGAGGCCATCCCATCCGCTTGGCGCAAGGCCAAGGCCAAAGCGCTTTTGCAGCGAAATATGTACCCCCCTACCCTCCAGATAGCTACGGGCCAGTTGTGCCTCAGATGCATCTTGCTGCAACTGCTGGTAGTAATACATGGCGGCTTTTTTGTTTAGTTCTGCGGTGTGCTCCCGTTCCTTGGCACGGATTTTTGCTGTTGGTGCAGCGTTTGCGTCTGGTAAGGTGTAGTGCACTCTATCCGCGAGTAGTTTTAGAGCATCAAGGAAGTCCATGTTTTCGATGCGCATAATAAAGCTTATCACATTGCCCCCAGCGTGGCAGCCAAAGCAGTAAAATACCTGCATATCACCATTGACGCTAAAGGATGGAGATTTTTCATTATGGAAGGGACATAGGCCAAAGTGCCGCCCGCCTCGGAGCCTCAACTGTACATATGAACCTATAACATCAACTATATCGTTTAAGGCACGAACATCTTGGATAACTTCTTGGGGATAAAGCATGACATCCTCCTCGTTACACACAAAAACATGTTACGTTTTCGGTTTTGTCATTATCATCAAAAGCGGAAATGTCTGTAGCCGATTTGTATTACATACGGAGTACCATATCGGCAGACTCACGTATATCATATGTTTCAAAGTATGTCTCCTCCATGGAAATCCACTTGGCTAAGTAATCTGCGGCAATCTTTGGGTTGTTGCGCTTTTCAATACGAACCCTCTGGGTTTCAGGGTCTACATCTAAAAACACGCGAATATTCATGTAATTGCCAAAGATGGGGTGGCAACTATATACGCCTTCTACTATGCGCCATAGGTGGGCATCAATTGCAATAGTGCCGTTGTAATCCATGGAGGCGCAGTCAAATCTACGGTATGAAAACTCTTCCACAGCCCCTATCATCGGCAATACTTCCTCCACAAAGCGCTCGCTATGAATATTTCCGCCTGGTGTTGCCAGCCTTTCTACCGTCCGTAGTTTTGGTGGTAAAAAGAAGTGATCCATCTCAGCGACAATAGATTTGTCACCGGCGATAATTTTAGCAAGTCGTTTTGCAAAGGTAGACTTACCTGCCGCTGCCCGCCCGTCAATCGCAATCACTCCGCCGTCACGGCCAGTCATCCCCTCGAAAACAGGAAGCATGGCTGCAGTCCACCCGGTTGCTATACGATACGCTGGCTTTTCATTTTCACGATATTTCTCGCTGTGGCGAACTGGGCCACCATTATAACCGCGGATATATTCATACCACTGAGCTATAGAAAACGGGAGTGCCTCAGCCTGAGCTAATATCTCCACCTCAGCGATACAGCAGTCGAATGAAATGCTACCCTTTGGCAAGCCAACTTCAGCGGTGGCACTGCAACTCAAGGAGGCAGTACTGCTCACAGGGGCGCTACTGTATTCACATGCTTTACTATCCTGCTGTACCGCACCAGAAACAGACGCGACGAACAAGTTCCAAAGCCAAACAGGGTCAAGCTCAAGACGTTTCCATGCCGACATATTCACCCGGCAAACCATCGGCCCAATACACTCTATCAGGGGTTTATCATCCACCAGAGTAGCATCATACTCCTCATTGAAATACGCCAATGCCCTGGAGACATCACTCAACCCATGCTCGGCTCCAAAGGCAGCCTGGTAGCACAGCTTAACCATATCCTGAGGCATGACTGAAGGGTGACGCCTCGCTTCTGCCAGCAAAAAATCAGCTATACCCATTACGAACCATACCCATTGTTAGCCACAGGCTCATTATTAATCACTGACCTCGGATATCTTATTGGGATAACTCGCTCCCGCTCCAGAGCTATAACCAAAGCCGGGATAAGCAAAAGCTGAACTACCAGGCCTGGAACGGAGGTTGTAAAATAACTGGCAACCCACATACCAATAAGATAAACACCGTCAAAGAAATAAAATACCTGGGCAATACCAGCTGCAATCCGCCCAGCCAACATGGCAAGTATCAAGCTAATATATAAATCCAGAGACAACCTCCGGGTGCGTACCAGCTTAATTATCAGCCCAGATACAAGTCCATAGGTCGCCAACTCAATCATCATAATAGGAAGTACACCTACAGGAGGCATACTTGTTATAAGGCTGGAAAACAAGGGCCCAACAATACCAACAACCAACCCAAAAAAAGGGCCGCAAATCAGCCCTGCCAGCAAAACAGGTATATGCATGGGCAAAAGTGCCCGCCCTGGCAACGTACCAACTGTATGAAGAGCCATAGGAAGAACAACACAAAGGGCTATTAGCATGGCAGCGGTTATGGATTTTCTTAGGTTGCTGATGATAATTCCCTCCTTTGTGTTAGAAATTGGATGAGGCCTGAGAGCACTAGATTGAGTTAATCAACTCTTGCATACCATAGTATCCTACTGGCTTACCCTTGATAAACATTGCCGCCTTCAAAGCCCCCACCGCAAAAACATCACGGGAACCAGCCATATGGGTAAACTCTATCACCTCGTCTTGTCCAGCGAAAATGACACTATGCTCGCCAACAATTGTGCCGCCTCTTATGGCATGGATGCCAATTTCGCATCTACTGCGCTTTGCTGCAGTTTTGCTGCGGTCATACACATATTCTAATTGACCATCCAATGCTTGGTTGGCGGCATCTGCCAGTAAGTAGGCCGTGCCACTTGGGGCATCTAGCTTTTGATTGTGATGCTTTTCTATGATTTCTATGTCAAAACCTACATCGTATAGCAGTTTGGTAGCCCGTTCTATCATGTTAGCAAGTAGGTTTATCCCTAGCGACATGTTGGCAGATTGAAAAATGGCTACTTTCTCTGCTGCCTGCCGCACCTTAGCAATAATATCAGCAGACAGACCCGTTGTGCATAACACCAACGGGATCTGCCTGTTTACGCAATATCCTAGAATAGCTTCCACATCCACGGTTGCAGATGGGGGCAAAATGCATAGCACTGCATCGGCCGCCGTTTTGCATAGATTTATATCTGCATATGTGGGGTACTTAAGCCCACCACTTGGAGGTACAATATCTACCCCTGCAACAATTTCTACATCAGGGTTTGACTCCGCTAGCCTGCATACAGCACTGCCTAAACGGCCAAAACAGCCGCATACTATAATTTTTGTCATTGAATAATCCCGTATCTTGTCATTTCATCCTTGAGGCTTTTGTGCAGACTATCGTCAATTGTAGTCAGCGGCAGGCGACAGTTGCCGACTTCAAAGCCCATAAGTTTTAACGCGGCTTTTACCGGCATTGGGTTTACATCCGCAAAGAGGTAACGCACTAGTGGCAACATGCCAAGCTGCAAATCCAGGCTGGTTTTATGATCACCTTCCAAATAAGATGTGACCATTTTATGCATCTGTGCCGGGGCAATGTTGGCAATAGTTGAGATTACACCCCTACCGCCTAGGCTTAATATAGGAACTACATGGTTGTCATTGCCTGAAAGCATAGTAATGGAATCACCGCAAAGCTCCATCATCTCAGCAACCTGTACAATATCACCGCTGGCTTCTTTCATTGCCACAATGTTATCAAGCCTTGATATTTCATATAAGGTTTTGGGCAGCATATTCAGCCCTGTACGGGAGGGGACATTGTACACTACTATGGGCACATCAATAGCGGCAGCGATTGCCGTAAAATGCTGAACCAGCCCTTTTTGGGAAGTTTTGTTATAATATGGCGTAACACACATTAGGGCATCGGCTCCGGCTTGTACCAAGGCCTTGCCCATTTCTATACAGTTGGCGGTGTCATTGCCACCTGCGCCGGCTATTACCGGCACTCTTTTGTTGGTGATTGCCGCTGCCTGGCGTACCACCTCAATATGTTCGTCCTTGGAAAGAGTTGTGGCTTCGCCGGTTGTACCGCATGATACAATGGCGTCTGTGCCAGAGGTTATCTGGAAGTTGATTAGCTTCTCGTATACTGCGCAATCAAAATTGCCAGTTTTATCAAATGGAGTGCATACTGCAACTCCCGAACCGGTAAAAATAGACATAATATCACCCCGCAACAAAAATTACCATGATAATATTGAAAAACCGCCCAGGTGTCAAATGAATAGGAGAAGGGACATGACAATCTCATTACCACCAGATGTACAAAAAATTATTGATACTTTGCTAAAAAAAGGCCACGACGCCTACATTGTTGGAGGCTGTGTTCGCGACAGCATCCGTGGTGTTATGCCAAAGGACTGGGATATAACAACATCTGCCAAGCCCAAGGAGGTAAAAGAGGTGTTTCCGCGCACTGTTGAAACAGGGATAAAACACGGGACAATAACTGTGCTTATTGGCGGACAGGGCTATGAGGTTACAACCTATAGGATAGACGGCCAATATCTAGATAGCCGCCGTCCAGATACTGTAAGCTTTACAATGGATATAATCGAAGACCTAAGCCGCCGGGATTTTACAATGAACGCAATTGCCTATAATACGAGCAGCGGCTTTATTGACCCATTTGATGGTAGAGGGGACATTGAAAGAAAACTAATCAGGTGCGTTGGCGACCCAATGCTCCGCTTTGGAGAGGATGCACTGCGAATGTTAAGGGCGGTACGGTTTGCTGGGCAGTTAGGCTTTGCTATCGATGTCGCAACCCTTGATGCTATATCCCAAAAAAGTGTAAATCTGGCCAAAATCAGTGCCGAGCGCATACGAGAAGAGCTTACGCGGCTGCTTGCTGGTCAGCATGTGGAGGCAGTAAAAATCCTTGAGACAACAGGGCTACTGGCATACGTACTAGTTGGGCATACTTATGATGGCAATCTTGATAAGACTATTGATTGGATGGCAAGCTGCTCCAAGGAGGCCATGCTGTGCCACATGCCACGCTATGCAAAAGGCCTTAACATGAACAATAACACGGACAACAACACAGAGCGCCATCCCATGGAATATCTCCGCCTTGCACTGTTTCTCGCCTGGAGCAGTGAGTCCTGCGAAAAAATATTACGTGCCTTGCGCTTTGATAACAAGACCATCCGAGATGTATCTCAATATGTAAACATGTTGCCAATACCCATCCCTCTAAGCCGCTATGATATAAAAAAATACCTGCGGCAAATGCCCCAGGCCAATTTCGAAAATCTATTGATACTACAATCCATAATCAACCCACACGAAACCGATGAACTATCTCATATCCTGCAAGAATCCCGTGACATCCAAGCCAAAGGAGAATGCTACACAATAAGCGGTCTATCCGTAAACGGCAACGACCTAATTGCAGCAGGCATCCCGCCAGGCAAGGCCATAGGAGAAAAGTTGGAGGAACTGTTGGATACAGTAATGCGTGAGCCGAAACTGAATAGTTCATTAACTAATATTTTATAGTATAATACAACAAAAATCACCAGGACGGAGAAACATGAAATACAAACGCGAAGAACGGGACTATCTAGACCGCTGCCACAGTATAGCCGTACTTGGAGGCACATTTGACCCGATACACATGGGCCACCTGGCCGTTGCCGAAGCGGTTTATAACGAACTAAAACCCCAGCGAGTACTGTTTATGCCCTGCGGCCAACCCGCTCACAAATATGGCAAGCATAGGGTAACCCATGCAAAGCATCGCTATCACATGACGGCCTTAGCCACCTGCGAGCATCCTGCCTTTGACATATCCCAGTTGGAGCTTAGCAGGCCAGGGCTTTCTTATACAATAGACACCGCCCGTGCGCTGCAGGCACTGTGCCCAGCCAAAGCAGAAATTTCCTTTGTAATAGGAGCCGATGCTCTGGAGGATATTCTGTCATGGAAAGACGCAGAGGAATTGCTAAGTACCTGCCGGTTTATAATAGTGCCCCGCCCTGGCTACGACAGCAAGAAGGCCCAGGAAAAAATAAAATCCCTGACAAAATCACATAAAGCAAATATGACATGGCTAGAAGCCCCGACACTGGATATTTCCAGTACAAACATACGGGATCGGTTAAAGGCTGGCCAGCCCGTTCACGGCCTCGTGCCTAAATGGGTAGAAGACTACGCCCAGTGCCACGGGCTGTATAGGCTGGGTGACCCATTCCTAAAGTCATCTATGGCGGCATGTTTCAATGAATCCACAGACAAGCTTAAGACCTACCTTTCTCCAAAACGCTTTACCCACACAATGGGAGTAGTCCAGGAAGCCCAAAGACTGGCAAACCACTATGGTGTGGATGTAGAGAAAGCCCGCTGGGCCGCCCTTCTTCACGATTGCGCCAAGGAATACAGTAGCCACAAAAAACACACCTTATGCAAGCTATGGAGGATAGAAGCAGACGAAATCTTGGCATATAATATAGACATAGCCCACGGCCAAATAGGCGCAGAGTCGGCCCGACGAGACTATTTAATAGACGATGAGGAGATACTCCAAGCCATCCGCTACCACACAACTGGCCACAAAGCTATGACCATGCTGGATAAAATCATAATGTTGGCAGACTATATAGAGCCAAACCGCACAGATTGGGGCCCAATACAAGAAATGCGAGGCTTGGCCCTTACCGACATCAATCGCGCACTAATCCTTGGCACAAGGGCTACAATAAAAGAAGAAAAATCCGCGAAAAGGCCCGTACATCCATGGAGCCTTGAAGCCATTAAGGCACTAAAAAAAGGAGGAAAACAATGAACCGGGAAACAAAAGAATGGCTGGCAACCCAAGAACTAAAGGACGCCTTGGACAAAAAGTTTGGGCAAGACATAATGGTGATGGATCTGCGAAATGTAAGCACTATTGCCGACTTTTTTGTAATAGCAACCGGCGGCAGCCAGCCCCAGCTTCAGGCCCTGGCAGACACAACAGAGGAGATACTAAAAAAGCATGACATCCCACTACACCACACAGAAGGTATCCGCAGCGGAGAATGGGTACTGATGGACTTTGGCGGGATAATCGTGCATTTATTTGATAAAGAAAGCCGTGAATTCTACAAGCTGGAACGGGTTTGGGGAGATGCCCAAATAGTATAAATTCCCAATCATATGTTAACACTCCTAAGGAAAGTAGCCTGGAGTGCATCCTACTTGAGGCGCGCCCCGTTGCAGCTTTACAAAAATGCACAGGGCGGCTTCCGTGATGTGACGTTGGATTACAAGGGAGTGTGTTATGCTGAAGAAATTAAATAAGCTGTTGCTATTGGAAAAAATCCCGCCTATTGTATGCCTAATGGCCTGCACAGCCTCAGTGCTTATGGGCTTTGCTGTGGGATATGTGTTTTTTGGCCCTGGGGAGTATCTGGCTTATGCTGATTCTGCTGACACATATCAGCCGCACCAGGCAGAAGCCCCAAACATGGCAGGAATATATATAGAAGCACCTATTCCACCTTCACCACAACAACCAGAACCAGACCTGGAAGAGGAGGCGTATTTATACCTGGTTACAACCATGGATGGCTATATCGTCATATACCATGCATCAGAAAACGGCGGCGGGATGAAGGAAATGACGAGTACAACTGTCGGGTCCCTTGCTCCAGAGGAGCTTGAGCGTCTTACTAAGGGAATAAAAATCTACTCTGATGAGGCGCTGGCACGGCTTTTGCAGGACTATGGCAGCTGATGATGTAGTTTATGAACTATATTGTGGGTTGACAAAGCTGTGTACCAACCGTTGATGTGGATACAATAAATTGTGAGGCATTAATAAATAAATCAGTGTAATAAAAAAGAAAATGCGCAATCATCTGGTTTTCAGGTGGTGCGCATTTTTTCATATGCTAGTAAACTGCTACAGAGTGGAAACAATTTTAATGCGATGTAGCCGCTTTCTCATCATTCATAGAAAATAATACAATACACATGGAAAGCACACTTGACATTTCTTAAAAGTAATGATACCTTAATGCCAAGCTAGCTTTCCATAACGATTTGAAAAAGGAGGGACATAATTGAAAAATCATCTAGAAGAAATAAGAAAACGAAAGGGCATACGGCAAGAAGACCTTGCCGCTGCCCTTGAAGTATCACGTCAGACAATCGGCTCCCTTGAAAATGGCCGATATAATCCGTCAATTGTTCTTGCATTTAAAATTGCACGATACTTTGAAATGAGTATCGAAGAAATTTTTATTTATGAGGAGGATGAAGCATGAAAGACCAAAAGCTCACAAGACACATCATTAATTGCATAGTAGGTACTATTCTAGTAATTACAGGGATATTGCTTGCTATCTTATACACAGTACCTCAGGATGCTATGGTGGCTTTGCCGTTTGTGCTAGGCGGCATGGGTTTAGTTGCTTTAGTAGGCGGCATTGGCGGGGTCCTAAGTGTACGTATTATGAATAAAGACCCCAACTTTGCAAAGCAGGTTAAGGATTTCTATGATGAGCGCGCCATCGTGATTGAAGACAAAGCTAAGGCCAAAACAAGTGATTTCACAACAGTGCTGCTTTGGGTGTTGATTATTTTTCTTGCTATGATGCAAGTTCAGCTTCTGGTTGTTTTAGTTTTTGTGGGAGCTATGGTTTTACGGATGCTAGTGCTACATTCTCTGATTAAAATATATTCTAAGAAATTGTAGTTCGGATCGCTTTCACAATTTGCTACTACAGTTATAGCAATTTACCTGCCTGCGATATGCCGCGGCTGAGAATCCGGCTCTGGCTGACGCCGGTTCTGCCACCACTCTACAACCCTAAACCGCACTTCTGTAGTAACACCAGCGTCTTCATCTTGGTGGGTAAGCAGCCGGAATGAGTCTTCGCTTACAGTATCAGCCAATTGTTGCCGCCCGGCTGGGGTACTTGTCATGTCAACAAAGCACAATGGCGGGAACATCAAGCACCACCAGTTTCGGCCTACCCCGCTTCCGATGGTTATCTGCAATGCTTCATACACTCCTGGTGGGAAAGATAGGTCGCCGTAGATTTGTGTTGGGAAGAAGGCCCTGTCTAGCCGTACCTCTACAGTGTAATCAAAGCCCAGGCTACGTACCACCGTTTCGGCATAGGCCTGGATTGCGGGCAGTTCGTTCTTAATCAGTAGGCGGGATTCTTTTACATTGTCTGTTGCTTGCAGCAGCCCCTCAAACTCCTCCAGCACTTCGTGGCGCACTATATCCTTTATGGCTTGGTCTGCGTAGCTGTCGCTATTAGCCAGCACGTGGAAGCGGATAACATTGTCGGCTATGTTTTGCTGGGCTGCCGCCGAGTACACATAGGTGTAAGCCGCCACACATACTGCAAATACCAGGCCAATGGTCAAGCTTAGGGTTAGGATTTTCATTTCTTTTCGTAGTTTGTTCATTTTACGCCTCCTTGGCGAGTTAATATGGACTTGGATTCTTGCCTTGTTTGAAGGGTTGTATACCTTCGCCATACGCCATTATTAGTCAAAAGTTAGTCAAACAAAAAAAGGCTTCCTAAAATACATAGGGAAGCCTTTTTGCCATAATCACTATAGCCCTACACTCTCAGGGGCTCGAACCCTGGACCCGCTGATTAAGAGTCAGCTGCTCTGCCAACTGAGCTAAGAGTGTATTTGGTGTGGTATACGTGTCCGGCGCGAATCGAACGCGCGACCTTTCGCTCCGGAGGCGAACGCTCTATCCCCTGAGCTACGGACACATATCTGGCGCAAGCTATTTTAGCGGGCCTTTAGGCATGTGTCAAATCATTATTATATATCCCCCATTGCCCCAGTTTTCCTTATCGCTCATAAGTGTCCATGTCACTGCAAACCACCTCCAGGTACACCGCATCCATGTCTTGGGAACACAATAGGCCATGCTTCATAATATATATAAAAGCCCTATGGTTTTATAGATAATCAGGAGGCAAAACCATGATAAGAAGACGCAATACTCAACCAGGCAGGCCGCAAAATATGCGTCCTAATCCAAGCTTATGCACCGATCCTCAGATGTGCCCACAGCCCAGGCCACCGCATCCACCCGGGCCGCATCCGCATCCAAGGCCACACCCTCGTCCACATCCGAGGCCACACCCCCACCCAAGGCCTCATCCTCATCCAAGACCACACCCACCAGCCCCGCCGCCAATCCGCCCGGGCAATCGTCATGACCACGGCCCCCACCCTTATGTAACAGACATCAGCCGGGCCACCCAGCAAAACAATGATTACCGCAACACATTGTGGACCGGCAAGCATATGCAGCTTACCCTCATGACCATCAGGCCAGGTGAGGATATTGGCCTAGAGATACACGCAAAAGACGACCAATTCCTGTGCATAGTAGAAGGCCAGGGCATTGTGCAGATGGGCCCGTCAAGAAACAACCTCACATTCCGCCAGCCGGCATTCCCCAACACCGCCATATTTATACCCGCGGGAACATGGCACAATGTCACTAATATCGGGCATACACCAATGCGACTGTATAGCATTTACGCGCCGCCGCATCACCCCCACGGCACGGTGCATCACACCAAGGCTATCGCAGAACAAATGGGAGACTAATGCAAATTCAATAGGAAACAGTCCGGGACATTTATGGCCGGAAATGAAGTTTTGCAAAAAATTTATTGTTGTTTGACTGCATATTACAACTATGTTACATTTATGGAAATTTAGCGAAATATGTCGAATAGATTTGGGAGGGATTTACAAATGAAACTACGCAGAATGTTACTGATGCTACTTGCCATGGTTGTTTTCATACCAGGGGTTATGGTTCTCGCAAGGCCCACCCCGGTTGATCAAATCCATGCAGCCATGTTCCCCGTTGGCTCTGAACAACGAGTAGAATACGCCAGCGCCCTTCATGTACGCAGGGGCCCCCACCCCAGATATGCGGCATTTACCCATGTCACGAGAGGCACAGTTGTAACAGTGCTGGAGTATAGGGACAAATGGATCAGGATAAATACCTCGGCCGGTGAAGGCTGGATTTATGCAGGCTATCTGTCAAGAGAAATGGCGGCGGCGGCTCCGCTTACAACCGGTACAGGCACAACAGCAAGCGGTACAGTAACTGCAAGTAACCGCACACCCCAGCACCTGCTACGGGCAGACTTATTCCCGGTAAACTCCACGGCAACAGTAGACTTTGCTTCCCATGTAAACATCCGCCGCGGCCCTGCAAACTCTTACGCGGCCTTTACCCACCTTGCCAGAGGCACAACTGTTACTGTGCTGGAATACAGGCTAATGTGGGTGCGCATAGAGGTCGCAGGCGGCCCAGGCTGGATATTTTCCGGTTTCCTTTCCAATGACGCAGTTGTGGCGGCCCGGGCTGCCGGAAATGTAACAGGCGGCACAACAGCAGGCCTTGGAACCCGCACACCACATGCCCAGCTTAGGGCAGAGAATTTCCCGGTGGGCTCTACTCACACTGTAGACTATGCCCATTCCGTAAACGTACGCAGAGGCGCAGGCACAAGCCATGCCGCTTTCACCCATGTAACAAGAGGCACAGAGATTACTGTTTTAGAGTTTAGGCTGGGCTGGGTACGCATCAATACCGCCCAAGGCGAAGGCTGGCTTTACGCGGCATACCTGCGTAGACCCTAGCATAAGATATAGACATGACTACTTGCCCACATTGCAAGAAGAAAATGCCCCGCCGTAAGCAATGTCCTCATTGCATGAAAACGGCAAGAAACGCGCAAGAAAGAAAGATTCCGCTTGTTACTGCCATTATTGCCCTTGTATTTTGCTCTTTGGTGATATTTGGCGCGGTATCTGTTATCATTGCGCGTTTTGGGGGCAATTCCTACGGTGATGTGGGTCTTCATTTAGATGGAACTTGGCACATAGAAGCCCCTACCTTCAACGACGAGAGTATAACCTTTGTGTTTCAGGGGGATTCTTTTACCAGTGTCACTGAGTCTATAATTTTTGGCGCAAGCCCTGAGGATATTGAAAGTATCAGAGACTTTCACGTGATACAAAGCGGCGCAAGCCTATATTCGGAAGATATTGGCGATGGCAATTACCTTCTGCGCATAACCTTACAAGGGACATTTTTACTGGACGGCAATAGTATTTTGCTGACTACGGACAGTGATATGACACTGTTGCTGCCATTTTACTGGCAAGGCGAAGCTCTCATAATCAACGGCGACCGGTATTTTAAATACACAAATATTCCATAATGGAGGACAAGATGAACACACAGAAAATGATGGATGCAGCACTAGAACTGGCAGGCCTAGACAAAATGCCCGGGGACTGCGATATAGTAGTGCATGGCAATGACATCAAAAAAATACTGATGGGCGTTGACATGGACACTGCCGAGCTGTTGCTGGCAAAGAAACTAGGCTATGACTGCGTAGTAAGCCACCACCCGGTAAACACTAACCCAGACATGCTGAACGTAATGGACAGCCACATCCTACGCCTAGAAAAGCTAGGCATCCCAAGAAACAAGTCCCAAAAAGCCCTGGCTCCAAGAAAAGACGAACTAAGCTATGGCAAGCACGTATCCAACTCTCGCCGCAGTGAGTCCGCAGCAAAACTTATGGACATGCCCTATGTTTCCCTACACACTCCAGCCGATATAATAGGCGAAGCTAAAGTGCAAAAGCACCTGGACAAAAAATTCGCAAACAAACCAGAAACCACCCTAGACGATGTACTAAAGGCCCTGGAAGAAATAGGCGAATATAAGAACTCTGCCCGCAAGCCAGTAATCCGGGTAGGCGCAAAAGACAGCTATGCCGGTAAAATTTACGTACTAATGGCAGGTTATACCGGGCCAGGAACCGATGTACACAAGCTATACTTCGAAGGCGGCGTGGGGACTCTGGTGCTTATGCACATTCCTGAGAAAAACGCCAAAGAGCTGAAAGAGCATGGTGTTGGCAATGTTATAGTAGCAGGCCATATGTCCAGCGACTCTATCGGTATGAATGTGATTGCCGATAAATGGAGAGAGCTTGGGGCTGAGGTTACTATGATGTCTGGGGTAATTGACGCGTAATAAAGATAATCCGCTTTTGATGATTTGGTCAAAGGCTTACTACCGTTTCCCTTATAAAGCAAACTGCAGTCAATCTACTAATAGCACAAACGAAAAACCATAACTCCACACCAATATTAAGGGGCAGTGATTCCCCGTTGGCGATTACTTTCTTGATCGCAGACGGAGAATCACTGCCCCTTGCACTTGTCAGGACAATGGTTTCCAAGACAATGATTTTTGTCATATTAAATTGCCGCGCCGCACTATTTCCGACATATTCCCCCACCCTATTATGCCTATACTATCCCCAGCAAAACAACTAATTTACGAAAGATGGAGGCATACAATGACCCTATATGCGGATTTATTGTTTATGGTCAATTTCTTAATGAACGGCTTTGTGCTGTGGATTGTGGCCAAGATTTTACGG
>Ga0123355_10007109_pt1 | contig 16694 bp, 8 predicted proteins | sample TergutEmb28metaG_3_FD_89872 | JGI IMG/M metagenome (GOLD analysis project Ga0123355, IMG submission 89872) | Embiratermes neotenicus P1 segment gut microbial communities from Petit-Saut dam, French Guiana - Emb289 P1 | ecosystem: Host-associated > Arthropoda: Insects > Digestive system > Gut ...
ATGTGCTCAACATAATTCGGACATTAATATATCCATCATCAGGAGCTTGCGACTATTCTGTTGAATTACCACATTGGTCGTATTGTTCTTGGTTCGATGTGTGTTGGAGTTTCGGTGTGGTTGAGTTGGAATGGTATCCGTGTTACAGCCTGAAGCCTACAACACGGATACTACTCCAACCCAACCACACCGAAACCCTAACAGACATCGAACCAAGAACAATACGACCAATAAGGTAATTCAACAGAATAGTCGCAAGCTCCTGATTATGGATATACTAATGTTCGAAACATGTTGAGCACATAAGTGAAATAAGATAGCAAGTGGCATCATGATAAGAACATCTCTCATTTAAATATACATTTTCAATTTCTGTTGTTGGGACTTCTGTTAGTATTTTCATACGTCTATAAATTGTGTTCGGTTGAATTTATGCAAAGCAACGCCGCTTACTTTATTACATCATTGTGATCACTTAAAATCAAGATATAATTTTACTAAAAGCGTGAGTTCTATTATTGTAAGTTAATATTTTGCAAGGTAATTAAAATAAAAGGAACAGATTTTTACCCAATTCTTTACTTTTCTTGGCAGTGTTTTGACATCTCTCTTACATTTAATGACTTATTCAGCTTTTCTCCATTTCCTAACAAGAAGACTGTCAGCCTCTCCAACCTTATTCTTGCCTCGAAATCTCATTTTCTTCCTATATTTTAACTTCAAGATCACTTCGTCTTTCAGACAATCCGTTCTTCTCTCTTTTATTAACCGACGCCAGCCTGCAACTTCATTTTACTGGACCTGGTGGAATTTATATGCTTTGCAACGACTTTCTTTTTCAGTATAGAAATACGGCACGTGCCACAGCCTTTTTATTTTATCTTCAAACCTTTAAATTCATCGATCCCATTTTCGAGCTTATCGTAAAATATTAGCGCATAGCAGGAGTTATTTGGTTAGCAAAAATTATTCGTCAATCCCGTCTACAATTTCGTTATTAAAATTTAATCGGGGTTGGGGGAGGCTGAAAATTTTGCAGTTTATACACATAATAACAGTAAATTTATAAGAAGGTACCGCATTAAGTGTCGAATAGTGTTCCACTTGGGAGAAGAATTTGGACGATAATATTAAAATGTATCTGTTATGAACAAGATGTGTGGTTGCAGAAAGACTAAAACGTGTTCAAATTAGAGACACCACTCGGGCTGTTGTAAAAAAAGAAAATAAAATTTTGCTTCCATAAAACACGAAGAAATACTTGACCAGCTGAGCGTCTATACGCTTCTAAAGAACTACCTATAATACGGATACGGTACACTTCAGCATGAGAAACAGACAACCCTGTGATGCTCACTTGAATGGATAAGACTGCCATGTTACATTGCAGTCTCAGTTTGTTGGAGTTTTTCATAGAATTCTACTGTCTCCTAGAAAAATACAGGGTAGTACCTCGAATAGGGTCAGACCGTTTCCTTCCACACCCTTTCATACACACGATTCACCAGTTATTCTTCCATTTAACGCTGTATATGAGGCTTTACAAGCGTCATTAAACGAAATTAAAAAAGAATAAACACGGTAGGAACGTAGTGTCCTTCCCACCTAAACCTTCAACAGAACAATAATATTACTATTTCTGCTTCTGTAATGACTAGCAGAAACACGTAAACCGTAGCCTCAAAACCACTGTGATGGATAGCGTAAAATCCATTTTGCAATGACCATTATCTGCAGCTCGCTTTTATGGCTTTTAAAAACTTTTCTGCATGCAAGTGTACAAATGTAATGGATATAGGATTTCACTAGCGAAAAACTCGCTTTACTGGGGCATGATCTTGCACCGCGTAGCCCACCATTTCATATTTTAAAGCTTTATCACTCTTAAAAGTCGAAATTTCATGTATATCCTTATGATGTCACACAAGCTACAGTTCTTTGTTTGTTTCTCGTTGTCGTGGACTTCTAAACCTAAAATTAAAGACAGGAATTGACTTCACTGAAGAAAAAAACAATAATACAATAACTGTTTCTTTCAAGCCAACAATATTTAGACATAGAAGCGTCGAACAAATGGCTGACAAACGTGGATTTCTTCGCCGAAACAGAGGGCTTTTTAACAGCAATACAGGACCAAGTCATACTAAGAAGAAACTATAAGAAATATATTTTGAAGCAGCCAGACACCGAACAGCTATGCAGAAGATGTGGAAAAGAATCGGAGACAATCCAACACATTACTGCAGCTTGTGATCAACTAGCACTTACCGAGTATGTAAAGAGACACGATGGACAAGCCAAAATTATCCATCAGAAACTGGCAGAAACAGCCGAATTGATTGAAGATAAAGTCCATATTTTAAGTACACACCAGCCAATGTACTGGAGAATGAAAATTTCGAGCCGTACTGGAATTGCAGCATACTTACGGACAAAACAACACCTTTTAATCGACCTGATATAACTTTTTTGAATAAGAAAACAAAGAACACCTTTTTGATAAGCATAGCTGTTCCAAATACACATAATCTCGCCAAAACAATAACCGACAAATAAAACATGTACCAAGAACTGGAGAAAGAAATATGTGCTATGTGGAAGCAAAAGCAGTACAAGTAATCCCGATAGTAATATCATCTACGGGAGTAATTCCAAAGTCACTGTCACAAAGTCTAACAATACTTAACTTGCATCCGAATACGTATATACAACTGCAAAAGTCTGTTATTCTTGGCACGTGTTCAATTGTAAGAAACTTTATAAACCACCGAGCCTAATCCTATTGATTACTACATCCCAGGATAGGTGAATATTTCCCAGCCAAAACTGAGAAGTGAAAAATTCGATAACAACAATAATAACAATAATAAGCTACTAGTTAACGCCACTGAGCAGACTACTTCAGAATCTCGTACTTCAGAACAAATTCGTTCTATCCTCTGCCTTTTATGTAAATCGCGGATGCATTACACTGTTCCCAAAAGCCTGTGACCGGACGAAATTCTGAGCCAGAAGAATCAACTCCACAACCAGACAAACTGTTTCTCTATAATTCCTTTACTAGACTAATTCATCGCAACACTCTTTACTGAGGAAGGCATAATGCCTAAGCTCTTCAAGAAAATCCATATCGTTTGTGGAATTTGCAGGTCCATTATCTTTCTCGAAAAGAAACCTAACTGGTCTTGTCTTGAGCTATATGGATTTACTACACCCTCAAATCAAACACTTGTTTGTTTCAAAATTATCTTTCCAAACTTGTCTAGGTATATTGCCAAGGAAATGTATAAAGTAACAAACTGATTGGTAACCCCGTGAGGCAGGGTCCCTTAGACTGACGTCGAAGAATGAAAACAGTTTCAGACTTAAGTTTAATCGAGCAGCAATATCGTAAATTTCTCTTATTTCCTTAGGCCTTGCATATTTTTCTGGGTTGCTCACTGTCAAATACTGATCCGGCTTCGCGAAGCTTCATCAGCTGTCGATTTGCAACGCGTTACACTGTCAGGAAATATTAACTACACGAATTACACTTTGAAGAGTTATTTTTCAAAGACACTCTTTTACAATGCCATATTTCACTAATTTACAACATAATAAAACCCAAGAAGGTCAATATATTGGACTGAGCCACCCTGGAATTTATTTCCGGATGTAATCATTATCATAACTACCTCCAGTTTCAAAACTGTAGGGCTCATAATATATTTGAAATTCGATGTTTGAAATAAACATGCAAATGAATTTAGTTTCCTATAAGATGATAGTATTTTTTGTCCCGCATAAGCAGATTTACCTGTAATCTACATTTCAGTAAAACCCACGAGTGCAATGTATTCATAATCCTCTCATTTACAGTTCACGAAATTTTTCGGGTGCATACTGCAACATATACTCCAGCAGTGCCGAAGCCCTGCTGGAGTGTATGTTACATGATACAAGACGCACTGCAGTGAAATGTACGAACAGAAGAGATGCCCGGAGTTGAGGAGCCTGCCTTCAGTCATTATCCCCGCTACACTGCACCAGCTAACAAGTTGCGTCAGGCTTGCCGATAATTGCCTGTACACTCTGTCAAAGGAGATAGAAATATATGTATTAAAATTCGTATTACACAGGTCCGTTCACTTACTGGCTGCAATGATTGAAGTTATTTCGATGTTTTCTTTAGCTCGGAAGGCATATCAAATCATATTCCTTCAAAAAGCCCATGAAGACTTTCCGAGTAGTCTTTTCCACTTCAAGACACATGCGAGATCGCAGCATTTTCCACTTCAAGACACATGCGACATCGCAGTCTTTTCCACTTCAATACACATACGACATCGCAGTCTTTTCCACTTCAAGACACATGCGAGATCGCAGCATTTTCCACTTCAAGACACATGCGACATCGCAGTATTTTCCACTTCGAAGAAACGCGCGACATCGCAGGCTTTTCGACTTCAAGACACATGCGACATTGCAGTATTTTCCACTTCGAAGACACACACGACATCGCCGGCTTTTCCACTTCAAGACACATGCGAATTCGCAGTCTTTTCCACTTCAATGCACATGCGACATCGCAGTCTTTTCCACTTCAAGACACATGAGAGATCGCAGTATTTTCCACTTCAAGACACATGCGACATCGCAGTCTTTTCCACTTCGAAGACACACGCGACATCGCCAGCTTTTCCACTTCGAAGACACACGCGACATCGCAGGCTTTTCCACTTCAAGACACATGCGACATCGCAGTCTTTTCCACTTCAAGACACATGTGATATCGCAGTCTTTTCCACTTCAATACACATGCGACATCGCAGTCTTTTCCACTTCAATACACATGCGACATCACAGTCTTTTCCACTTCAAGACACATGCGACATCGCAGTCTTTTCCACTTCAAGACACATGCGAAATCGCAGTCTCTTCCATTTCAAGACATATGCGGCATCGCAGTCCTTTCCACTTCAAGACAGATGTCACGTCAGTAACTTTACTGACGGTCGGACACCTCAATAACGCAAATAAAATTTGTGCAACACAAAGAACATCACTATTGAATTCGTAATATACTGCCTAACATTCGGGAAATCCCGACTTCAAAACACGACCCGAATTTCGGTCATTATCATTGAATTTTTTTTTTCGTATTATTCCTCCGTTTCTCCAGATAAATATTTGGGTAACATTTCAAGGTAAAGGTCACCCAGTAACGTGCCATTGCAGGCACAGAGGGAGTGTAAAGGTAGACTATAGTTCTACCCGTGCTTAACCTAGGCACTAGTTTGGAGCGGGTGTTCATCGCACCGATCCCTTTATCCCTTGCAGAGAGAGAGACCCTTTACCTCTTGAATAGCGGGGTAGTAAATCAAATCGGGCTCTGGCCGCTTTCTTTCACACTCGCCCCAATTTATTATTTACTAGCCAACGTACCAGTCGGCGCAGTAAGCTCTGAGATATTCACAGTAGCAGATGAATAAGTAAACAAACAAATAAATACAAAATTAAACAAGTAAATAAATAAAAGTCAACAGAATGTGCGTAATAGGGTACGAAGAAAAGAAACTAGGAAACTTCATGCAAAGTAACGTCATTAATACGTCCAACAGTAACAGATGTTTGAATGTTATTAAACCCTTAAACCTTCATTTTCATGTGAAAGCAACTAATTACGAAACGAAAAGCTGTATAAATACAACAGTGTGTATGTTACAGATGTCAAATGCACTACATACAAACGAGTTCAGAAGAACATGTAACACAAATATATTCCATACACGGTTAACATTAAAATACTTTATTTACACGCAATTAATTATTTTCACATCTTATAAAGAAATACGTGATCCAAATACGTTATGAGAATAAAAATACAGCAACATTAGTTTGAGAGTTATTTATGGGTCATAATTTGCGTGTTATTTCCATAAAAATGGTATAAAATTATTTCACTAAGTTTGAGAATAAGATTAAGATATCCTCAAAGCAAAGTCACCACATAATTGATTGCCATAAAATATTACGTATATAAATGCTGACGTCATACTTTGAAATAGATTAATGATTTTCAAAATTTAATCAACATTTAAGCATGCTCCTATCACTGTTGTAAAACTCTCTCTTTATTATTTAAAGTTCGGTACGACAGTCACCCTTTTTTCTTTACTTGTGTCAAATCTGGTCCAACATAGGGAAAAGAACACAAAGCACTAAGGACAGTATTTGAACGTACAAGAAAAATGATGAAAGTTACTTCGTTACTGTTCTTTGTTACTTGCTAACAATGGGACAGCCACGTTAATGTATCAGAGTATTATCACTACTGAAAGGAAAGGAAACAAGCTTGGTGCAAATGACGAGAGATCGGCGTTGTTCATTACGGACAAACTTTAGTGCTAACGTAATGTAAAAAATTATCTTGGATATTTATTTCCGCTCAAAATAAGCCTATATATTACTTTGCTAGTTTAAAGGGTAAAAATAAACAACTGGGTAAGAATTCATGTAAACTTAAATAATTAGTGATAACTATAGAATAAAAAACCAGCTAGATGCCACTTATTATTTTATTGTACTTCTTAGAGGTTCAACATGTTTCGGCCATTACTATGCCCATCATCAGGAGCTCGCAACTATTATGTTGATTACCACATTGGTCGTTTCGTTCTTGGTTTGCTGTAGGTTGGAGGTTAGGTGTGTTTAGGCTGGAGTAGTGTCCGGAATGCAGCCCGGACACTACTCCAGCTTAACCGCACCTAACTGCACCTAACCTCCAACCTACAGCAAACCAAGAACGAAACGACAAATGTGGTAATCAACATAATAGTCGCGAGCTCCTGATGATGGGCATAGTAATGCCCGAAACATGTTGAGCCTATAAGAAGTACAATAAAATAATAAGTGGCATCTAGCTCGTTTTTATTCTTCAGTTATCACAATGATGCACGGTCCCGTAAACATCAAATTAAACAATTAGTGTTTTTGGCACGGATGTTCAAAGAAGTACGAGAGGCAGAAATGACAAGTACTTCATACAGCAGACTGGAATGAATCGGGGACTAGGTGTGAGACACGTAGAGATCTTATAGGTTGCTTTTTGTGGGGCGCTATAATAAAAATAATAGAAACCAACTATGAAAGACGGCGAAAGGAGAAGTTTATGCAATCTGGTGCTGTACTTAAATCCGAGTAGTAATTGTAAGGAGGACAGAGGGCAGATTCTGATCTAGGTAATGCTATTTGGCGGAATTATTTTGTGCGAAGAGAGACTGTACTAAGAGAAATTCTTCCACCGGTTTCTGTAGAAAAGTTAGTGTAATTTTCATCTTACAATCTCGCCCAATCTGTGAAAACCTCTCGTTAAGATTCCGAAGTACACAGCCAGGTCTACAAGCAAGGATTCGCTGCGTTAATGAAATTAATTCCAATCAACTTGAGTATGTCTAAAGTTTCACTTTCCTATAAACAAATTAAAATATTTGAAAATAAAATACTATAGTTTTATCGTTATTAAGGCAGTGGCACATCGCACTAGTATTTTGACTTTTGTTCACCACCAAATTTTACTCGTAGATTAAGATAAAAATTATACGTATAATGGATATTTCCTTGGTTGAGCTGTAAAGATTGTTCCAGACACTTGAAATCGGTTCTTTCTAAAGTATCTGTGCTGGGATCTCGAACCCTTTCGTCTGAGGACGGAAACAGGTGCAGTTTTGGTAAGTTTGCTTTCTGTTCTGAGTGCTGGAAGAAGGAGAAACTCCAAAAACACACAGCAGTCTATAGGTTTACACGTTGTATTTAAATGTCACACTTAGTCCACCGCAGCAAAAACGCAACGTTCTTAGTTATCAGAATCAACGTCACACCTCCACAACCTAATACCTTTATGATCAGTTTTAATATCATCCTTACCACTATTCGTAGCCCCACTAATAGATTATTTCCTTCAGGATTTATTATATGCTAATTTTTTTCACCAGATGATTCTCCGCGATTTAGCCATCCTAATAATATTTGTAGGAGAATAATTAAGACACACAAAGGCGATTTTACCCAACGTAATCCTACTTTCTGTCCCTCAGATTCTTGCATTTCTCCCCAGTATGTATCTCTTCCTTCTCTCCCCCCCCCCCTCCAAATAACAGTCTATACTTTTGTCTCTAGAGTTACAGATATTACTAAAATGGAAGATTACTAGCAAAAACAACGGGCGGTTTTAAATTATAACTACCACTTTAAAGCATAGCGGTCATTTTATAAACCATCAGTTTTAAACTTCATACACTCCAAGTTCTGCCCACATTGTCCATTTATGTGTTTTTCATGAATCGCAAAAAGAGGCGATCATTATTTCCCTAAACCAAAATAAATCCATGGTTTTTATAACCGATAGAGGGTGTTTACTGTTCGGTCCGAGATGAATGCTTAAATAAAATTCAGATTATTTTTCGTCTTTAGAAGATCAAACTGCTCACTAATGTCTTACGTTTAAGGCAGTGATATTTTTACGACCAGATTAGTTACGTGACAGTTCCTTTTTACGATTAATTGTTTCTGGATAATAGTATTACACTTATTGAAAATGCAACTGGCGGTTGTGGAGTGTTAAACGGTCAGTCGGCTACAAAGATAACAAAAAGAAATTTCAAGATCACCAAATAAAGTGAAATGCCAACTTGATGCAACAATGTAATTTAAAAAAGTTTCTTTAGCTCGACATGTTTCGGGCGCATACGCCCATCATCAGGAGCACTAGATGTTAAATTGCAGCATAAGGTTTTCTGCACCCAGTCTGTAGATGGATGGTGGTCCTGAGAGCCGCTGCGTTGGTCGTGCGTACGGTTTGGATGGTGCCGTGCGAGTCGCACGGCACCATCCAAACCGCAATTACATTGTTGCATCAAGGTGGAATTTTACTTTATTTCATGATGAATATGCACGGTCAAACAACCCTCCAATTTCAAGGTCATCGCTGATAAGAATATAAATTAAGTCCTGCCGATTAGAATTACATTCTCACACATAAAGGAACAAAGAAAGCTATCGTAGTTGCGGAGTTACCCTTACGTTCCGCATGTACTGATGGTGAAACAATCACATACCTATAGGACTCTTTCGGTTTTAACACCTGTCTCACGCTGCTAAAGCGACAGAACGATTGCCTCAACCAGTCCCGTTGTTTCGTTCTCCTCTGAAATTTTATTTAATATAGTCTATTGTAAGGGAATAAAATAAAGATAAATATAAAGGCCAGGTACACAACATCTTGTTGCCGTTGTCTGGCTGAAGCAGGAAATTTATATGGGAAGCAAAAGTGCGGGAAGACTTATTTCATGGGCGATTACCGGATAAAAATACTGCAGTTTCAATCTTCACTCAACGTTTTTCCATTACAGGAGGATGAACAGTAGAGAAATGCGTGGGGATTTCTCATCACAGTGTGCGGATAAAGTAATTTAAGGCAACTGCCGTCCAACTGTTCGTTCAGCTTTCAAATTAACAAGCTGCTGTTTTAAGGTAAAGCGTTTTTCTTTACCCCCAACCCAATCCCCCAACCTGGAGTTTGTAACAGAGGTTAAAGAGCCTTTCGTGGCACGCGTGTTACCTTGGAGACAGTTCAGTGGCAGCAGGGATGTGTACCAGATGGCGGGTCCGCCTAGCCACCTGCCGTAGTGAAACACCTGCCAAGACAGCAGTCACTCTAATAACATGCCCGCATTATTACACTATTGGGCTCCCCAAGTGCTCAGTGCTCTGTCGTGTATGGATTACCATACCAGCTAGTCGAATTCCATATCTCAAATGACGTGATATGTGTCACTTTAAGTCAAAGACTATCGAATACACTGCAAGAATTGGTTTCGCACACAGAGTATCTCATATACGAATCCTGGAAGAATTACTGACTTTTAGTATTCTGTTGACACTCGTATATAAAAATGTTAGTATCTGCAAATCTATTTTGATGCACTCACAGAAGATGTGGACGTGTTATCTTAAAACAGCATGAATTGTGCGACATTTAATTACAGTATTTTAAAGTTAAGGAGAGGGAAGAAAACTGAGTATAGAATGAAAAAGTAAAAAGTATTGAAAGAAAACATGGCAGACAGAAGGGAATGAGAAGAAGTTTAAAAATACAGTTTTCGTATTGAATTTCCAAAGGGCATTGCAGTTATAACAGAGAAAAGAGACACTGTCAGTAACAAAAAAAGATGTTTATTATGTGAATGGGAAATTTATTATAAAATGATTAATTGAAGGGGACCGCGGTAGCACAGTGCTTAAGATGCTGTGCTACAAATCGGAAGGCCGCTGGTTCGATCCTAGATGGAGTCATTGGAATTTTTCATTTACATAATCCTTCCGATCGCATTATGGGCCTGGGAACGACTCAGCCTCTACAGAAATGAGTACCAGGAACATTTCTTAGGGGTGAAGGCGGCCGATGCGTAAGACTGACAACCTTACCACCATCCTGTGCCGTTGTCATGTAATCTGGGAACCATAACTTCCTGGAAATTTCTGGGTCACTCCAGACCTGTAACAGGACTGATTTACCTTGATGGTTAATTGAAAAAATGAGATGTCATTTAAATTCAAACAAATTGTAGTGCAGTAATTCTCCCTAGTGTATTTTAATATACTCGCATGTATTATCCGACGAAGACCCATTTCCGCCAAAATCAGGTTGTAAGGAAATTTCCCATACATACAACAAACAACTCTTGTTGTGATTGAAGGTGTGTGTTTTCTCTATTATCATCATATTCATCATCATCATCATCATTATCATCTCAACCGTCTGAGTCACTTTAAGAACATTTCAGTAATTTCAATATTAATAGAACTGTACTATATACAGTTCATATAGAGCAGTTCTACAGACTTCTACTCACCTCCCAACGCATGTAAAAATGTCAGAGCTCGCCTGATGTATCAGATAAATTTGGTACCGTGAGCCACGACATTGGAACTGGTCCGTTATCAGCAACGTTGAATATATATCATCTAACCTAACGAAAATTAATGGCGCTCCTAGTTTTCCTGACTTATTTTATGGAATAGTCCCGTACGCCGATAGTGCTTATAGCGCTAAGGTGTAGTGAGTTTGTTCTATACCTCGACTGGGCAGAAATACTTGTATCGGCAACGTCGTTTTAGCAATGTTGAATGACATATGCGTCAGATATTGCAGGTTTTCCTAAGCTTTTATGTTAATCTTTTGGGGAGTGGGGGGGTAAATCACCTTAAGGTTACATTCACAATGAAAAGAGTAATGTTTCTAGACGTCATAGAGAAATGCAATGAAAACTCTCTTCAACAATAGGAATAAAGGCTTCAGTTGTTTCCATTATAATTAATGGCAACTCTTTCCGTGCACTTGCATATATTAAAAGAGTATTGCGGGGGGGGGGAGCAAAGTGTTTTACTTGAAGCACATCTTTAAAGAGAACAACTGTTCTTTTCTGCAATAAATAGCGTCTACAGTCAAATTCTGCGAATCGCACAACATAACACGTTGGCCAGAAAAGTACATCGATATCACCCGTAACACACTTTGGTACGCAAAACAAATAATATCATCGTAGTTCACACACCAACAAATGCACTATTTATTAACTTGGTTTAAAGTTTTAATTCATATTAAAATACATAATAACATCGCTCCTATATGTTTCGTCTCTAATGACCATTATCAGGGACCTTTATCTGTACCTGACTAAAGTTATATTTAGGTTAAAACACTCCGTAAAATTACGTTGTTAAATATATTAGGTGATATGGCAGCATGTCTGCAGACATGCTGCCACATCACCTAATTTATATAACGATGTAATTTTACCGAGTGTTTTAACAGAAATATAACTTTAGTCAGGTACAAATAAAGCTCCCTGATGATGATCATTAGAGACCGAAACATGTAGGAGCGATATTATTGTTTACTTTAATGTAAATTAAAACTTTCAACCAAGTTAATAAATAGTGGATTTGTTGGTGTGTGAACTACGTAGAATTCAAAATGCACGGTGCAAAGATGGAAAAAAAAAATAATAATATCATGTTGCATATAACAGGCGAAACTAACGACACTCTGACCCTGGCAGGGTATGAGCATTCTGCCCACAATATATAAGATGGACAGCCTGTCCCTGTGCTTAAGCAGCACGTCATAACGACTCATGCACATTTGAAGGACGGGTGGTACGCCTGAGACTTCGTATTATATAGGCCTTGTTTGTGTGGCCCTCTCAACCCAACTAATGAACACAAATGAGCGGAGAGACGGCTAGTACCTCAATCTGATCAATGTACTCTTTGGCACTAAGCTCTGTAACTACATTTCCCCAGCTTATACGGCATAAAACTTAGACCAGAAGTGAACCTAGGGCGTCGAAGACTACTGATTGTGTAACTTTCTCCCTCATGTTGTACGTGGTTTAAAGTTATTATACCCGGACAGGCAAATTCTCTATAATATTTGTTCGTCTTATTTATTGAAATTTGTCTAAAATATGCTCTGCACAAATTTATATAAACTAAACTTTTCTATTTAAATTAAAATTATTTATGATTTAAAGAATTCCGAATACAGTGTATTGTCATACTCTACAATGATATTTTGGTTACTTTCGGTTTCTGAAGTCAAACACCCACCAATTTCTAGACAGGATCTCCTTCCATATTCAGGAGGAAAGAGGAGATAAAAGTCCCAAACTAGTGGGCCCACCCTACACTTCATAAACCACCAGGTTTAACATTAAAAATTCTACATTATGCTTGTAGAGTGCTATCATTTGTTTTGCGCGGATCTCAGAACAAACATCAATTATTACCCCATACTAGGTTAACTGATCGTTTTGTGTAACAGCAAAGTAAGCACTGTGCGGTACGAGCTGAATTTTTAATAAAATTCAAGTTAAATCCGCTCTGAAAAGTGTCAAAGAGAACTGGATCTCAGTGAGTGAACAGTCCAGTAACCAAAGCCGGAACTTAAAACAATCCTGCGCGACTTACAACTTCCTGTTTGATCTAGCCCAGAAATGTCACGTCTTATAGATCACATGGCGTTCACCCAACCGACCCTAACACCTCCGCCGTAAACAAGCCTCTCAGATCTTATCCGCTTCACCCTGCAGACCCGCAGCCACAAGAACAGGGGGCTTCTAACGAGTATTGTGGCCACGTGAATTTACACGACAGACATCGGAAAAGATCCAGTTTATGAGACATCGGACAACAATGAAAGGACGTGAAAATAGTATCCTGTGTTGCAGTTTGGAGAACGAAGTAACTTAAACCCATTTATTTGTGTTTTCTTCCCTCATGTCACTTGTACAGACGTTTATACATTAACCACAAATCCTAACGAGGCCAGCCCAACTGTACACGCTGACAGTCTTCATGTTTGTACCGTGCATCAATGACGATTAAAACACTTTATTATACAAAAGATGCATAAATATATAATTCGTAGATACAATTAGAATTATTATAAAATATTTTAAAATACTTAAAATTGTTCCAACATGTTTCGGATCACAAGGGATCCATCATCAGGGAGCTCTATACAGTGCTTGGCTAAAATTACAGTAATGATTCTATCGTGTCCTTTGATATGGATGTAGTCGGTGTTATGGCAGCATATTTGCCTGTGGTGCATGTGTGTACTGCACAGTCTAGAGAGGCACTGCACAGTCTAGATAGGCAGTGCCTCTCTAGACTGTGCAGTACACACACGCACCACGGACAAATATGCTGCCATAACACCAACTACGTCCATATCAACGGACACGATAGAATCATTAATGTAATTTTAGCCAAGCACTGTATAAAGTTCCGTGATGATAGATCCATTGTGATCCGAAATATGTTGGAGCAATTTTAAATATTTTAAAATATTTTATAATAATTCTGATTGTATCTACGGATTATATATTTGTGCATCTGTTGGGTAATAAAGTATTTTAAGCTGACAGTCGTTCAGCTGGTGTAGAATTCTATAACTTACATGAAGGCCGAACTTTTATTACCTAAGTCATAAAGACTACGGTCTCCGAGGAGACCCAATTTCGATCGCAGGTCAGTCCATGTGGGAATTGTGGACAAACTGAAAGTAAGACAGGGTTCTATCCGAGTATTTCCGTTTCCTCTGTCAGTATCATTCCACCAGTCCTTCATACTTCCACTTTACACACGTACCTACTTCGCCAAGCAATCATAGTAATTTATAAGTCATTAAATAATACATTTCACTTCAAATAATAAAATAAAGAACTGCCACTGGGCCATATCCTGAGCCAGCTATATCCATTCCAAACCTTCATAATCTAACAACTTAAAATTAATTTTAATATTGTTACTACCACCACCACCACCACCACAACCAACAACAACAACAGCAACAACAACAACAACAACAACAACACCGGTATTTCCGTTTCCTCTGTCAGTATCATCCCACCAGTCCTTCGTACTTCCATTTTACACACGTACCTACTACGCCAAGCAATCACAGTAATTTACACGTCATTAAATAATACATTTCACTTCAAATAATAAAATAAATTGCCACTGGGTCATATCCTGAGCCAGCTATATCCATTCCAAACCTTCATAATCTAACAACTTAAAATGAATTTTAATATCACAATCACGTCTATTAGGTCTCCCAAAGTTACTTTTTTCCATCAGTTCTCGTAACTAAATCGTGTATGAATTTCTTACATTTAACAAATTCCTGCAGAAATAATATATAAGAATTGCATTCGGAAAATAAATGGTCCTTCATTGTCTGTGTCTGCTGTTTTCTGAACCCTTTAAACTGTAACTCGGGACATCTGCAGTGAAATATACCGGCAGATATACCCCTTTCAATTCCTTCTTTATTTGCAGCACATGGTTAGTGTCTTCAGACAAACCAAACACATTCCAATGGTTTTCTCGTCTCTCGCACCAACCTGCCTCACAGACTCCCAGTCATTATACATGTCACTAAAAACAGGCATAAACTTGCGCACGAGATGCGTGTGCTACCTACAGAAATAAACAGGCTAGTAAAAGAATGGCTACCTACAGAACTAAATTAGCGTGGCAGAAGAACGTGTCACGTACACAACTAAATTAGCGTGGCAGATGCATGCGCTACCTACACAGCCAACTGAGTGTTCTACCAGGAAATAGTCTCGACAAGACACATAGGAAAGCCGCAAGGAGACGAGGAGTAGTCTGCAGTTATCTGTCCGGTCAGCTGATTCGTGAAATACAAATACACAAACATACGGCGCTCACGTACGTACCTACCTTTGGTGTTCTTTTTTTTAACAGCTTCTTCTCACAATGCTGTATTAAGCAGGTATTACGTTCCAATTATTGTTATTATTATTATTATTGTTATGTCATAGTCGTCATTATTGCTACCGCTGGTGGTGGTGGTGGTGGTGGTGGTGGTGGTGGTGGTGGTGGTGGTGGTGGTGGTGTTGGTGTTGGTGGTGCTGCTGCTGCTGCTGTTTCTGCTTCTACTACTACTACTACTACTACTACTACTACCACTACTACTGTTACTGTTACTACCACCACCACCAACACCAGCACCACCACAACCACCACCACCAACAACACCAACACCAACACCAACACCAACACCAACACCAACACCACCACCACCAACAACAACAACACCGCCACCAGCACCACTAGCAACGTTGCTATTGATGGGCGTTGTTTTAGTTGTTTCCGTCCATCCGTCCACGTATCTGTGATGAAAACAATCGAAGTGTCATCGAGCCTTTGGGTTCTAATCAATTGAGTATTTATTTCTATCTTGCAAACAGAACTATTCAGACTTTGTATATTAGTTATATTCGCAACCACTACATTATAATGATAAGGAGAATAGCCGAAACATGCAGTAGTAATGAATACACCTAATATACAAGATCTATATAATTCTGTTGGCGAATAATAGAAATAAACTTTCGAGGGATTAAAATAGGTGAAATCAAACCACAGACACTTCCTTGCACGTCCCTGCTACTTCGTCAGTCAGTCATCATTTGAACAGGCGGCATTATAAGGTCTGACCTTCTAAAAGCTTATTAAACAAACCAACGTAACAACGTTGTTCAGTGCTTCCCTCCACGTCTCAGTAATACAGCTTCTGTAGTCATACATATAAAAAATTGTCACTAAGGTCTAGAATTTTTGTGATAGGAATTTATTTGTGTGAGGGAGGGGATGTGGTTATGCACTGCTGCACTCTGTCTCCATTTCAAATATCGGCAAAGAATTTCCTTTTTAAGTGGCCATTAGAGGTACTTTCAGTGGTATGGAACAGACTTACTCTAAGAATTGCCTAAGCCTTCGTTTTATCTGAAGAGGGAGGAAGCTCGTCTATATAAACTCAAAAATATTTCTCCCCTAACAATCAATAACCACTTGAAATTTTAGGCTCAAGCAGCGTAGATGAGAATTCAAGTCTTCTGAGATGTGAAGTCTTGTAGATTAGTACATAGGTACCTTCGTCTGGACGATTCTTCTACGTCCCATTTCAGGATAGTAAAGGTAAAGCAGTCCAGTTACAGGCCTGGAGTGGCCCAGAGGATTCCAGGAAGTTAAGGTTCCCAGATTTCATGACAACGGCACAGGATGGTGGTAAGGTTGTCAGCCTTACGCACCGGCCGCCTTTACCCCCAGGAAAT
>Ga0123355_10007110_pt1 | contig 16694 bp, 17 predicted proteins | sample TergutEmb28metaG_3_FD_89872 | JGI IMG/M metagenome (GOLD analysis project Ga0123355, IMG submission 89872) | Embiratermes neotenicus P1 segment gut microbial communities from Petit-Saut dam, French Guiana - Emb289 P1 | ecosystem: Host-associated > Arthropoda: Insects > Digestive system > Gut ...
ACTTATCGCCGTGTATCGCCGCACTGCGTATCCCCGACTGACGGAGCTTTCGGCATAACTTGTCCGCTCCGTGCTTGGTGCGTGTAAAAACCAAAACATGCGCCATCTTGTTATCGCGGTTTTTGAGCAGCCAAACAAGAAGCTCCAGCTTTTGGATTTTGTCGGTGAGATAAACCGATTGTGCTATCTTGTCCACCGTGCTTGATACGGGAGTAACCGCTACACCCACAGGATTGTCAAGTAAGGTATCTGTAAGTTTTTTAACTTCAGGCGGCATGGTCGCGCTAAAGAAAAGCGTCTGGCGCTCGGTATTAGGAAGCATTTCGACAACACGTTTTACATCGGGTAAAAAACCCATGTCAAGCATTCTGTCTGCCTCGTCAAGCACAAAAATCTCCATAAATGACGGGTCGGCGTGACCGTTCCATACAAGGTCGATAAACCGTCCCGGCGTAGCGACAAGGATATCAATGCCGGCTTTGAGCATTTTGATTTGGTTATATTCGCTGACTCCGCCCATAACAAGCCCGACTTTAAGCGGCAGATGTTTGCCGTATTCTTCAAAGGACTCAAGGATTTGGAGCGCTAACTCCCGGGTGGGAGTCAAAATTAACGCCCGTATTTTTTGAACGTTAGGATTTCGCGGAGGCATTTTGGTAAGCCTGTCCAAAATAGGGACGGCAAAAGCGCATGTCTTGCCCGTACCCGTTTGGGCACAGCCTAATATATCTCTACCCTCCAGCGCGGGAGGAATGGCTTGCTCTTGAATAGGTGACGGCCGCACATAACCCTTTTCTTTAAGAGCTGTCAAGATACGGGGGTCAAAGGAAAAATCTTCAAAATTCATAAATTATTACGCTACCTGCCTTTAACTAGCATTATATCAAAAATAGCGTAATAAGTCTATCATTTTGACAGTCTAATCAATAATATACGGGTAACCGGAATATTTCATCCTCTATTACTCTATAGCAGGATAAAGAAATGCTTGAGTTATTGCGTCCGCCGGTTCTGAGCGCAAAGCCGCCGCGCTCGCTGTGCTTAAAATGAAATAGCGAATACAAGGTTGTATATGTTAACTGTATAAAAACACATTTCCATGCACATACTATTTTCACAAGGAGAGAAAAGACATATTTATGCGGCTTAAATCCGGCGATATTGCTCCAAAAACTTACGAATATACATTATTCGAAGCGGACGGCACACGCTTATTAAAACTGCATATAAGAAAGGGAGATAGAATGCCCTCATCAATGTCTAAGACACAATATTACGAAATGTAGCTAACCAAAGCAGGTATAATAATTTCAATTTGTTTCTTATCTTCTTGTTATAAAAAAAGAGGTAAGACGTTACATATGACGTCTTACCTCTTTTAAAATGAATTTAATTTTTACAGCATAGTGCAGCAAAAACTGCAAAGACAATTTTTACTGCAGTTGATTGCACAGCATGTTTGCAGCTAATCCATCGCACCACTTTGGTGTGATTCGTCACCGAACCCTTGATTTTCAAAGCGTTGCTGCCTGCCTAAAGTTTCGGGATTGATTTGCGGATTGCCCATAACCATTTCTAACTTTTGAAGAGAGGCTCGATATTTTTGATTATACGGTTCTAAGTTGACAGCCAAATTAAGTTGGGTCTTTGCTTCGTTATGCCACTCTCTTTTGTAAAAAATTATCGATTGGAGGTAGTGCCATTCGGCGGTGCGTTCGTCCGTTTGGTCAAGTTTTTGTTGGGCTAAATCATACTTACCTACCCTGATAAAATTCTCTATATCGCCTAAACTTGAGCCGTACATGGTTTCGGCGGACGACTTGGCGAAGTGACGTTTTAATTCGGCTTTGGCTTCTTCAAGCTCCATAAGGTTACGCGCGCCTTGATTGCCGGCTTCGCCCACCAAAAAACGGTCTTCGCTATACTTAGCGCGAAGTTTGTTATAAGCTTCTTTGACTTCTTCAATAGAAGCGGTCGGCGGTAGATTAAATACCTCAAATGGGTCGCGGGTCAGCACTGTATTATATTTCCTTTGGTTCGTTATTAGCTATATTCAAAACTTGTTCTATTTTATATCGTAAACCTTTATGCACAATGTTTTTTAAAAGCGTATTGCTCTGCGTTAGGTATAATTGATTAAAGCTCTCTGCCGCACGGTTGATTACCGCGGCGGTAGCATAGGTTATACTCTCATGATTATCCTCAAAAAACTTTTGTTTTTTTGTAAATCCGCCAAAAGCGGCAAGCATGGGATTATAACGCTTTTTCTTAAAATCCTCGCTTATATCGTCTAACGCATCGGCAAAATAAATAAACTTGCCTATATTGTAGCAAAGAGAACGGAAGTTGTCAACCGTATGCGCCGCATTAGAAGAAATATTATCGGGGAGGTTGAATTCGGGAAAAGGCGAGGAGGTTAGTGCGGAATCAGAAGTGCGGAGTGCGGAATCATTGCCGGAAAAGTATTTTCCGGCATCAACGCCGGTAATAATTTGCACAGCTAATTCCGCCGTCAGTTCGGCAAATGGATGAGCCGCTTTATCCAAAATATCACAACCCGCTTTTTCTAACTCTCTAAGCTCGGCATACATCTTGGCTATCAGCCCGTCGGCATTAGGCACAATCTTAACGGCTTTTTTTCGGGCTTTTTTAAGCGCTCTTTTTGCCAGTCTTTTACTTATTCCGCTTCCGTCTATTATATCGTCCTCTAACTTATAATATGCAAGCAAAATATTAGCGGCGGCGATGCGCTCCAAGAGAGGGTTACGCTTAACGTAAGTCCGCCTAAATAACGGACCGCCTATGCACCTTGCCCTTCCGAATTCCACCTCTTGACTTACATAATCATGCATTAGCGTAGCCAAAAATGTAATGTCATAATTGGTGGCAAAACGTGCCGCCTGACCAAAAAGACGTCCTGTGGTTTTGCATATTCCGCAGTAGAATGCCGTATAAACGGCTTTCTCCGGCGGCGACATATCGGGCTTGTAGGGAGTGATGTAACCGTACATGATTTTTTTAGAGAATAGAGATTAGAGGATAGACCTTTCAATTAGTCCTATCTTACGATAGACCTTATTTAATGTTTTGTAAGCAATATTAGCAGCTGTCGCCGCTCCTTCGGTTAATTTTCCTAAAACGTAGGTTTTATCGGCTTTAAGGCGCTCAAATTCTGTTCTTACAGGAGCAAGTTTTGCGTCTACCGCCTCTCCTACCAGAGGCTTAAATTCTGCGTAACTTAGACCTGCGCACTCTTTTTCGATTTCCTTAACGGTACGATCAGTCACTGCAGCGTAGATAGCGATTAAATTGCTTACTCCGGGTTTATTTTTCTTATCAAATATTATTTCCGAACCGCTGTCAGTTACTGCACGCTTAAACTTGCTCATAATAGTATCCTTATCGTCAGTCATGAGAATATATGACGCAGGGTTTTCGTCGGACTTACTCATCTTAGCGAGAGGATTGCTCAAACTCATAATACGCGCGGCAACTTTTGGGAAAAAGCCCAGCGGAACGGTAAAAGTAGGCGAAAACTTGTGGTTAAACCGCTCGGCTATTACGCGCGCGAGTTCTAAATGCTGCTTTTGGTCATCACCTATCGGCACGGCATCAGCATTATATAAGAGAATATCGGCCGCCATAAGTACGGGATAAGCAAAAAGCCCTACGTTAATATTCTTGACGTTTTTCTTAGACTTATCCTTAAACTGCGTCATACGTCTTGCCTCACCGAATCCGGCGTGACAATTAAGCACCCACGCTAATTGGCTGTGCTGCGGCACATGCGACTGTACAAAAACCGTACCGCCGTTATTATCAAGTCCGCACGCAAGCATCATACACGCAAGATTAAAAGAATTTTGTCTAAGTTCCGCCGGCACATTGTCCATTGTAAGGCTATGCAAATCGGCTATAGAATATATACACTTATTATTCTCGGTAAGCGCACGCATATTAACAAGCGCCCCGAGGTAATTACCTAATGTAAGCCCCCCCGTAGGCTGAATAGCGCTGTATACCGTCTTATCGGTGATGTTTTTTTGGTTTGTGATGTTTTTCATAGTTTATAAATATTTCCTTTTAGATTCCTTGAAAGATAAGCCGCGCCGTAGCGCTGTCTGCCTACGGTGATGAATCATCTTTCAAGCATATCCGCTATAACAAATGCCGCCGCATTTTCCGCTACTACCGCTCCCGCTTCTACGGCGCATATGTCGCTTCTTTCGGGGGCGGCTTTTGTTTGTTCACCTGTCTTTATATCTACGGTATCAAGTCCTTTCATAAGAGTGGGTATAGGCTTAAAGCTAACTCTTATAACAATATCCTCGCCGTTACTCATTCCGCCCTCAATACCGCCGGCGTTATTACTCTTCCGCTTGAATTCTCTGTCCTCTATTCTCTGTCCTCTATTCTCTATTTCATCATGTACCTCACTGCCCTTTTTTACCGCGCTCTCTGCTCCGAGACCTACCTCAACCGCCTTAACCGATTGAATGCTCATAAGGTGCATAGCCATAACCGCGTCAAGCTTACGATCGTAATGGACATGGGAGCCTAAACCTATGGGTGCGCCTTTGATAACCACTTCGACAATTCCGCCTAAAGTGTCGCCCTCGGTTTTTGCTTTGTCTATCGCCGCCTTAATTTCATCGTCTCCGCTGACTCCGCCTATAGAGACAATGCGGCTTTTTACCTCAATTCTATATTGCTCTAAATACTGCCTGCATATAGCGCCAATAGCTACTCTCATTGCCGTCTCTCTTGCGCTGGCTCTTTCCAAAACATTCCTCGCGTCATCAAAGCCGTACTTAATACAGCCCGGCAAGTCGGCATGTCCGGGGCGCACGGCGGTAAGCGGCTTTTTGTTCCAATCACCCGTAACGGGACACATTATCCCGCGCCAATTATCATAATCACGATTATTGATTATAACGGCTATGGGACTACCTAACGTAATTCCGCCGCGTATACCGCTCAAAATTTCGGCGGTATCGTTTTCAATCGCCATCCGTCCGCCCCTGCCGTAACCTTGCTGCCTGCGGGTAAGCTGCTCATTTATTTTGTCTATACTGATTTTGACATGCGCCGGCATTCCTTCCAAAATCCCGACAAGCGCTTTGCCGTGCGACTCGCCGGCGGTTAGGTAACGCATTTTAACCCCTCCCTAAATTATCTCTCTTTTCTTTTCCTCTCATTAACACTTTCTCAAGCTTTTCCCATTCGTTTATTTCAATTATTTCTTTAATGCCCGCTAATTTTAAAATCATCGCGTCTAACTCTTTTATCACATTATCCTTATTTGACTTAGCTATCTGTGTCCAAAATTTAGGACTTGAGGACGCTGTTCGTATCATATCGAAAAAACCATTTCCAGCTATATACGGTTCAGTTTCTTTTATCACGTGGTCGCTAAGCGCGTACGCTATCATATGCGGCAGGTGCGATACCCGTCCGACAAGCGCGTCATGCTCCGTAGCCTCCATCAAAATCGGCTTTGCCCCGATAGCCTTAATAAGCTCAACCACTTTATTAAGGTCGCTCTTTGCCGTACTCGGATAAGGCGTAACAATGTAAGCCGCCCCGTCAAAAAGCCCCTCTCTACCCGCGTCAAAACCGCTTTTTTCCGTGCCTGCCATAGGGTGTCCGCCAACAAGTCTGATACCCCATAAGCTGCTAAGTTCGGTTAAGTGTCCCTTAACGCTGCAAACATCGGTTATAATACATTTGTCTCCTACAATGTCATAAACCTTTCGGATAGTGTCGGCGGTTGATTCTACACTAACGGCTATTATGACAATATCTATCGGATTAGAGGATAGAGAACAGAGATTAGAGGATAGAGATACGGTTTCAAATAATCCCGATTGCGCCGCGCTTTCTACGGCATTTTGACAGCAGTCATAGCCAAAAATTCGCGCGCCCTTAACACACGATTTAATATCCCTTGCAAGGCTTCCGCCAATCAATCCCAAGCCTATAATGCCGATATCCACAAAGCTATTATAACATAGCCGGAAATTTTTTTCAAGTGTTTTAACGGTTTTATTAACAGTTTATATATGTATCATTCAATCATATCGTCCTCAGCCGAGGGCGTAGTCCGAAAGCTACCGAAGGTATCACGAGGAGGCAATCCCATGTGCAGCCGCTCTAACCATAGGATTGCCGCGTCGCTGCGCTCCTCGCAATGACGGGCATCAAGATTGCTTCTCATTTGCTCGCAATAGACTTGTTTCAAATCCCTAAGGTCATCTCGACCAAGCGAAGCGAGCGGAGAGATCTCCTCAAAATTGTATTAAAACACCTTAATGAGGAGATTTCTCCGTTTGGTCGCTCGCTCCCTCGCAATGACGGGTATCAAGATTGCTTCGGGATAGCCTCCTCATTTGTGATGTTAACGTAGTTCCGAATATTTGGATATATCTAACAGTTTAGCTATATCAATATCTAACGCATGGGAAATCCTGTATAACATATCTAATGTTACACCTACGCTTGCTTTCGGAGCCTCTAAATTGCTCATATGTGTACGGCTGATATCGATTCTTTCGGCAAGTTCCTCTTGTGATATTCCGCGCGACCTGCGATAATAACCTATATTTAGCTTAATGCCCTTTTCGCGCTCATGATAAGGTATATTATTCATAATATTAATGCAATTCAGAATATTTTGATATGTCTAAAAGTTTTATTATTTCTATATCCAACGCATAAGCAATTCGGTATAAGATATCCAAATGCACTCCTGTATTGGAGTTTGGGGCTTCAATATTAGCTAAATGTGTACGGCTAATATCAATTTTCTCGGCAAGTTTCTCTTGTGACAGCTTGCGCATTCTACGATAATAAACAATATTATATTTTATTGCTTGTAAGCGCTCGGTAAAAGGTATATCCATAATATAAAGTATTGCACATTTTTTATAAAAAAACCATCTATATATTGTTTGCGATTGCAACTATTTGCTTTACAATTATACAGCATATATGCTATAATGTAATCATGTTGTTGTTATTTCCGGTATTATTTACAATTAGTTTGCTTGTAAGTATCAATCTCTTCAAACAAAAAAAGCCAAAGAAACTTATCCTTTGGCTTATCGGTTCGGTCACTGTTCTTATTCCGGCCGCGGTGTTACAGCTTTTATCATTGGGACTGATTTAGTATTCCTTCCATATCTTTTGTTGTCTTTGCCGTATTTATATTATTTCTTAATTCTTTTGTGTTAGGTATACGCCTAAAATAATACGGTCCGAATTTTCTTATATTGGTTACGGCGTATCTTTCGCCGTAATATTCTATCATAAGTCTAAGATGATACAAAAAAGCCTCCGCCGGATTCCATTGCACATTTGTCACGGGGACATAATCTATTGTGTCCCCATTCTCTCCGTGAGATTGTTTCGTCGCTTTACTCCTAGCAATGACAAGTCTACGGAAAATATCCGACCCTAACGCTCCCCTGCCTATCATCACTGCGCTGCAGCCTGTTTCGGCTCTTATTCTGTCATAGCTCTCCTTATCAACAATTCCGCCACTGACAATGACGGGGATTTTGACCACATTTTTAACTCTTGATACAAGTCTGTAGTCACATTCGCCTGTATAAAACTGTTCTCTTGTTCTGGCGTGTACCGTTACGGCATCGGCGCCGTTATCTTCAAGCGCCTTTGCCATTTCTACGGCGGTAATATTATCGGCATCCCAGCCTGATCGGATTTTTGCTGTTACGATTTTTTTAGACGCGGCTTTTTTGCATGCGGCAATAATTTCTCCTGCGAGCTTAATATCTTTTGAAAGCGCCGAACCTTCACCCGACTTAACGACCTTTTGCACGGGGCAACCCATATTGATATCTACTATATCAAACGGGGCAAGCTCAGCAAAATTTTTAAGCACCTCCGAAAAAACCTCCGGCTGGCTTCCGAATAGTTGCACGGCTGTGATTTTTTGAGCCGGCGGAGTGAGTAAAAGGTCGGCTGTTTTTTCATTGCCGTACATAAGTCCCTTAGCACTGACCATTTCGGTGTAGCACCAGTCTGCTCCTTGCAAAGAACTGATTTGCCGTTGCGCCGCATCGGTAAAGCCCGCAAGCGGAGCAAGAAGGAGCGCATTATTGAAATTGATTATTTTTTTCATGCTTTGACTGTCATTGCGAGGGGGCACAGCCGACAAGGCGATCCCATGAATAATTTTCTACATTCTCTATTCGTGGGATTGCTTCGTCGCTTTGCTCCTCGCAATGACGGCATATACCGATTGCTTAGACGACAGCATACAATGACGGCATATACCGATTGCTTAGACAGGATGACTTGATTAATAACGGTCTCTTGGATTCATTATCGCCATATCCAGTCCTGCTTCCGCAGCCCTCTCCAAAAATATCTTATTAAGCCCGCCCCTGTCGGGTAAGCCGTAGCTTATGTTGCTTATCCCCAAAATTGTCCTTACTCCAAATTTTTTCTTGACCGCCTTAATCGCTTCCAGTGTTAGCTTTGCTCCCCCGCTTTTTATATCGTTACGGATAATTTTCTCATCCGTTATTCCGTCCCCGTTCAAAAATTTATCTATATTTTCTTGTCTTAATACCGCCGCTTCGCACACGCAGTCTATGATGATGTCTTCTTTAGGAATTCTGTATTTTTCGGCTTCGGCGATTATCCGTCCGGTGATTTTTATCCGTCCCTCTACCGTTTGAGGAATTCCGTCTTCATCTAAACACATTCCTACAACTGCCGCGCTGTATTTTTTAACAACGGGCAAGATATTATCAAGACTCTCTTTTTTACCGTTAACCGAGTTAATAATAGGTTTTCCTTTGTAAGCTTCCGCCGCCCGCTCCAAAGCTTTATAATCGGCGCTGTCTAACATGATAGGGGTTTTGACGGCATTTTGCAATACCTTGACTATTGCTTCCAAAACTTGCGCTTCGTCTATCCCTGCGTATCCGCAATTAACATCTAATATTTCCGCGCCCTCATTGATTTGAGCTAAAGCCTCGGAAATAACAAAACCGTAGCCGCCCTTTTTTAAAGCGTCCATCATCATTGGCTTACCGCTTGGGTTAATCCTCTCACCGACTACGATTACAGACTTTGTGATATTATTTACCCCGTTCCGACATTATCACTTTAATTTCGTCCTCATTAATACCCACCATCGCTTCGCCCAAGTCTTCCGATAACATGGCAAGTATTTTTGCGTCATTGTAATTTTTAACAGCGGTAACAATAGCCGCCGCCCGCTTGCTCGGATTGCCCGATTTAAAAATTCCCGAACCGACAAAAACACCCTCCGCCCCAAGCGTCATCATTAGCGCCGCGTCCGCCGGAGTAGCCACACCGCCCGCCGCAAAATTCGGAACGGGGAGCTTTCCCTTGCTTGCTACGGTTTTTACAAATTCAAACGGTACTTGCAGTAATTTTGCAGTGTCGTACAGTTCATCTTTACTCATTGAGGTAAGCCGCCTGATTTCGCTTTGCATAGCCCGCATATGGCGCACCGCTTGAACGATGTCGCCTGTTCCCGCTTCGCCTTTAGTCCTAATCATTGCCGCTCCTTCGAGTATACGTCTGAGCGCCTCTCCCAAATCGCGCGCTCCGCAAACAAACGGAACACCAAAACTACGCTTGTCCACATGATATTTATCGTCGGCGGGAGATAAAACCTCGCTTTCGTCGATAAAATCAATTTCAATAGCTTCAAGTATTCTTGCCTCGGCAATATGTCCGATACGGCACTTCGCCATGACGGGAATACTAACCGCGGACATAATCGCCTTGATCATTTTAGGGTCACTCATCCGCGAAATACCGCCCGCCGCTCTGATATCCGCGGGAACTCTTTCAAGCGCCATAACCGCGCAAGCCCCCGCTCCTTCGGCAATTCTCGCCTGCTCGGGATTACTGACATCCATAATTACTCCGCCCTTAAAAGTGTCGGCGAGATTATTGCTGCTCCGCATGTTTTTAATAGTCAACATATTAATCAAATTCCTTTTTGACCGAGATTTCAGTCTATTCTTAAATACATTATAACATGTTTGAATGCTGTTAGCAACAAATTTTACACCCTCAAATAAAATCACAGTCCTTTCTACAAAGGGGTTCATTTGCTTTTGCTTCCGCATAAAATAATTTATATGAAATATCATAATCAAATAATAATCGAGAGAGACCGATTGGGCGTTAAGCCGTTGTTTTATTACCACAAAAACGGTAAATTTTTGTATAGTAATGATATTAAGACGTTGCTTGCCGACCTTGATGTTAAGCCTCAAATCGACACTCAAGGAATAGCCGAGCTTATCTTGTTGGGTCCGGGACGAACACCCGATTGTACTGTTTTTAAGGATATTAAACAGCTTCCACCCGCCGTTAGGGGGCATTACGACCCTGCCTCCGATAAGTTTACGCTGCAAAAATATTGGAATCTGACCGATAAAGAACACACCGGCACCTTTGAACAAACAAAAGAAAAGGTACGGGAATTATTAATAGACAGTATTGAAAAACAGCTTGAAGATTGTCATGCGGAGGCAGCTAGCGGTACATTTTTATCCGGCGGACTTGATTCAAGCATTATCTCGGCGGTCGCGCACCGGCACCTCGCAAAGCAAGGAAAAAAACTCCAAACTTTTTCGGTGGACTACACGGATAATGATAAGCATTTTTCCTCAAGTAAATTCCAACCCGACAGCGATAATGCATATATAAAGGAAATGTCGGCATTTTTGGGCACAAAACATCACCGTATTTTGCTGGATACTGACGAACTTATAAACACTCTCTATGACGCGGTGGACGCAAGAGGCTTTCCGGGAATGGCGGACATTGACGCGTCCCTATTACTCTTTTGCCGCAAGGTGAAAGAATACGACATAAATATCGCCTTTTCCGGAGAGGGCGCGGACGAGATTTTCGGGGGTTATCCGTGGTTTAGAGACGAAACTGTCCGTAACAAGCAGGGCTTTCCGTGGTCGGGCTCAATAGAATTTCGCCGCAGCTTTTTAAGAGACGAATTCTCTAATGCCATTGACCGAAGTTATGTGCAAAAGAGGTATCAATCGGCTGTTGCCGACACTCATGTCCTCCATTCCGCGTCTCCGTTAGAAAGGCGCATGAAGGAAATGACCAATCTTAACTTAACATGGTTCGGGCAGACGCTGTTAGAGCGTAAATACTGCATGAGTACGGCTGCCGGACTGAGCGTACGTCTGCCATTTTGCGATTACCGTCTTGCCGAATACCTATACACCGTCCCGTGGGAGTATAAGGATTACAAAAGCCGCGAAAAGGGGTTGCTAAGGGAGGCTATGACGGGCTTGCTCCCCGACAATGTCCTATGGCGCAAAAAAAGCCCCTATCCGAAAACTCACAACCCTGCCTACCTAAAAGCTGTTTCGGATAGGCTTAGGGATATTATATCTAACCCCAACGCTCCGCTTTTAAGTATAGTCAAAAAAGAGGCGTTGGAAAGCCTATTAAACTCCCAAAGCCCCGTTCCGTGGTACGGACAATTAATGACTACTCCTCAAACAATCGCCTACTTTTTGCAAATTAATTATTGGATGGATAAATATAAGATTGAAGTGGTGTGAATATAGGCTAGCGATAATGGCGCTTCGTCCATGTATTCGCTATAACGAAAAAACGAAAACAGTCGAAGCATAAAACTAATTAATAATCTCAACTCCTGTCCCCTCTCCCTCGTTAAGTGTAAGTTCCTCGGCGGCGGACGAAATCTTAATATCTTCAAGTCCGGTCAAAATATCACTATATATGTTTTTGCTTACTGTAACGGCTAATTTTTTTATCGGGGTCCGCAATGACAAATTACGCTCGGACTTGTATTTTCTTATCTCAAACATAATATCAAGCGTTGCTTGACCGGTTTCTAAAATTTCTTGATTTGCCAAATAGGACTTATCCCATAAAATTTTATGAAGGGAGGTTTCTTTTTCGGAATCTCTGTACAGCTCTTGATAAATAAATTCTGTAATGTGCGGCATAAAAACGGCAAACATTTTAAGAATATACAAGAACGAGGTATATAATGCATACTTGCCGGAATCGGACTTTTCTTTCCCGAAATTATTTTCTTGATTGTATATACGGGATTTAGAAATTTCTACATAATTATCGCAAAAATCACTCCAAAAGAAAGCCGCGGCTGTTTGCTTTGCCAAGCCTGTTTCATATTCGTCCAATAAGCTTTTTGCTTTATGCATAGAATTTTTTGCTTTTTCTATAATCCATTTATCTATGGGCATAAGCGATTTAGGTTTCTTAGGCGTGTATCTTTTAAGCTGCATGGCAACGTATTTAAAAACATTCCATAGCTTAGTAAGAGTGCGCGAAGCGTCGTCAAGCTCCTTTTCGGCAAAATAAGTATCCGTACCCAATTTAGTATTGGCGGCGCAATAACGTATCATATCCGCCGGATAATTTTGCAGTAGACTGTTAGGATCGTATAGATTGTTGTTTTTACTCTTACTAAGCTTTTCGCCTTTCTTTGCCAAAACAAAACCGCAAATCATAAGCTCCTTCCACGGAATATCCCTGTCGTGTAAAAAACTTCTTAAAATTGTATAAAACGACCATGTCCTTATAATATCGTGCGCATGCGTACGCATAGAGCAAGGTAAAAATTTACCCGCAAAACCTGCTTTGCGTGCCAATAACTCATCAATTTTCGGTGTAATCGACGAGGTCGCCCAAGTGTCCAAAACCGAGGTTTCGGGAATAAATTCTCCGCACCCGCAAGGGCATTTTTGCAAAGGCTTTGCAGATATGGGATTAACCGGCAACTGACTTATATCGGCAACGGCGGTTTGACCGCATTCACTGCAATACCATACGGGAATAGGCACGCCGAAAAACCTTTGACGCGAGACACACCAATCCCATTTAAGATTTGCCACCCAGTCGTCGTATCTTTTTTTCATGTACACGGGATACCATTTGATTTTTGCCCCGTATTTTAATAGTTCCTTTTGATACTTAAGCGTACGGATATACCACTGCGACGACGTAACTATTTCGCACGGCATAGAACATCTTTCATGAACGGCTACAGCGTGTTCGATTTGCTTTGATTCGGTTATTAACCCCTCCGCACGAAGCTGTTCGACAATAACCTTCCGCGCTTGCTTTACGTTAAGCCCCCCGATATATTCATGCTCCTTTACTATATATCCGTCCGGCGTAATAACTTCGATTATCGGAAGCGCGTATTTGTTTACCCATTCTATATCCGTTGAATCGCCGAAGGTACAGCACATAACAACGCCCGTCCCCTTATCTATCTTAACATTTTCGTCGGCGATAACCGACACCTTAGCGTTATAAAGAGGTGTCGTTAAATAGCTTCCGATAAGGTGCTTATACCTATCGTCCTCGGGATTAACCAAAACGGCGGCACATCCGGGCAAAAGTTCGGGTCTGGTTGTCGCAACAAAAACCTTTTCCTCTCCGTGAGAAAAAATTATAGTATGAAACTCGGAGCCTAAAAGCTTGTCCTCAAGCTCGGCTTGCGCGATAGAGGTTTGACAAGCGGTACACCAAATAATAGGCGCTTTTTTGATATAAGCGTCGCCGCTTTCGATAAGCTTAATAAACTCCGACTGTGAAAGCCGGCTTACCTCCTCCGAAATCGTGTCGTATTGTAAATTCCAATCACAGCTAAAGCCTAAGGCTTTCCAAAGGTCGGTAAATTCGGCGGTGTATTTTTCAATTTTGGCAAGACACTTAACATTAAATTCCTCTCTGGTAAGGTTTCGGGCTAAAATCCCCTCTTCTTTTTCCACAAGCCGCTCGGTCGGCAAACCGTTATTATCAAATCCGAACGGATAAAAAACATTGTATCCGGTCATTCTCTTATACCTTGCCACTATTTCGGCTTGAGTATAAGAAAAAATATGCCCGATATGCAACGCTCCGCTGATAGTGGGCGGCGGGGTATCAATCGAGTATAGCTTTTTAGGCGACTCCGCGTCAAAAGCGTATGTTTTGTCGTCCTGCCAAAGCTGCTGCATTTGCTTGTCTACCGTACGATAATCGTATTGCTTTTCATATTGTTTTTCCATACTAATATTACAAGTATAGCAAAAAAAAATATTTTACGCAAGCCTTTTTATCGGGGTAACGTTTATTTTCATGTAACAAGACATCACGCATTATGCTTGAATCATATATGCAGAGGGTATCACCTAATTTTTTCGTAATGCGTCCACATAGCAATAATAGATATCAGCTTTTCACTCTCTCTAATTTCATATACAATGCGGTGTTGGACATTAAGCCGTCTTGAATATGTATTATTACCGAAATCGCCACATAATTTTTCATAAGGCAATTATAAGGGGTCTCTTCTAAGGTTTTCAAAATCACCTTTGCTTTTTTAGACAAAGGCGATTTCTTGATTTTCTCATAGTCTTTAACAGCTTGCTTGGTAAACTTGATTCTATAACTCATTTTTCCAGTCTACATCGACAAGTTCGTTTGACGGGGTATTAAGTCCCTCTATAATAGTTTCCGCCATACCGGGAATACTGTTTAAATAAACAGTCTCAATTAAAGAGCGATATTTATTTTCACTCATTACAATATAATTAGACTTATCCGACTTAACTAAAATTTCATTTTTATCCGCTCTGCTAAACATTGAGCTATTAAAATTATTTGCGCTTATTGTTGACATAAAAATTACCTCCTTTGTTATTATATTCATTTTAACACATTTAATAAACTTTGTCAAGCGTTTTTCTTATTGTAATACCATAGAGACATACCCTCAAATTTCCTCATAAGTAACCTCCCCCTTGTCCACTCCATATTCCAATGTCTGTGTCTTGTCGGGTTACCCATTCCGTCAAAAGTCAACGCATGATTCCCTACAGCAGGGTTATTACTTGTTATTCCTGTAAGCCTGTCTCCGTTATGGGTAAAAGCACAACTCAAATACTTAACGCATAACAAAATAACCGCTAAACAGTAAAGCTCATTTTGGTGGATTTCTTCTAGTCGGATTGTCATTTGCGTTTGTTCAAATCATTCTTAATCTTATTAACTCTTTTGGTGCTTTTTGTTTTAGATATTTTTATTTTCTTTTCCTCTAATGCTAGGATTAACCTTCCTGAGACGCGCATATCTAACCGCTTTTCGCCGCCATTAAACTCTATCTGTACGAATAAATGCCCTCGTTTTGTCCCGTAAAAACAATCTGTTATGTCGGCGTATTTGTAGATGCGCTTTTTACCGAAGTGAGTGCGTAAATGTATTTCATCGGGATAGAAAGTTATTCGGTAAATATTATAACCGAGAAATACAATAAAATTTGAACCACCTATTACTAAGAATAAGAAGAAAAGTCCCCAATAAACAGAATCGTTAAAATAATATGCACCCCATATTATCCATACCAAGATTACTGACATTACTACTACAATAATACTGCCAATATAGCTGCCTACATTATCCCGAAAAGACGGATTAGAAGATTTGACGCATTGTACTGTCCTGACAATGCAAAGAGTAACAAAGCCTCCGCAAATAATACTTGCAATTACAATTGTCATTACTACTACAGGAATTGTAGGAACCGCATTAACAAAAGAGAAAAGATTTTGTATGCTCATTCTTTCACCCCCCCTTATGCCAAATGCGGGAATACCATATGCATCCCATAGCCCAAAGCAGAACCGCCTATCATAATTTTGTTTTTTTGTTTACCTTAAATTTGAGTATTTTAAGAAAAACCATTAAATAGAATCACTGCAACAGTTGTAACCATTAAAATTAAAGCGGCAACATATACAACTCTAAAATATTTCTTATTTTTTTCCAAAACTTCCTCGTCACTTTTTGGGTCGCTGTCCTTTCTAATTTCCAATAACATACTAGCAAAAATGATAATTTGCATGCTTACTACTATAATTAATGCCATTATGTGCCATATTGACTGCTCTGCGACAACAAAAGAAATCATCACTGCCACAGAAATAAACGAAGCTAAAAAGATTACTAATATAGTTTTGTCTATTCTCATTGTTTTGCTCCTCTAATTATTATGCAAGATGTTGAAATATTGGCACAATACCTATAGTTCCTAAGCCACTAGCACTAGGTATTGTTTGAGTTTCTTGTGCTGAATGAATATTGCGACCAATAGAATATGCGCCTACTCCTGCATTAAACGCAAGAATACCTATACCTACAGTTTGCTTAAAAGCCGCTTGCATAAACAATGGGCTTGTTGTACTCATAGTTTTAGTAGCATTTGCAATCTTTGCATTCATTACCTTAAAAGCTTTACTTGCTCGTGAAATTTTTGTTGCCGTTCCTACTTTTTTTACAGCAGCTGATTTTTTAGCCGCTCCTACAAACGCAGGCATAATCGCACCCTTTTTTGCTAAAAATGCTCCACCAGTAGCTATAGTAAGCCCACCCAAAATTAAACCTGCACCCGCTCCCATAAGAATGCCCGCAAAAACATTTTGGTCATTTTGATGAGCAACAACACCACCCACGATACCGCCAACCACCGCAAAAGTCAATAATGTTAAAAGTATAACAACTTGCCCTGTCGGGTCTTTGTATCGGATCGGATTTTGGAGGGCGTACGTCTGCATATTAAGCTCGCCGGTCATGGCAAGCAAAGGCAGTAACATGTAATTGTCGGGATTAAT
>Ga0123355_10007111_pt1 | contig 16693 bp, 22 predicted proteins | sample TergutEmb28metaG_3_FD_89872 | JGI IMG/M metagenome (GOLD analysis project Ga0123355, IMG submission 89872) | Embiratermes neotenicus P1 segment gut microbial communities from Petit-Saut dam, French Guiana - Emb289 P1 | ecosystem: Host-associated > Arthropoda: Insects > Digestive system > Gut ...
TGGTTTGCAGCTAGTCAAGAAATTCCCCGCATTTCACGGAACCCGAAGGTTCATTACCGCACTCACAAGCGTCCGCCACCTGTCTCTATCCTGGGCCAGCCCAATCCAGTCAATATACCCACACCCCACCTCCTGGAGATCCATCCTAATATTATCCACCCATCTACGCCTAGGTCTCCCCAGTGGTCTTCTTCCCTCCGGTTTCCCCAGCAAGACACTATACACCCCCCTCTCCTCACCCATACCTGCCACATGCCCAGCCCATCTCATACAATATTATTACTTACTTCTTACTTACTCACTCCATGGTGCAGAGTCCTTCTTCAGAAGCTAACCGGTTTGCAGCTAGTCAAGAAATTCCCCGCATTTCACGGAACACGTAGGTTCATTACCGCACTCACAACCATCCACCACCTTTCTCTATCCTGGGCCAGCCCAATCCAGTCCATATACCCACATCCCACCTCCTGGAGATCTATCCTAATATTATCCACCCATCTACGCCTAGGTCTCCCCACTGGTCTCCTTCCCTCCGGTTTCCCGACCAAGACCCTATACACACCCCTCTCCTCGCCCATATGCGCCACATGCCCAGCCCATCTCATTCTTCTCGATTTTATCACCTGCACAATATTGGGTGAGCAGTACAAATCATTTAGCTCCTCGTTATGCAATCTCCTCCATTCCCCCATTACCTCGTGCCTCCTAGGCCCAAAATGAGCACTAAACCCACAAAAGTATACCCCCAACATACCGAGCCTAAAAAATTGCCCACTTCAAGTCTTCTCTCTTTCATTCATCCTGTCTTTCCTTACTTTCATTTCCCTCTTTTACTGTAGCCATCAGAGCATTCTGTACCTTTATTGCCAAGGGTAATGTACCGTTCCTTCCTATTCTTGTGACAAAATTTTCCAAAATCCAGCTAGCGCCACAACAAATAGCAGCTACGAACACAGTACAATAAATATTCAACAAAACTATCTTCCACTAAATTCTGGTCTTTCTTTATCATTTCCAGATCACTTTCAATTTATCACAGATAATCTCGTCTTCCGCTTTCACTTCATATTCTGATACCTTTTGACACAGGCCGCCTTCCACTGAATACTGGTTCCAGTTTACTGACAATTTCCTGCATCCTCTGCATGCTTCTATTCACAATGTCATACTGCCTTCCAGAATATCCACTCTGATTACCTGGACTTTTAGTAGGTGTTGGTGGTTTTGGTGGTGGTGGTGGAGGCAGCAAATGTGGGGGTGGTACGTCCCTGGGGCGACACAGTACGCAATTGTACCCATCCTCTGCGCACCTCTCAGCGTCAGCTTCCGTGCGAATCTGGTCACACAAACAATGTAACCACCTAAAACAAGAGAGACAACATTTGTTGCAGTATATGGAAAGATATAAAAGCATCAGAAATTGTGGCAGTTTGTAAAGTAAAAGCATCTGTGACAGTAATATATTCAACATTGCTGGCAGCACATGAAAAGCAATAAACAGTCAAGTGTTTGTTGCAGTATATGGAAAGTAACAGGCTTTGTGGCAGTACACCAACAAAGAGTCTTTGTGGCAGCACATTAAAAGTAATAGATTCGAGTGTTAGTGGCAGTATATGGACAGCAATAGGCTTTGTGGCAGTATATAGAAAGTAATAGGCTTTGTGGCAGTATACAGAAAGTAACAGGCTTTGTGGCAGTATACAGAAAGTAACAGGGTTTCTGGCAGTACACCAACGAAGAGTCTTTGTGGCAGCACATGAGAAGCAATACACAGTCATGTGTTTGTGGCAGTATATGGAAAGTAACAGGCTTTGTGGCAGTACACCAACAAGGAATCTTTGTAGCAGCACATGAAAAGCAATACACAGTCAAGTGTGTGTGGCAGTATATGGACAGTAATAGGTTTTGTGGCAGTATATAGAAAGTAATAGGCTTTGTGGCAGTATTCATAAAGTAACAGGCATTCTGGCAGTACACCAACGAAGAGTCTTTGTGGCAGCACATGAGAAGCAATAGAGTCACGTTTTAGTGGCAGTATACGGAAAGTAATAGGCCTTGTAGCAGTATATAGAAAGTAATAGGCTTTGTGGCAGTATACAGAAAGTAAAAGGGTTTCTGGCAGTACACCAACAAAGAGTCTTTGTGGCAGCACATGAGAAGCAATACACAGTCAAGTGTTTGTGGCAGTATATGGAAAGTAACAGGCTTTGTGGCAGTACACCAACAAGGAGTCTTTGTAGCAGCACATGAAAAGCAATACACAGTCAAGTGTGTGTGTGGCAGTATATGGACAGTAATAGGTTTTGTGGCAGTATATAGAAAGTAATAGGCTTTGTGGCAGTATACAGAAAGTAACAGGCTTTGTGGCAATACACCAACGAAAAGTCTTTGTGGCAGCACATGAGAAGCAATAGAGTCAAGTTTTAGTGGCAGTATATGGAAAGTAATAGGCTTTGTGGCATTAAACCAACAAAGAGTCTTTGTGGCAGCACATAAGAACAACGAAGAGTCAAGCGTTCGTAGCAATACATGGAATGTAATGAAGAGCCAGTGTCTGTGGCAGCATATGGAAAGCTATCAAAACACAAATTAATGTGAAATACTAACACAAGAAACAAGAAGGGAAAAATAACCATCATTTCAACACCATTAACACTGCATATTCTTGAAAACAAAACAATTCTGTAGGCAATTCATAAAACATCCACAGACTTTACCAACAGGATCCAAAGCGTACATTTATACATTATTAACACAGCAAGATTTTAGGTCCCATGACATGTTGCTCAGTGTTCAATTCTGCAGGGATGTGACACTGTACTGGAGGGTAAGTGGTTCTTGACATTACAAAGGACCAATTTTAGAATGCTTGACCCTGAACATTGGAAGCACAAACATCCTTCAAAATGTTGAGAGCTACCCAACCAACAACACAACATCACATCCCGGACAACTTCAAACATCATCAACATGTTCTCAAATGAGCTGGTGAGGGATAAACTGAAAACAATGAGAGAAGGGGTTCTGCCGGTGTCCTGTCTGAGGTTCAGGCCATATCCTGACATAGTTATAAGACAGATTAGCACTAAGTTACTTATACCGTATTTACCGTACATTCTCGAATCTAATCCGCCCCATTTTCACAGTTTCAGAGGGCTCAAAAAATCAGATGCGGATTACAATCGCGCGCAGATTAGATTCACGGTTGTGAGCTGGATTTTGGAAAAATTATAGAGCCGCTGTCTGTGCCGTAAGAACAAAACAATACAATAATTTATTATTTCATTTATTATTTATAATATAATATATTATATAATATTTATAACTTATTATTCATCAGACACGCCGTCATCACTCATGACTGAATCTTTATCTTCATCATCGTCCTCCCATAGAATGTCATCTTCGGATCCGTCCAAAGCATTGCTTATGCAACACTTCTTGAATGATCTGGCGATAATGCTCTCCGGGATAGCTTTCCATGAAGCCGACAACCACCGCGTGACTTCTGAAGGCGGATGAAGGAAAGGTGCGGATTAGAACCGCGAACTAAGTTTTTTCGTTTAAGAAATCGGCAAAAACCAGTGTGGATTAGATTTGGGTGCGGATTAGATTCAAGAATGTACGGTAGATTTGAAAAGTATAAGAAAGAGAAGCCAAGTGATAATGTAAAACCATAAATAACAAAGAGCAAACCTTTCACACTGGACACATTGAATGATCAGGTCCCCTTCATTATAAGGCTCCAAACACGACGGACAAGTCGTGTGCGAGGCACAAGGGCCGCATTCCGTAAAACTCTTCTGCCACATACAGTTGAAACCGGGATCATTGGAACCACACGACACACACATTGCACACCTGAAATACACAAAAATTGAAAGAAATCTACACTTTTGTCATGGCAACAAAATCGAGAAGCGAAAGCGATTTCTGTTTTTAAAAAAATGGTGCTTAGAACGGTATTTTGCCGACCCCAGTGGCCGCGCGGTCTAAGGCGTGGGTCTGCGTTCGCTTGCTTGTCGTGATTGCGAGTTCGAATCCCGCCTGGGGCATGGATGTCTGTCTGTTGTGAGTGTTGTGTGTTATAAGGCAGAGGTCTCTGCATTGGGCTGATCAATCATCCAGAGAAGTCCTACTGAGTGTGGTGTGTCTGGGTGTGATCATGAATCCTTGATATTGTGGAGGCCCTGGCCCACTGGGAGGCCGTTGTGCCATGGTAAAAAAAAGAGAACCGTACTTTACGATCAATGCTGTAGCACAATGTATGTCTGGTAGGATCATTGCCTCAATTCGTGACATGGCAGCAGTGAACAAAACGTCAAAAGAATGTAAACACTGCATCAAGTCATGACAGTGGCACAGAAAAGACAAATTATATTCAAATTCAACCATGAGAGACTGGTGTCCACTTGTGTATACCATGTTTTTTAAATGACAACATTCAGCTAATACTGCAGTCAAAATAATGATTTGGTTTCACAACTAATGTCAGTTGATTTCCTTATTGTATTATTTGTTGTGCTGCATTACTATGACTTTAGATACTGAAATCATTAACCTTTTAGCGCCTCAACCAAAATGGACGTGCAGTGGGCACTTTAAATAGCCGAACGGCCACTAAAGTGGCCGTTCAGTGAGCCCTTTAAATAGCTGAACGGCTACTAAATTACGGCGTCAAAAGGTTAACTTTCAGACTAAGTCTTTAATTTTCAAAACAATCATATTTCATCTCTACAAGCAGCACACTAAGTCAACATAGTGTCATGTAAGCTGAAAACAACAAGAGTCAATGAACCAGGTTTCCAGAAATATATTGCAACAATACAACCCTTTACATACAAATACTACGGGAGACAAAACTTACCATTAAATCTTGGTAAATTAAAAGTGGAAACAAAACAACTGCTATGCACAATGTACAGTAAACCCCCCCCCCCATCTGAGCACCACTGTCTGAAATCATTCGAGCATAAATGGCACAAAAATTGCTATGTGATGTATTGTTATGTAATTGCCTGGCCAAGTTTCTGTCACACAACCAGTCACCACATTATTCACCTCCAACTCCACAGGCTCTGGGATCACCCGGTTCTTTATTCTCACCACAAACCACGTGTCAATATCATCTATCACGTGCTGCCATCTGGTCACGCTACAATGTATCGCACATGAAACGCTCAACTGTTCAGCCTCGGCTTTTACCTCACACAAAATATCTGTTGTCCTATACGAACGATACACAAGTGCGTTTTCTGTCTCGGTATGCTCCTCACAGAGCCAACGTTATATCATAGTAACGTAAAAAAGAAGTCTCATCATGGTGACAAGTGTAACACTTTCACACTATTAGTGTGACTCTTGTGTTACATACAGGGAGATAATAAGTTGCCATTTGTGGCACAAGGCATGGTGTAAGTAATTATAACAATTCATAATGCATCAAATATCATTATTACAGTGAATACCAGTTATGCACATGCACGCACGCATGAACACACACACACACACACACACAGATGCAAAATGGTACCCGAGGTATTCAGTTTCCGTGATGATAAGAACAGGGGTGTTTCTCAAAAGGGTGGCTTACTTGCCACTCAAACACCTGATACAGATGTTAGCCCAAGAAAGTTTTATTAAACTAAATCTCTTACACCATCTTATTCTCTTGGATTCCTCTATACTACATTCGACCAGAATGCACCCGAACAGAAATGTTAGAAATGTGATGAATGTGCAGAATGAAGTCACAATAGGTCAGCTGCTTGCTAACATCAAAATGGCAGAAAGATTGAATCCAGACATCAGAACGAATTATCCCTACCAGCTATATTCAGTAATACAAGCTGATTGGGGGGGGGGGGGAAAGCCTGTTGCCCCAAAAGTTGTTTTGTTGTAAAACTTGACCAAACCTCCTTCGGTTTTTTTCACATCACAGAGCTTTTCCCCCCCCCCCCCCGAAAAATGCTCCTGGTACTCATTTCAGTTAGAGGCTGAGTCAACCCCAGGGCCATGGTGCAGCCGGAAGGATTATGGTGACGAAAAACTCCAATGACACCATTGGGAATCGAACCTGTGACCTTCTGGCTTGTAGCGCAGTGCCTCAACCAACTGCGTCACCACGTGCCACCAAAATACACACACACACACACACACACACATTAATTACAGTATTCTATTACAAATGCTCCTACATGTTTCAGTGCCACCACACCATCTTCAGAGAGCTTATATATTGTGTACAGTTTATAACTTCAGCACACAATATTTAAGCTCCCTGAAGATGTTGCGGTGGCATCAAACCATGTAGGAGTGTTTGTAATATAATATTGTAATATTACTGTATGTGCAGTTGTTGGTGCGAATAATAAACAGAAATCAGATTCTATACCAGTACTAAAAGCATGTGTCTTTAATGTCTTATGTGGATAACGCAATTTATTTATTCCCCCCCCCCAATGCCATCACATGTCCTTGTGGACTTCGTGGTCTTCCCTCCTAGGCATGGCAGAAGCGTAACCGACTTCTGAGGTTGGGATGCCCATGAGGCGCGGTTACGTTGTCCCGATGATGTGAGCGGTGATATAGGAGGATGTAGTGGCAGGAGGGCCCTTAAACCTAAATTGTACCACAATACCCAGACCACGGTCACCGCAGGAATCCTCCCCTTCAGGAAAAATTCCCATGGTAGAACCGGGAATTGAACATGATTAGTAGGCAGAGACTCCGACCACTAGACTACGAGGCTGGTCTAACGCAATTTATAATTCACCGAAAAAAATTCAGTTTTCTTCATGGATCACATGGTACACTCACCGGGAGATTTAGCATAAAAACTGTACTGCTTTAAAATACAGATATGTTAAGCTGCTGCTGCTCCTGTCTTACTGTGTTTGCCTACTTGTTTGCAAAAAATTATTATACAGTGATACCTCGTCTAACGAGTGACCCTGCTAACGAATTTTTCGGCTAACGAAGATTTTTTTTCGCTGTTTTTCAGACTCGGCTAACGAATATGGATTCGGCTAATGAACATTTTAGTGGATGCACATGCTATCATAAAGCAGCAAACATGAACGGTCCGGCCATTCCAGGAGCTTATCTTTTCCGTCTGTATGTGTGTGACAATCACGTTTCAGCTAACGAATGTGATTCCGGAACAAATTACCTTCGTTAGCCGAGGTATCACTGTACGGACTTAGTAGGTTCATTTGTATATATTTCTGCACCCTCTCTCTTTTGGGGAACGCGGTGGCGCAGTTGGTTGAGGCACTGTGCTACAAGCCAGAATGTCATGGGTTCGATTCCCGATGGTGTCACTGTAATTTTTCATTCACATAATCCTTCCGGCCGCACTATGGCTCTGGGTTCGACACAGCATCTAACAGGAATGATTACCAGGAATATTTCCTAGGGGGTAAAGTCGGCCGGTGCATGGGGCTGACAATCCTATCACCTTCATGTGCCGAATGTCTTGAAATCTGGGAGCCTCAGCCTCCTGTGACCCTCAGGGCCTGTCCAGGCCAGTAATGGGATTGCTTTTTTTACTCTCGTTTCTGAAGATGGCCCCTTTCATGGGCTGAAACGAAGTGAGCGTATTTTTTACGCAATATTTTACTTAGAGTTAAAGTCTTGTGTTTGGAATTTTATCTGTACATATCTGATAGATACTGTCTACGATAATCTTGATGAATGACATCCCATAGCTTTGCATTATGCCACAGGACTCCCATATGCGTGAACCTAGCCATCCATCTACCAATTTCTCTGTAACACTTACCATTTACACTTCCAGTTCCCGTGCGGAACATAATCCAGAGGCGGATCCATGCAGTATATATGGAACGAGATGTCACAGTCATCACACAGTATCAGTCGGCCTTCGTCGTTCCGCTGTCCGCAGCCTTCACACACCGTGCAGTCCAAACACCGCCACCCCTTCTGTAGGATAACCTTCGTTACCTACAACAGTAATCAAGATATCAAGACCATAAATGTAGTACTGGAGGCTCCCATTCTTTAACGTGTTATTCTTACAATAATATGTACTGAAATAATTCACTTTCTTACTGATGTTTCGGGTTCTCACACCACAGAATCTTCTCAAATATGACATCGTGTAAACTAGATTGGAGTATACGTACTTGCCTAACACAACTTTAGTAGGTGGTAGAGATATGTATAGAATTAATACATAAAGAACAACTACATGTATCAGCACTTGACATTGGCCATCTTCAGGTTGAGAAATGAAAAGACTTAGTAAGCAGCTATATTCGACTTAAGTGGGTTGTATACAGTGGGGAGGTAAGAGGTGAGGTGGGCATGAGATCTCGTATGTGTCATGTAGGATGGGTGGTGTGGGTATATGGGTTCTGCTATTATGTAGGTTATTCGGGAAGTACGTACTGTCTGTGCATCTCTCTCGCACATCCTTGAGACTGTCACTTTGCGCATGTGCAGTGACATCCTCTATCAATTGGGAAACCAAAGATGCCATTTCGTGAAATTTGTGTTATGTTTATGTTTGTTCCTGTGCGTTAAACATGTTTAAGAAAATTGAAGGGGCCACCGACTGTGAAATATGGTCTGTAATTCGTTTTATGAACGCTAGGAATGTGCTACCAAGTGAGATTCATCACCAGATCTGTCAAGTGTATGGTGACATTGCGATGAGTGATGGTGTGGTTAGGAAATGGGTTCGGATGTTCAATGAAGGACAAGAGAACGTGCACGATGAGGTGTGAAGTGGGCGTCCATCTATGGTGAATGATGATTTGGTGCGTAAGGTCAATGAAAGAGTGCGTGACGACAGACATTTCACAATTTCTGATCTGTCCTTGCACTTTCCGCAGATTTCAAGGACTCTACTCTATGACATTGTCAGTAGTGGCTAACATTGCAGGCGGCCGCATTCTATGAGGAGGGTACACAAAAACTTGTGCCCCGCTATGACAAGTGCCTCAATAATGGTGGCGAATATGTGGAAAAATAGTTTGAAGAATGTAGAATCTGATAACAATAAAATTTTAAATACAAAACCTTACCGACTTTTTTTACAAAGAAACGGTACTTACTTTCTGAATAAGCATCGTATATGCTATGTCTAGGTTAATATAGTTTCGTGTACTTTGGTAGATAGATACCCAACATTTTAAAAGGCACTGGTGTGCCATGATGTGAAAGTGCATATTACACAGCATGGGAACACAATGTGTAATGCCCTTACAGTGGAAGCAGCTTGTTGCTCCAGACTGTTAGTATAAATCAAATAAAATATCAGGTAACTGTATCACCGAAGACAATAACCTTAAAACTGCTTATCCTCTGCACAACGCACCTTTAATACAAGCAGCTGTATGAAAGTAAAGCCTCCTATTTTTCTTCTCACAAACATTGCACGCGGGTCTCGTTTTACACTAGGGATACGTTCCTGACAATTATCCCTCAATTCATACTACTGCAGTAACTGATGCAATATTTTTCATTGCAGGCCAGATAACATATGCAGCCACACCACCAGATTAACTACAATGATGTATTTTAATCCCCGTGTGGAGTTACTGGTCTCCCATTGGGTGCCTCCCTGGGTGGCGGATAGGGGAATGCCTGTCAGATATGGAGGGTACCGGGGAAATAAAATATCTGGGGCAGACCAAAACCAGTACCGCTGCCTTTCGGCTAACAGAAGTACCTGTAAAGGCTAGAGGAAGAAAACCTTGAAGACAAATCACCTGGCTATCCTGGTAGTGGGTTATGCGAAGGGCCAGCTACCCATCCATGGAAAACTTCCTTAAGCTAAAGATTCTCAACGAAGGAATAGAACAGGATGGTTTAATGGATGTAGATGAAAGCGAGTATAAAGGAATAAAAAAATTGGTTAAACTGTGTCCAGGATAGAGCAAAATGGAAGGACATCGAGGAGGAGGAGGAGGAAGAGGAGAAGGAGGAGAAGGGGTATGAGGAGGAGGAGGAGAAGATAGGAGAATGAGGAGGGAGGGAGGAGGACGAGGAGGAGGAGAAGGGGAATGAGGAGGAGGAGGAGAAGATAGGAGAATGAGGGAGGGAGGAGGAGGAGGGAGGGAGGAGGAGGAGGACGAGGAGAAGAAGGGGAAGGAGGAGGAGGAGAAGAAGGGGAATGAGGAGGAGAAGGGGAATGAGGAGGAGGAGGAGAAGGGGAATGAGGAGGAGAAGAAGACGGGGAATGAGGAGGAGGAGGAGAAGATAGGAGAATGAGGAGGGAGGGAGGAGGAGGAGAAGAAGGGGAATGAGGAGGAGGAGAAGAAGATAGGAGAATGAGGAGGGAGGGAGGAGGAGGAGGACGAGAAGATGTATTTTAATCAAATGTTTTAACACAGTGACTGCAGCAAGCTCACACAGTATGCTCCCTGACGATGCTGCCAACACCAAAACATGTTGCAGTTCTCTTAATGTAAATTTTAATACCCGTTTTTAAAACAATTCTCTTGTGTATCAGTTGGTAATACAAAAATCCTGACATCGCTCAAATTGAACACAAAAATCCCATTTAAAACAGCGTCCTTCCTGGGAGTTAGGAGATTGACAACCTCAACCTATGTAGTGCATGAATATACCAACAGTGGACATACAGACTCGTAGAGTATATATGTAATGTATATAAAGTAAATTCCTATACAACATATTTATTTCTAATGAAATAAAATTGTAATACACATCCATAGTTTTTGCTATGGTTCATTCTGATAGCAGTGTGGTACACTTGCTACACCAATACTTTAGGTCCTGACTTACCACTTCCTGTATAACTATCAGCATTTTCACGTATATCAAATCTAACATTACGCCATATGTCAACAATACAATGAAATGTGCAACACTAAGGATGAATTATATGCCTCTGACATGCGCAAAAAAAAAAAAAAATTATGTTCACTGAAAGAATGGAAGTTTTTGTGTTGGGAAAAATTCATGTCGTAATGCTGTCAGTAACACCATGTAATATGGTACATTAGTAACAGCTGTTTAACCTTTTGGCGCCAGAATTATTTTTTTTAATTTTAGCACACCCTGTATATAAAATGTGAATAATGCAGGAACCAAATACGTTAGATTTATGAAACAAAATGCATTTTGAAGAGGAAAAAACAGAGAGTATATACCATGTTTAAAACATTCAGTACCTGTATTTGTTGAATAAATATATAAAATGCAACATTTAGAGGTTAGAGGTGCGGTACGATAACTATAGTCGTCGTTAGGCGTCAAAAGGTTAACCGAAAAACTGTCAAGCATGATCCTCCAAATATCAATACTCACCCACCAAACTGAACAGTTTTATACCCCAATAACTGAAATATATACAACATGTAAACTACAGTATATTCTAAGGGTTTTGTACAACCCCTATAGCAGTCAGATGATAAACCACCCATCAGCACCACCCTCCAACGTGGCCCAATTGGGCCACGTTGGAGGGAAGCAGCTGTACCAGTATTATGACCTGTACCGGAGGCTGCGGTTACAGTTTTTAGTACTCCTGATGATGGGTGTTGTGACACCCGAAACATGTACAGTGACTTTGCAGTAAATAAATATCTACATACTGTTGCATCTGGTTGGATTGTTATTAACATACTATATGTCACCTGTTTCTGGCTGGTGAAGAAGCCAAGCTAGTCAAGCTGGTGTATGGACCTACTCTGTGTATATGAAGTGGCGAAAGTTAACGTACTTCTTGTTTCATTTATAAATTTGCCATTGTCACACGACTGACCTGCTGCCAGCATTCCACTTGAAAATTACAGCAACTAAAAACTAACAAGTGACATTAGCAGTATGTCTTGCAATGCACTACATGTTAGCAGAAGGACAGAGCAGATTTCTGAAGTGCCTCTTCAGCATAATGTCTCTAAACCGAGAACAGATTATGCCTTCAAGTGAAAGCAACTACCAAAAACAGTGTGATTGAATGTTACTGTCAATTGCAAGAATATAGAACAAAAGTGAAATATATGAATCAATAGAGTATCAGCTGAATGATGATGGCAAGGAGAAACCACACTACATGGATTAAAACCTGTCCCACGATCGCTCTGACCAACGCAAATCCCACACGGACTGTCCTGGGATTGAACCTGGGACTCCACGGTGAAGGCCCAGTGACTAAATGTCTGAGCCATGGCACGGCCTACAGAAGACGACCAACAGACCAATGCGCTGGAAATGCTGATTACAAGATATTGGTAAACTTGTTACAAATATTACAAGCAAAGTACCAACCTTAACATTTACACAGTACGGGTGGTAACACTGTCCACACTGGGCACAGGCAATAAGGCAACCCTCCTGATCAATGCCAATAGCACCACACATGACACAGATATCCTGGGTCAAAACAAATTTGTCTTTGGCTGAACACAGTACAAGGCGATTCTCCACTCCTGGTTCTTCTTCCGACTTGTTGAACGAAGAATCAGCTTGCGGTCTCTATGACAAAATAAATTACATGGACATTAATACAATTACAAGGTAAATCAACCCTCTTACAGGCCTAAGGTGCCCAGATGGTTCCAGGAAGTTAAAGGTTCCCAGATTACGTGACAATGGCCCAGGATGGTGGTAAGGTTGTCAGCCTTACGCACCGGCCACTTTTTACCCTCCAGGAAATATTCTTGGTACTCACTTCTGTTAGAGGCTGGGTCGACCCCAGGGCCATAGTGAGATCGGAAAGCTTACGTCAATAAAAAATCCCGACACCATCTGGAATCGAACCAGCAGCCTTCCGATTCGTAGCGCAGCACCTTAACCACTGTGCTACCGCGATCCCCTATTAATACAATTATAAGACTCTAAAATAAAACTTGGACCAATCCACAAATTAAAAGACTGGGTAAAGCAGCAGAGACAAGAAGCTGACCACTCTTACCTCTCAAGTACTGAGAATAAGTGGAGTTGTTTCCTCCCCACACGGCTTCACAGTGTGTACAGTAACAACTTTACCATAACAACTGCCATATATTTAAGTACATCTTTATCATTACTCCCAAGAAAACTTGGACTATTTCACAACATCGAAAAATCTATTTCACAACATCAAACAATCTATGTCACAATATCGAACAATGCCACCACATTTCGAGATCCAAAAAATCCTTACTTGTAAACCAAGTCCTGGCACACCAAAGATGCCTCTCATTTTCGCTTTGGGCGCACGTTTGCGGCCAAAATCAGTGACCCTCTGCCGCTTTTGGTAACCACCGATCACCTTCCCTACACCAGTTCCACCATTTCCTATTCCTTTCGGTCTTCCAGATATATTGCCAAATCCCAGCTTCTTCTTTGCAATCTTGCTAGCACAAAATGGTTTCCCTTTGCCCAACCCAACTGCTCTCAAGGACCCATCATCAGAATACTGTAACAAGACAAAAAACATACAAGCTGTGAAATAGTATCATTAGTTTAATCCTTTGGCATTGGAGCTGGACAATACAGTTTAGCACACCATTTATGTACAATGTAAATATTTTATGAACCAAGAAAGGTAACATTAGGAAATGCACTACATTTTGTGGAGGAATGAACGAAGACGGTGAAAGTCTAAAAAAAGTAATTAAATAATATACAAGGTGGTTCAAACATGACCGGGACTGATGTCGCCAGATTTACACACAAACAGTCCCGGTCATATTTGAACCACCTTGTATTTGTTGACTAAATATATAAAAAGCGCACTCTGGGGAGTAGCGGTATGCCTATCCTATATATAGGATGCATGGTGCCTAAAGGTTAATGTACGATTTTGGAAAAAGACAAGAAGCATATCACAAAACGAAACAAAAATGAAATACTGTTTCTTATGGCACACTATTAAGCAAAACTATGGCAACGATCGTACAGACGGAAAAGTACGTCCCAACTACAATTTAAGGAACGGGGTGTGTTAAAGCAGGATGTTAAAGGATACAGTTTAAAGGGAGGAAACATATGGGATAACTGACGACACAATAGTTCAGTCAGGTACTGTAACGTGCAAAAACGGAGAAAAGAGGTGGCAAAAAATCAACAAAGAAAGGTTGTGGGAAGATATGAAGGAATAAAGACTTTTGGACACCAACCCACCTAAAAATAAAAACAAAAATGAAGAGGTTAAACAAACATATATCATTTCCAATAACATGCTTTAGGTGTCTGATACCTTATCAGATGACGAATATTCCAGCTCCATGCTGGAATCCTCCGCAGCATACAAAGATTCCTGTGACCCTGTCAGACTAGAATCCAAGCCACCATCTTCAGTACCTGCACAAACACAATTCAGTTGCAGTTCCAACAATGCACCGCTATCTTCTGGAATGTGACACTGTGTCACTGACTGAGTGATTACCTATGTCCTGAATAAATAGTTGGCTATTCTCTATCCCTGCTTAGCACTTCAAGATGAAGGCAATATACTGCTTCGACACATCGGGAACCTCTCAGCCAACAGCATGGTGCCACATCCCACAAGAACACAATCCTTAGTAAAACTGTGAAAAACTGAAATCTCCCATAACACCATATTTACCCAAACATTTGATGACCCCCCTTTTACAACCTTCAATTCCCTAAACCCCCACGCCCTCATTTTTTTCTAACACCATGTTAAGAAAAATTGTTGTCTTGCATACAGATAAATGTGGCAAACTATGATATGGTTTATTTAGCTCAGTAGTTCATCAAGCTACTGCACATTATCTCCAATCCATTTTTAACTCCTGTTTTTACTCTCAAACATGGGAAATAATTCTAATCCCAGTACTCTGAAGCCATACCCTGTAATCACCGAAAACATGACAGATATACGAGGCATTTCACAAGGTATTATGGGATTACAAAAATTTATTATAGGAAATCTGCAGGACACGTATTTACGAAACCTGTACAGTTAAAAGGAGCAACTCAAAAATTTATTGAAACTGGGTGTTTGTGCAAGCAGAAATCAAATGGTCGACCATTAATTTGTTTTATTAATAATACAGTGCGTTTCATAATTGTCTCTGGGATATCAAATTTTATTATAGGAAAACCGTACGACACATATTTACGAAACCTGTACAGATAGAAGGAACAACTCAAAAATTTACTGAAACTGGGTGTCCGTGCAAGCAGAAATCAAGTGGTCGACCATTAATTTGTTTTATTAATAATACAGGGCGTTTCATAATTGTCTCCGGGATCACAAAAATTTATTATGGGAAATCCGCAGTACACATATTTACGAAACCCGTACAGATAGAAGGAACAACTCAAAAATTTGTTACACAGTAAGTTGTTTTTCATCGTAGTTCACATTTCTGCCGCTAGGCAATCCGAGTGTATGTAGTGAGAAAATGGCCGCTCTGGGGGAGAAGTCTTTTGTGTGTCAGAATATCACACAAGTTAATTCTGTGGTTACTGTGCAACGTGCATTTCGTGCAAAGTATTCTTCCCACGTGACCTCGCTGACCTAAAGGCATGGATCATTGCAGCAGTGAAGAGTATCAATGCACACATGTTGACGTGTGTGTGGCAAGAACTTGTACATCGTATCAATGCATTCCGTGTCACCCGTGGTGTACACATCTAACACCTCTAGTTGTGTGTGTGTGTGTATATATATATGTATAAAACTTTTTTCAGTGTTCTTGTGGCTGTGAACTAATTCCATTAAGGTATGTCCTTTGGTTTTCTTGTTCTCCCTTACTGGAGACTTGGAGGGTTTTTTTTTGACATATATATTTGGGTCCCTTTTTTTGAAACACAAGGACGCTGTGAATTTAAGATGTGGTTCTGAGGAGGAAACCTCAGTCCACGTTCTGTGTGAGTGTGAAGCCTTGGCTTCACTCAGACATGCATATCAGAGTTCCTTCTTTTTGGACCCCGAGGATGTTAACGAATTTAAATATGGGAGCCACCTGCAACTTTGGTAAATGAACAGGGCCCCTTTAACCTTAGTACCAGAGTATGGCGCACAAAGGGCCTGGTTTAAGGCCTAGGTACAGCAGGCCCATAAGGGGCTGAAAATCAAATTCTATTCTAATACGAATTCTAACACAGAAGGCCATACCCAGTCTTTATGAATACTGTACATCAAGTATAGCACTCCAATTGCACAACTTACTGTCTTTTCTTCTGGGAAGCATTTCTCTCCCTGACTGTGTGCGCTGCTTGCAGCTGAGACACATGTACACGTAGTCAGGGTTACTTTCCTTTTTGCGATTGTACGTTGCCAGATCCGCATCTACGTCACACGTCCCATGAACAAACCTATGAAAACATATGCGTTTAGTTCCATACATTTTAATCAACATTACTTCTGATCTTATGTTTATTGGAACATGCATCATCTTGATAGTTGCATAAAGAGAGACCAGCTTGATGTCACTTGCTTTATTGTTTCATTATTTAATGCTCAACATGTTTCGGATGTTAATACAGCCATCCTCAGGAGCTTGCGACTTATTCGTTGAGTTATTTCATGGGTTGTAATACTCTGGTTCGATATGTGTTGGTGTTACGTTGTGGTTTGGCTGGGGTGGTGTGGTATCCGTATGCAGGCTGAAGCATCCGGATACCACACCACCCCAGCCAAACCACAACGTAACACCAACACACATCGAACCAGAGCAATACAACCCACGAAATAACTCAACAAATAAGTCGCAAGCTCCTGAGGATGGATGTATTAACA
>Ga0123355_10007112_pt1 | contig 16693 bp, 9 predicted proteins | sample TergutEmb28metaG_3_FD_89872 | JGI IMG/M metagenome (GOLD analysis project Ga0123355, IMG submission 89872) | Embiratermes neotenicus P1 segment gut microbial communities from Petit-Saut dam, French Guiana - Emb289 P1 | ecosystem: Host-associated > Arthropoda: Insects > Digestive system > Gut ...
AATTAATGTCCCTGAGAATGACCCGTTGTGGTTGAAAAAAGTGCTAAAAAAAAAAACAAAAAAAATGAACGTTTGTGTTAGGGCCCCCCCCCCCCCCCTTTTTTGTGTGTGTGTGTAAAATATGTTGTCACGTTTTTCTTTCTCAGTAAACGGCAAGCTGGGTGCTGGCTGGTTGGTGTGTTTAGTTATGTTTTGAGTTCAGTCCTTTGGCTCTCTGTGTGGGGAAAGTGGAAATGCAACAGGTTGTCTGTGCCAATCAGTACTGTACCAATGACCAGTATGGGTAGCTCCATTTAAAATCGCCTTGCCCCCACCACCATCACCACCCCACCCTTTCATTCTTCTACACGAACGCGCACATGCTCACACAATTGTATATTTGTTCAGCATCTGTAGAAAGTAATTGTTACAATGGCATGATTTCAGGCTTCCACTGTGGTGTGAATGAGATCTTCACTCTTCTGGGATGTTATGCAGTTGCATGGAGTCCCAGAAGAACAAATTTCTAATTAGTGTAAAATTTGGGTCCTCCAGGTACTTTAGTTTTCAATGTTTTGATCTCAGAAGTGTTATTCATGGGGCATCCAAAACACTTGGTGGTTTTTGAAATGAAATGACATTTGAAGACAAAGTGGAAAAATTTTATTTAACACTAGCAGGTACTTTTCATGTCCATGAGAATTCATCTGAATCATCACTGTTTTTGTATGACACTTTGTATGTGACTGCCATGTCATTCAGTAGACTTCTGCAGTCACGATAGAAAGGCTGTCAAAACATGGTGTAGCATTTCCTTAGGGATTCCTAGAGTACACTCCCAAATTCACTATTTTAGATCATCATTATTGGCAGGATGTGTTTTGTAAACCGCTTGTTTTATGTAGCCCCAAAGGAAATAGTCTGGTAATGCAAGATTAGTTGAGCGAGCAGGCCAAGTGGTGTCTCCAAAACTAGAGAGTCTGCCTAGAAACACTGTCCTGAGAACTTGCCTGTCAGTCTGTGCTGTGGGAGCAGTTGCTCCTTCTTGTGGGAAGTATAGCAAATCGAACTGACAGAGACATAACTCATTTGCAGAAATGTTTCCAGCATTACTTCATACTGCTCAGCATTCACAGTTGTTGTATGCTCTGTATGCCCCTCTGCATTTTCAAAGAAATTGGGACCAATAATGCCACGAGAAGAAATTGCACACAACACTATCACTTTTCCATTATGCAGAGGACCGTGGAGAAGTTCATGTGGGTTGTTTGGAGCCTAGTAGTGACAGTTCTGTTTATTCCCATAACCAGACATGGAAGTGAGCCTTGTCTGACGTCAGTAATGTGCTCGCTGTGTTGTGATTGTTATTCACCAAGTCCAAGAATTCATTGCAGAACTGTAGTTGGTTCATCTTGTTTTTTCTGTTTTCCAAGTTCCGGATCAACATGGATTATATATGGAAAATAATGCAAAACCTTGTGGTGAATTCAGCAACCACTGCTGTCATTTAAGTAAAGTGCAAGAGACTGCTGCCAAGCTGACCTGCATGTACTCATCGTATATGCTCCACATTGTCAGGTGTACGAGCTGAACGTGGACGTCCTTGTGGTTTACTCTCCTTCACTGATCCTTCTTGATGCCATTTCAGTCCCCACCATACCACAGTATCGCAGCCAGAGCATCACATCTTTGAAAGTGCTGTGAGAAACCACACTGTGTAACTGTAACAGACTTTGTTTTGATAATTCCACCACTGCTGCAGTGTGATGTTGCACTGACCATTGCTTCATTTCAACTAAACTCCAAACATCACTGTACATGATGGTGGTCAGTATGGAAACACCATGTGGCGAATACGCGGGTTTTCAAATTTCAAAAACTGTCAGGTGTTTTTCATGCACCCTGCACTTTGGTCTTTGTTGTCCCATGTGCAGCTGTTTTGAATGTGGTATCTCCAGAACCCTTTAAAGCACCAAGCTCAGTGGATGTTTTCAAGTGTGTCACATTTGCTTGACACTGGTGCAGTATGTTAATTATTTGACACACAACTAGAGACATTTGCATTTAAATTTTTTACTTTGATTTTATCCCTCTTCCCACCTGAATTTATAGGTCCATATGCAAATAGAGATCTGGGATAGCTTATTCAGTAGAGTGACTAGGTCAGGACTGGTGAAACTTTTTGAGGGCATGTGCCCAAATTGTCTACAAATTTTGAAGAAATTCTTCTGCGTGCCCACAGGAATTTTGAAGAGCAAAGTAAGGTCTTAAGAGATTTCCATAATTACTATTAATTACTGCATTATTATTATTGATGCACAATACAGTTCTGTAATTAATACATCCTGTCATTATTATATTTCTAATAAAGGCGTCCTGGAGGAATGTGATATGGGGGAAAAAAGTTGGAAGTAACTAGGGCTGCTACTATTTTCTGTTTCAGAAGAAGTTTGTAAAACATTTTGTCCAATGTCACGTATTCACCCAGTCACTGCCAGGCCAGTGCCCCAGTAATATCTATCCACTCAACACTTTGCACTGCTCCTAATTATGTAAAAATGCTTCACATGCAATACTGTTTGATGGCAGCAGTAATTCTTATACAATTTGTACACAGTCAGATATGCATATATATGTACACATACATACTTACATATATACATACATATACTGTATACATACATACATACATACATACATACCATATCCTTCACAATATAGAGATTCTGGTCAGGCAAAAGAAATAAAAAATACAGACAGCAGTGGATGCTGCTTGCCAAGGAAATCTTTCTGCATGCCATAGGTTCGCCAGCCCCAGACTGGGCTATGGGCTGGACGATACAGGTTCAGATCCTGGATGTGGCAGGAGTTGTGTCTCTGGAAAATGTCCTGACTGGCTCTGGGGCTTAGCAAGCCTCATTTTCAGTGGCTGTTTTGGTGGCACTGATGTGGCCAGGGCATGACACTGACCGCTGGCTACCGTCTGCTGCTGAGGTTAACAGTGATTGGAGCTGTACGTGTCCTTCCTGTATATGCCTTCAAGGCAAGCACAGGGACAGATTTTGTGTGTAAATAAATTGTCTATTTAATGAGGAGATAACTGAATGTGCTGCTTTTGTTGTTAGCTTATTGCCATCTATAAACTTTGTTTGGACAAACCTTTCAGCTTGAATTAATTTTCACCACCACTCATTTGGCACTCATGTTTTCCTTATTTACATTATGGAAGACCTTCACAAAATTTTTTACAGCCAGATGGAAACAGAACCAGCAATACCAAATGGTTCCAAGCAGCAGATGGCAGAGGCTATCAGAAACATAAGAATGGCAATGTCAACCCCAGCATGCAAGCTATGAGAGTGGCAGTTGGCAGGCCAGGATTCCCCACATATGGGCTGGGGCTTCCTTGACAGTCAATTGGGAATTGTTAAACTAAATACAGTGAATGCACTACAAGAGTTACATTGTGCATGTGCTTCCATCAAATTAAATGTCAAGGCTGCTGTGTTAAAAATAGCATAAATTAGACCACTGCTGTTGGCTTAACACTACAGTTTACCACGTGAAGATCCCGCTTCTGATTAATTGACTTGGGTCTGTTAATGACTGATTATGGAAACAGTACTCTGTTTTATGTTATTTTACTCTACATTAGAATTTTACAGGAACCTAAACCACATGTTAATTGATAATATACTGTATTTGTTATATTATTTTTAAAATATGGTGTGTTTCCTTTTTCAGCATCATGCTAAATTCACTTTTGACGAGTCATTAGGAAAATATTATGTGACTGATTTTGGTAGTCGTAATGGTACTTACCTGAATGGGAAACGCTTGTCGGTAGCAAAACAGGAGAGTGAACCTCATGAGGTGGTGCATGGAAGTGTCCTGCAGGTGGGTGGCACAAAACTGCTGTGTCACATTCATACTGGACAGGAGACGTGCGGACACTGTGAGCCAGGGCTGGTGCAGCAGACACGTGTAATGGCAGGTAAACATCCATCCTATGTTAGGTGCAGCTGACACGTGTAGTGGCAAGTAAACATGTATTTACATTAGGTGCAGCAGACACGTGTAATGGCAGGTAAACATGCATCTTATGTTACATTTATGCAGATGTCATTTATACAAGTAACGGTTATAGTTCATATATTAACCAGTGACTTCTGTATGTCATGAGCTGTCCACTAATTTATCATTGAAATTCAGTAGGAAGTGCAAGAGACTGCTAATTCAACCCTTCAATGATGCTGGGTTTGAAATACTAACCAGCTGCTGAGGGTGGAGGAGTTGTAGAAGAAAGTTACTGTGAAAGCACTCACATGGTGTCGTGCACAGAAAACGATGATGTTAGGAATGAAAGACGATATGGTGCATGGACACTGGCAAAGGGGTGAAGTACTTTTGTTTGTTGTTGTTTGATGATGTGAAGTGGCTGAGGATGACTTTGCACAGTGGTGGAACATTTTGTTTTGCAAACCAGAGTGTAAATTGTGCTTGGAAAACCAAATATATCCATACTTCGGGCTGGTAATATGACTGTATTGATTAACCAGTTAGTAAACCGAACTACATCTTGAATACATGCTGACATAATTGAAATATACAGACACTTCTTGCGTTATGTTGTACAGGGGTGTTGATAAGTCCTTAGCCCGACCAGGAAGGAAACAAGCTAATGTTTCTGTCAGAATGGCGTGAATTTCCTTCGGTGCCTTGCCTTGCAGGAAAAGAAACTTGATGATGGCTCGCGTCTCGATTTTGTTGAAATTGCATGTCCCTGACATGCTTCTGGGCTTGTTTCCTTCCTGGTCAGACTAAGGACTTATCAACACCGCAGTAGTTATATTCTTGAAGGTCTAGTGCAAGTTGCATTTTGCATAAGTTGGAACTCAGTGTGTGTATGGCCAACTCCGTGACTGTATGGAATGGAGTCCAGTTAAAATCCAAACATATTCGCACTGAACCCTGATCGACCAGAGCATGACTGACCCACTGTATTGTTCTGCCACCTTCGACTCATTGGGCTTTCATTCTTGCAAGGAAAAATTCTCTGCACATGTAAAAAATTATTATTTCAATTTTTTTACTTATTTTAAAATTTTGTGTCTGTAGTGGTATAACAGGCTGATGTTTTGTAGGTGAAGACAAAACTGGTAAAGAGAGTAAGAAACATTGCCACAAAAAGGAATTGAGAAGGATACGACGCAAATTTGGTTTAGAAAATTCAGATTCTAGCATCAAAGCCATATCAATGCCCGGTTATGAAGACAGGGCACAAATTCGACGCACCACCATTGGCTCTCAGAATCATCATGAGAAAACGAAGACAGCATCACTAGAAGAGTAAGATATTATTTTGTTCTTGTTAGCTTTTCCCTCCAGGTGTGTGGGACTTTGTGTGATGTGACTATCAAGACTTGACGTTTTGACAGTGTGTTGCTGACGATTCACATCATCTATGATGTGGCTAGATGTTGACTGGTGAGTGGTTCTGGACTTTTCAGAGGATCGTCGTGCCTTAATTTTCAGGGGCCAAGCAGCCCAAGAAGAGTGACTGTCTTGGATTGCTTGACTTCTGAAAGTGAAGGGGATACTTTCCATCAAAATGTTAGGAAACTCTCACTAAACAGTGTCACATCACACTAGACGTGTAACCTTGTGTTGTTGCTTATTAGAACATGCATTAATGCATGGAATATTGGGATGTTTTAATAACATTGAAACTTAAGTTATTTACTACAAATAGTTGCAAGTGAAATTCGTTGTAATTGTGCTGTGTTGTTCTTTTCTCTAGGCCTATCCATTCTGATAACAAAGGTTTCAGACTTTTGACTAAAATGGGATGGAGTGAAGGGCAAGCTCTTGGGAAAGATGGAGGTGGCTCTTTGGAACCGGTAAGTCACTCTTCAGTTTATTTCTGAGTTCAGAATTGTTTTGTATTTCCCATTCTTATATTGAGACATTTCACCATCTGCACATTCTGTTATTTTGAATTTTCTCAAAATGTTCTTAGGGTGAGATTAATGATTTAAGGCTATAATGGTGGCTCATTGTGGAATTGAGCTGTGTTCTGACACTTCAGAGGAATGTGCTACCAGCATTTGCAGCATCAGGGGGTACAGCATGAGAGATTGAGGAGTCCCACTGCTATGTCACGTCACTCGACCTGCGGTAAACAAAGACAAGTGACAATGTATATCAGGTGGTCCACTGCCAGGGTTGGTGTACTGGATTGGACCCTAGCTGTTGTCTCCCTTGTACATGTTCAAGGGTCTACCTGCCTATGTAAACCAATTTATAGGCAGCGCAGCCCACTTCCACATGTTGCCAGCACCTGAGAATGGGATCAATATTAGCAGTAGTATGTACTGTTTTGTATTCTGACATCAACATTGTTTCTTATTCCTGCTCTTTTGTGTAGACTAGACACAGACACACATTCTGTTATGCCCGTGCTGTAATGTCTCGTCAACATAAGAACGAGACACAAGCTTGGCAGGCATTGTGAAAGAATTTACTTAAAATATGTAGAAGAGTATGCAGGAAATTATAAAAGTATCTTTCTTCACCACATACATCCTGATTGCTCCACTTGTGCCAGTGCTGGAAGCACCTCTGAAACTCTGTTTTTAGACACATTTGCACAAGCGTTATTAACAGGGCAAATATTAACTTTTTCAAGGTTAGCTGTCCATCAGCATGGAACTACTCTGTTCCAGCGTAGTGGATTTCATGAAATTTTATAATGGTTATTTTTACTAAAAATCTCTTAAGTAAATTAAAGTTTTATTAAAATAAGACAAAAATAAGAAGCAGTTCTTGTGAAGGATTTTGTACATTTACAGATACTTTGGTTACTAACATTACCGTGGCTGCCACATTTACTAACAGTACCAGTGCTGTCTGGCTACATGTGCTGCAGTGGCTATGAAGATTATGAGTGTTATTGGTTATTATGATTAGGCAAATGTGCTCAGTGTGCTTTACTCCGTAGACATTTCCTGTGTTGCTGGAACTGCCAAATACTATGTGATGTCTTGTACTTGGTTATTTCCATCAAGTGTTTTGCTCATTTAGTTTAAATGTGAGAAAACATTTGTGGAATATAGAGTTGGCTGCAAGTTTACACAGTAACTTTATGATTTCCTGAATTCGCACTATGATGCACTGCATCACAGAGATGTCACATTGCTTGTCATTATTAATGCTGATCATTACTCTGTTGTGGTGTGCAGCTTTTAGCAGTAGATAAGAGCATTAGGATGGTCTAGCTGTGTGCTTGGTGTGCTTAGTTTAGTTTCAGTAGTGAAAGGAATTTCTGTTTTGAGGATAGGGCCACATGTTATCAGCATTGCTGTTTTCATCTGTGTATGCTTTTCCATAAAGTTGATAGTCACAGATAGCTTATTTTATTTCTCCTCCTCTGTCAGCAGTTTTGGAACAGACTTCCCCAATGAACCTCTTCAGGCTGTTGGTCATATTGTATTTTATACTGTACCATAGGCTTGTGTTACAGGTTCATTAATTTACCGCTTAAAGGGCATCCAGGATGCTTGTCACTGACAGCAGACATTTGCCCCTCTTTGAAACAATGGGACTGTCCAAAGATCTGTGATTCTCTCTTTGTTGAATTGCTGTTTGTGTCAGTCAATAAGCTGTGGTCTCAGGCTTTACAAAGTTGCAATGTTGCTCTCTGCTGTCAGACAACGTGACGTTGATACATGATGAAAATATTATTAACTTCCAAGTGCTGGCCATGGAAGTATTGCTGTAAATATTCCTGACATGCTGTCAAGGCATATGGGGGGCATGTAGGCAGAACTGCACTCATTCTTAACCTTGGCACTAGGTGAACGTAGTAGTTAGCTTCACATCCCAGCTGCTTTACTCCCAGAGATGAAACCCTTGGTTCACACTGAATAGGAACTGGGACATATCCTAGAGTTGGTCTGGATGTTTGGAGAAGAGAAAAGTCTCTCGCCCTTAGTGGGAATTGAACCATAATTCCTTAATCATCCAGTTCATAGCTTTATGACTACACCAGCTACACTGTCATCAGTCTGTCAGATGCAGTGTAATATGTAAAAGTACATTAATCACAGTTGAGGTGCAGTTTGATGTACGAACCGTGTCGCACTTTGTATCAGATCATGTCTGTATAACAATACAGATCTGCTGTTATAACTTCGTTACTTTTGCATACAGACATGAAATTTATCCAGGTATTTTTAAAAGTATTTATTAGTTTCTTTTTTAAGAATTTTCTCAGATCAGTTGTCACCACTGTCTGTGATCAAGTTGCATTAGACAGTGCCAAAACATGGCTGTTGCTGTGTGGAAGGAACACTATGGTTCTGGGTAGAGTGTCTTGAAACTGTCCATGAACATTACAACTCTGGTGTAGTTTGCATTATGTAGTGTGAAGATTTCATATACGTAGCAAGGTGAAGTAACATCCCAGAAGAACAGTGATGTGAGAGTCTTGTCTCACATTATGCCATCTGTTGTCCTCAGTATGATATTAGGTTACAGTAAAGCATCATGTAATGCCATTCACAGTCCAGTACTGCAGGTGTCTAGGCCTGTTACTGGTCAAGGTCCATCCAGCTCACATCCTTATCATTCTTAATATTATCATGCCTTCTTGGCTTTTTAAAAGGTTTACACTTAAAAATTCTATAAGTATTTCTTGTCTCCAACGGAACAGCGTGCCAAAGCCATCCTGTTGGCTGCTTGACGCTTGCGCTGAAGTTAGAATGATCCTTCAGAACGTCCGGAAGTTGGGGCACAACAACTGGGCAGTACATCCCAGCACAGTGGCGTCTCCCTTGCAGTTCTCTTAACCTCATTTCGCTAAGCCAGAAGTACAGTCAGCGTTATGACATCAGCCAGGAAACCAGAATGCGTGGAGCTTTACTTTCGCGCACCGTTAAGGGCTCCATATGTAAAGACGTGAGAATAGTCTGGCAGTAGTACTGTGCTATGTGAGTAGTGGGTTGATTGTAACACGACATCAGAAGACTGTCTTGGAGCATGCAGAATGTGCGTACTGCACAGTACGTGCTGCGGCGCTGCTCAGTCACAGAAGGACTTGAGATGGTACTGTACATGCGATAGCTGCAGTATGTAGAGCACTGCAAACTTGATAAAGCAGCGCGCGTTTTATGCTGCAGGGTGCTAGAGTCTGCATGACACCCACGATATAGGCTGCACCGCAAAGGTGGGCTCACATCGGTGCGACGGTGCGCAAGACAAGTGGTTTGGTTATCTATCGTACTGGTTAGTGTATTTTGAAGGACATTCGTTTTGTTTTGTTTTTGCGTACCGAGTGTGAAGCGAAACATAATAATGAGAACCAATAAACTTGCTTGGAAATAAGAACATCAGCTCTGAAGAAAGACAGTGTGGTGTCTGCATTCGTGAGCAGAAAATTCGCTTGATGTTCATTTTTAAATGCAGATTCTTTATGGAAGTTCCGAAATATATAGTGTTTTGTGATTCAAATGCCACGTTCACTCAGGCCATGCAGGAAGGAAGAAAAAAAGAAAGGCAGGCCACGCACTCATTGCCTGCCAATCGTGCGTTAGTTCCACGTTGTTTGGCTCGTTAAAAACGAGAGGAACCTAAATTATATTTAAAGATTCAGTCCGTACCGCGCAGTAAACACTCCGTTTCTGTTATAAAAACCAACCAGTTAATGTTGTATAGGGAAAGAATCGCTGTTTGTTCTGAGATCAACACAGCACATAAATACACTGTTTTGGCAGAACGTAGAATTTATGAGTGTTAAACCTGGTGGTACATACAATAACCACTGGGCTTTAAAGGGGTGTGTCTCAAGAACCGTTACAATTACGAAATTAAAGTTTATTTCTTATAAAATAAGTACATACTTTTTCTTTAGAGCGTTTATCTGGAACATTTTTTCTGACTGACGAATATAAACGATTTACGGTCGACATTTGCCCAGAAACGCATGGGGATATTAATTGTCCGTTAGTAATTGAAATTTAACATTCTGACAAATTTTGGGCTGTCAAGTTGCAGTGACACAGTCAGCTGTCTTTCATCAAAACTCCTTTAGCGGGTTTGAACTTGTTGCTTGGGGTCGCAGAGACAGACGTACAAACACCGCAAAGCTGATAGGATCATTTCAGCAATACCTCGAAGAATAATTCCAGCACAAGACTGCTTTCCTGTTTCATAGAATTCTAGTCTAACTTGTGTGTATTTAGGTCACTTTTGTAAGTTTATACACACACATACACGCGTATGTTATGTTGTATGTCCGTACCATATTTATTGGATGTAACCCTCAAGTGTCTTGTCTTCGCTACGTTTTTAACCCGTGTGTAGTTTGCGCCTTTATGATCTCTCTCCGCACCAAATCGGAGGTCCTTCGGTTATCGCCGTCGAACCGAAGGCTGCCGACAGTTCGCCCAGCCACATGCTGTTTTACGTTCTACAAAATAGAACATCAACAAAGGTGCACTTTAATATCACGTACATCTTACATTTAGTAAAGGAGCACGTGCGAAAGCTGCATGTTTTTGTAAGGTCTTTTACCGTCAGTGGCGCTAGTGTTGCTCACGTCTCACAAGTTCGCACGTACGCCATGTTGTTATTACTGAAGGGAGACGCTGGGGTAACTTTGCATTGTATTACGTGAAAGTCAAGTACTTGATTCAGAAGTCTCTTTAATACTTGTTATGGAGGAAATTAGGCCAAACATGGAATACCAAGATAGAGCTACTCTGCATAATTCCGTAAAATCGTATCGCTGTTGGCACGGTTGCTGTGGTGGACACGTCTCAGAGTCTCTGTTACAGTTATGAAAGTACCCAGACAGCTAGCAATGGAAGCCAGTTTTCTTTCGCTCGTTCTTTCTTTGTTTCTTTCCTTCACGTTATTTCTGTATTTATTATGTTTCCCTTCCCGAACACTTCGAAACTGCAACGTCTTGCGTACTGCTGGTCATCTTGTAATCAGGCCTTCCATCTCGACTGTGATTCATTATACAGGTTATCTGTTTTTCGTGCTCCTGAGAACTTTAGCTGTCACGAGATTTGTCGGCGGATTCAAGCGTCTTCGCATTAAAGCCACCAATGTTCAAAATGTGATTTTCTAGAACCTTAGACTGTCTTCACTTAAACTCCCTGTCATTTTCCTCATTTATTCCAGGCGAGTGCCTGGATTGTACTGAGAAATGATATGTAACAGCTTTTCTCCACATCATGTAATTTGATACTCCATAATTGACTAGTGAGTCTTCTACAGATTAGGTTCACTGGAATCCTGGGACTCCACGAAATGCCGATGAAAGCTTGGGCATTTTATATGTTCTAGTTATTTCTGTGGACTCATTTCTGTAATAATATTAAACTATGAGTGAGGTGATATTTAAAAACAAGCATATTGCATTTTGAGAAGGAATACTTCGCAAAGAACATTGTAAAACTCCTACTCTTTCCAACCACTCGCCTGTGTGAACCCAACATGCATTTTTGAATCTTATGTTTATTGTGATAGTTGAAGAATAAAAAACCAACTTAATGTCACTTGCTATTTTATTTCACTTCTTATGTGCTCAACATGCTTCGGACATTAATATATCCATTATCAGGAGCTTGCGACTATTCTGTTGAATTACCACATTGGTCATATTGTTCTTGGTTCGATGTGTGTTGGAGTTTCGGTGTGGTTGGGTTGGAGTGGTATCCGTGTTGCAAGCTTCAGCCTGCAACATGGATACCACTCCAACCGAACCTCACCGAAACTCCAACACACATCGAACCAAGAACAATACGACCAATGTGGTAATTCAACAGAATAGTCGCAAGGTCCTGATGATGGATATATTAATATCCGAAACATGTTTAGCACATAAGAAATGAAATAAAATAGCAAGTGACATCAAGTTGGTCTTTTATTCTCCAACCAACCTGCATTGTCGCAATGACAGAAAGAAGCTGTATCCTGCAACTGTCGCTCATTATACCAGATTTCAAACTGATATCTTCATCACAACAGCCTTATCGTCACACTGAGAAATCAACACGCCGTAAATTTTACTGTTTTGTTAATTGATTCAACGTAGGCTGAAGTTTTATATTGTTATTTTATCTGCATAAAAGCAATAAAAATCAGCATGTGGTCCGCGTTCCCCCTTTTTAACTTTGTCTATATCGCCAACTCAAAAACAGGTGTGGAGTTCCGTGAAATATTTCAGTCTGGAAAACGGTTCCAGAAATAAAAAAAGTTTGAGAGGCTCTGGTCTGCATGTGTAATTCGTCTTCTGTTCTTGATACAGCGTCGTTGGATAACCAGAAAGTAAATTGCCTTCGACAGATATTACACTGCTAGATGCTACACTATAATGAAACCGCCCTGTGGTGTAAATGAGAATTAAGGCTAACGTATATGTGTAGTAATGTAAGGTCACGTCTGTAAGGTGACCTCCAGCGTAAGGTGACATATTTCAGATGCAGAGAGAGAGAGAGACAGACAGACATTGTGTTACTAACTAGAAACATAATCACGCATGTGGTCCTAGAATTACATTAAACCACCTCTCACGATGATGTTTTCGCAGACGTTCCATTAATTGCAACAAGTTCTGCCGTCACTCACAGAACACTCACAAAACAATAAGAAATATACGAACTGCAGTCATCTTACCATTTCAGGTGAACCTTAGCAGCACACATAGCAGCAGTGCGTTGTACAGTGACGGTTTGTGTGCAGTTGTGTGTGGGATATCGCGCTGGAAATGTAACCATTTGTTGGGGACAGAAATGGCAGTTGGGGCCTGTTGTTACTGGGGCAGGGGGAGGAGCCTGGTGTTGCGAAGTGACATTGTTGCAGGGAACCTTACGAAGGAAATTATGTGGCTCGGTTGTTAAATGACGATCATTTTTCGGCACTGATTAACTATATGAAGAATGCGTAATAAGTAAGTTTCCCTAGGTCATAAAACTATTCCATAAATCCAGTCAGGTGTCATTATTTGCCGACATAATCACCTACAACACTTGGTACGAGTTTAAAAATTTCGTGGTAGATGTCGGGCTGATAAGTCGCAACCATTTACGAACGGCTGTTTCCACTTCTTCATAACTGAAGCAGAACGTGAGGGGTCGCCCGATTCCACAGTAGTGAAGAAGTGGAAATGGTTGTTTGTGACAGCGAATGCAAAATCCAAACTTGTACCATAACGGAACGTTTAACCTCGTGCTGATATTGGACCAGTGCATCGATGTACTTGGGGATTATGCTGACAAATTCAGTGGCTCCTTGTCCAACGCAGGGGACAAAATCGCTTTGTGCATCTTCTGACCGGAAAAATAGGGCTACGTGGATGCGAACACATATGGAGTCTCTTCGCCTATAAAAATGCATTTAGACACTCCACATGCATAGTGCTGAGGCGGCCGATACTGCCAGCTGCCCCACTGAACCGCCGCGTTAAGTGCGTGCGTCTACATTTGTAGTGTTCGGCACTTTGTCTTGTCATTTTGAACCGCGTATAAGCGACACCGTGTTGGACGAGGAGCTGCTCTAATGATATTTCAGTGCATAATGACCTACACTGAACGCTCTAATTATGACCGAAGGAACCTTACTTACGAAACACTCCCTGCGTTTACAAATATGTCGACGCATGTAAAGTGCAGTTGTGTCCGTAGGTCTCAGTGCTAAGGCTTGTCCGCCCTACTGCCTATAATAGGATGAGACTTGCCAGGCGATTTCGGTCACCCTCAAGACGATGAACCGACGCGAAATGTGGTCGAGCCATTTCGATTCAGGGTTAGTTTGCATCATCGTATGGTCACTTTAATGAAGAACCAAAATTTACTGAGTCAAGAGATGTTGCAGCTTGCGCCTACAGTCGCAGGCATATTCTAGGAGCTCTCCCACGTATCATTTTACTTGATTTGCAAGAATTTTATTCACTTCACTGAATGGCCCAAATGGACCTTTACATCTGTCAGATCTTTTGGTGGGGTTTTGTGAACCCTGTAAGTTACAGTAACATTATCCGAAGCTTAATCTGTTTTAATTATTTTTAAGAGCGTATTGCTCATCGTCCCACTTGAAGCTTGACGTGTGTTTAGAGTCTTGTGACACGTTACAGTATAACCTGATGCCCACACATGACTTAACTTGCCCATTTCCCGTTCACATATGATTATTTTCAGCAGCACGGCGGTTGTGTGTCGGTTTGTCGTTCGTGTTTATGGAAACCAAGCGGAAATGTCGGTTTAACGGTAGCGCCACCACATGGCGCTGAGCAAACGGTATTGAAATGCGCGCTTCAGTTGGTGTTGCGGTGTCTACAATTACTAGACAGTAATTACCTCTGGATTATGTCCTTACCGAAGCAGGCATGTCAGTGATCGCTGTCAGGACATTTCCAGTGGACGCGTGTAAGTCAACGGAGAACAAAGCACCAGCGTGCCTGTTGATTGATTGTGTGGTTTTGCGTAACCTGCAAAGCGGTTTTGTTTTCCAAAAAAAAATTCTCATCTTCACAGCATACACGTGCAATGACGTCATGCTATCACTGTCCGTCTAGAGCCATCCTAGGAGTGGGCCAATGGAAGGGTTATTTAGGCAAAGAACAGCGAGAGGAGGAATGTGTTAAAATTGTCTCTCGAGTTTTCGGTGGGCATTCCAATAACTCCATAGAGCAGACTCGTTTTTGAGAAGCTAACAGTTCCGCAGCTAAGTCAAGAAATTCCCCGTCTCTTAGGAAACACCGTGTTAAAAGTGCCCACCCCTTGTCCCTATCCTGCGCCAAATGGATCCAGCCCACAGTTTCCTCTCCTATTTCTTTAAGGCTCATTTTAATGTTTTCTGCCCATCTGTACCCAAGTCTTTCAGTTGGCCTCTTTCCTCCGGGTTTCCTCACCAAAATCATCTATGCATTTCTCTTCGCTCCTGTGCGTAGCACATTGCGTTTTCCAGTAATTCTGTTTAATTATTTCTAATGGTGACTCTGGGACATAATTGGCCTATTACGTTGGCGTATGACTTTTTTTTTTGTATGACTTTTGTAGATTGAAAAGCACTGACACAACAACCACGCAACGAGAGAGTGTTGCAACCTGGTAGACCTCCACCCTGGCTGCAACCTTCCGTCGTTGCTCTAAGTTAGCCTGGGTGCCATGTCAAGGCGTCGTAATAAAACGTGGCGAAGAAAGAGCCGTGTACAAGTTTTAATATTTTAATCTTCCTCTGTAATGTTTGCTGTCTCAAGCAAATAGACTTGACACGTTTGGAGGAGAGATGACGTCATAACTTCTCTGTTTTTATATTGAAGGACGCTGGGTAGATGATTCGTTGCTCCCGTCCGTAGAATTAAGCACAGCTTACTTTTATTGCTTATAAATAAACGTAGAGTTACGGTATGTGCCTGTCCTCGGATAATAATGCTGCAAACAGTTCACAAATTTTCGTGAAGCCGGTCATTAACGTCGTGCACTACAGGCGTCCCGGTCAGTAATATCAGCTTGTATTTATGCGAACTTGTGAGGTGGAAGCGACACTCACGTCACTCTTTGCTTACGGCGGGGAACTTGTGCGTGTCAGTAGTTGTGCCAAGAATGAGAGTATACAAATAACAGTGAGGCGTTTTTTACGGTGAATGTGCTGCAATGTGAACATGGCGACTGCCTAACGTGTAGCCTACGTAAGAACATTGGTTTCGCAGGTGATAGCTAGCAGACTGTTGCAGACTGTTGGAAGATCGCAAGCATTACTGCACATTGTGTGTGCTGAGAGTTACAGAGGTGTTGTCGGTGTAGAAGTTGAGAAGATTAGGACCTGTATTGGACCAATTTAAATTAGCCTGCACTGTTAGAAATTAGAAACATAAATGGGTTATTAATTGTTTTATTTGTAGGTCTTGCAAAATTCATCTTTTGATGGGAAGATTTGAGGATACAGGTGGCGGGACGCTGTGTCCTTGAGTGAGTGGTTCCCGAGGTGTGAAAGGTCGTGTTGCCTTTTTCTTGAACTGCTTGGGCTCTAAAGTTGAAAGCACCATGATTTTTCGAAACGTCGGGAATTACTCAACAATCAACATGGCGTCACATTTAAGAATATCGTAATTCCCGGTAGCACCGCTGTGAGACACACAAACTACTCTTGTACGTTTCGCAGGATCCTTCGAATGTTACTGAATACACTACATCGGCCAGCGTTTGAGGGGTATAATTTACATATCTCCACTGTGATAAGAGTTGAGTTATCCATGTGAAAACCTGCATGACGCTAGCCAGAAGTAATTAGAACAAGCGCTGCAGGCAAGTTTCGGCACTGTAGGGGACATAGAGTTCAGGTGCTGCAGCCAAGCTGAGGCAATGTAGGTGACGTAGAGTTCAGGAGCTGCAGCCAAGCAGAGGCAATGTAGGTGACGTAGAGTTCAGGAGCCGCAGCCAAGCTGAGGCAATGTAGGTGACGTAGAGTTCAGGAGCCGCAGCCAAGCTGAGGCAATGTAGGTGACGTAGAGTTCAGGAGCTGCAGCCATGCAGAGGCAATGTAGGTGACGTAGAGTTCAGGAGCTGCAGCCAAACTGGGGCAATGTAGGTGACGTAGAATTCAGGAGCTGCAGCCAAGCTGAGGCAATGTAGGTGACGTAGAGTTCAGGTGCTGCAGTGAAGTTATGGCACTGTAGTTGACGTAGAGTTCAGGTGCTGCAGTGAAG
>Ga0123355_10007113_pt1 | contig 16693 bp, 12 predicted proteins | sample TergutEmb28metaG_3_FD_89872 | JGI IMG/M metagenome (GOLD analysis project Ga0123355, IMG submission 89872) | Embiratermes neotenicus P1 segment gut microbial communities from Petit-Saut dam, French Guiana - Emb289 P1 | ecosystem: Host-associated > Arthropoda: Insects > Digestive system > Gut ...
GAAACCGGAGGGAAGGAGACCACTGGGGAGACCTAGGCGTAGATGGGTGGATAATATTAGGATGGATCTCCAGGAGGTGGGATGTGGGTATATGGACTGGATTGGGCTGGCCCAGGATTGGGACAGGTGGCGGAGGCTTGTGAGTGCGGTAATGAACCTTCGGGTTCCGTGAAATGCGGGGAATTTCTTGACTAGTTGCAAACCAGTTAGCTTCTCAAGAAGGGACTCTGCAGCATGGAATAAGTAAGTAAGTAAGTAAGTAAATAAATAATGAAATAACTGTTCACATTGTACCCCACTGTATGGATTTATGGATCACTGTACTGAGAAGCTGACGTAACCCTGCCAAGTGCCTAAGTGACTGGTTCTGTGTTGTTAATTGTTTTGGCCACAGTTTAATGTCGCTCAGACTGTGGCTGTTTATGAACGTTACAGCTGTTAGTTTGAAGTGTCTACAGCAAGTGTAAGCCACATGTTGTAGCTTTGTTTGTTCATTTTGTTTTATATGGAAACGTAACACACAAGTTTTGCGATAGAATTGTTCCGAGTGCGCTGCTTACATTTGAGGTTCCGGGAACGAATATCGGCCAGGAGACCGGCTAATATTTTTGTGGAAATTCTTAGTCAACAATCGCTTCAGTCCATACATTATCGTCCCTTCGCATACAAAAAACCAACTGACCGTACGCAGTTTACAATATCACTAGTAACCAAAAACGAAGTTGCTAAATATAAAATTGACAACCGTACTTTGATTTTGCAGTGAATTAGTTAATAGAGTTCGAAACTGTGGAAGTATTTACAATTTTTCATGAATAATGTTGTGGGGTAAATTCAATACTGCAGGCCTGTTTTATACACTGAGTTTAAATTTAACATAAGAAACAATAAGTATGAGCATAAATAGCTGCTGAAAGGGAACAGAAAACGGGAACGTCTATAATAATAGTAGATCAGGAAGTTACGTGAAAATTTCTCCAAATTCTTTGTTGTCGGACCGGAAACAATGAATTTTTATACCAGGATAGGTTCATAAATGATAAATTATTCACAAACGTCGGAAATTGATGGCTTCTGTTATATTAGAGTATATTTATGTAAATAAAATGAAAGTAATGGTCAGCTCCTGTGTTTCTGGCGACTTGCTTTAAGTACTGTAGTCGAGGTCTTTCCACGGCCTTTTTCCCGGATATTGCTCCTTCAAGGATATTTACCACAATCCGGTATTCATTATTCCCAATAACACGTATTAGGGAAATTTAATTGTGGTTCGTATACAGATTTTACACCAATCTAGAATCGAACATAATCGGCTTGTAGTATAAGGATTAATCCTTTAAAGACGAATGTCAGACCGCTTTATTTAAAGGCCCAGTTCGTACCGCGCTGTAAACACTTTTCATCGCGGTTACAAAAACCAATCAGTTTATGCTGTAATTGGCACAAGTCGCTGTTTGTTCTTAGATAAATAAAAAACACATCAATACAGCGTGGACAGAGCGTACAGCTGTTGAATGTTAAACCTGTTGTTGCATCACGTAACCAGTAGGCTTTAAAATGTTAATAGTGGGAATAAATTTCGGGCTTTTATAATGCGTTGAAGAAGATGAAGTCGTAAACGAATGAGGTGAAGCTAATTACTGACTGATCTTCATAGCTTTTCTTTAAAACAGTTCTCATTGCAGTAAATACATCGTATTTAATGAAACACCAGGAAACATAAAATGTCTGAAATAATGAGTTGTGGTTCATAATATTGGTAGCTTACGAACTTTGTGTTGTCTGTCCGCAGCAACGCCTTTGTTTTTAATTTTATGAACACCAAGACGAATAAATACACATGACCCGTTCTTTGAGGGTTGTTTGAACTTGCATCTTCGTCATGAAATAAAGTGAAATGCCAACTTAATGCAACTAGGTAATTTTATTGATGTGTTCTTAGCTCGACATGTTTCCGGTCATACGCCCATCATCAGGAGCATTAGATGTTGAGTTACAGCATATGGTTTCTGCACCGAGTTTTTGGATGGGTGGTGGTCTTGCCGTGCACGGCACCATCCGCACCGTACACACGACCTAAGCAGCGGCTCTCAAGACAACCACCCATCCAAAAAGTCGGTGCAGAAACCATATGCTGCAACTCAACATCTAATGCTCCTGATGATGGGCGTATGTACCGGAAACATGTCGAGCTAAGAACACATTAATAAAATTACCTATTTGCATCAAGTTGGCATTTCACTTTATTTCATGACCCGTTATGTAAATGGGAAGCCTCGTCTGATGGTTTTACGAAAGCAGAATGCTGAGGAAGATATTTGGGTTTAAGATCACGGAAGTAATGGGAGGCAAGGAAAAGTTCTACTTGCACGTTCATAATATCGTCTCAAAAATATCATTGTGGTGATAAAATCGAGGAAAATTTGTTGGGCTGTGCTGGGCATTTCGCAAATGTAGAGGAGGAGAGAAATGCATATAGGATTTTGGTGGAGAAACCTGAAGGAAATAATTACTTGGAAATCCTACGCCAGAGAGTTTAATCTATTAATGAAATGGATCTTAAAGAAATTGCATTGGATACCTAAACTGGATTAATCTGGCTCATTGTAGAGGCAAGTGGCGTGCTCCATTAAACATTGTAATAATTTTCGGGTTTCATGAAATGTTCGTAGTTTCTTGATAGCGTCTGGGACTTCGTAGTCTCAAAAAGGACTCTGCTCCGTAGAGCCTGTTTACGCATTTCGTAGTTATGTTCAATGTTTAACCACAGATTTTCCAACTTTTCAATTACGTGGAATATAATTCTTGGAGAAGCATTACAGGTAGTAGTGCTAGTTAATAGTTTGGAGACATCGGACAAAACCCACAGAACTTGCCACGTGGTTAACTTCGGGTAGAAAGGAGAATTTCTTGTGCGACTGTGTAATTTTATATTCAGGCAGTGTCTTATGGCGGTGTAATTAAATTCTTCTGAAGCAGCAGCAAAAGCAGCATCTAAGCACACACATTTCTTCTTAACATGCCGTGTTCTAACATCGAAATGAAAAGTTCCAGCTGAAACTGGAACGTCTTACGACGTCAAGTGCTTTATTAAAATTTCCAAGTATTTTCATATGTAGCCTCTTTCGAAATTTTAAAATTTTAATTTATTTTAATTTTGTTACACGTAAGAAGTAAAAATTAGTCTTATATAAAGGCCATTCTGAAACTTGTAAGACACTTTTCAATACGTATGATTGTTTGGTTTGGAGGATTTCTCATAATAATTCGTATATTAATTCTACATCCTTTGGTATCGAGCGAGTGCAGAGGTAGAGTAAAGGTAAAGCAGTCCCGTTACAGGCCTGGAGTGGCCCAGAGGGTTCCAGGAAGTTAAGGTTCCCAGATTACATGGCAACGGCACAGGATGGTGGTAAGATTGTCAGACCTACTCACCGGCCGCCTTACCCTCAGGAAATGCTTCTGGTACTCATTTATGTTAGAGGCTGGGTCGACCCCAGGGCCATAGTGCGATCGGAAGGGTTTTGTCAATGACACCATCTGGAATCGAACCAGCGACCTTCCGATTTGTAGCACAGTATCTTAACCACTGTTCCTCCCCGGTCCCCCGCAGAGGTAGAGTGGGGTATACAAGTACGAAGTTTCAAGGTTATCTGACATTACATAGCCGTTCAAGTAGAGGAAGACAAGGCACTTTATTTTATTTTATAATTTATTTAACGACGTTGTCGTTAGCTGATATGATACATGGTTATATATCATGAAATGGTAGGGTGACTGAACAGCCAAATTACAAGGATGTGGAAGGAAGGGGTATTAACCTACTAAATTACTATCGCGGCATTGTGTCAGGGTCCTGATATTACCATAATAAGCCGTAAGTTTTCGGTTCCTAGGCTCATGTTCTAACCAAACAGTTCTCAAATACATGTCAGATGTGTTGCCACGTGGTATCTTGTCGGTTAATACGTTGGAACATTCCAAGATACAAAACTGGATAAGAAGGGTAATTACAGATTTATTTTTCAGATAATTTTTCAGACAGATATTACACCAGGACTAGTCTTCATCAGCCACTTGAAGCGTAAGCCCACCTTGTGATTACTTTCACTAAAATTTCCTGCCGAAACTTTTTTATGAGTTTCTCCTCTCTCGCTTTCTTGTTACATACTTTCCCCCTGCCATTCTGACTGATGTGGTCACCCTAATTGTATTCGTTGAACCATGAAATGTATGAAGTTCCTTTCCATGTAATTTTCCCCAGCCTTCTGACGTATCTTCCCTCTGAGATTCAATTATTGTTCTGAATATCATGTTGAGAAACGCCTTCAGTCTGTGTTCTTCTCGTGGGAGAAAAAAAAAAAACAGTTTCGCGCCCATGGGCACGATTTACTTACTGAATTTTAAAGTGGATTTATTACATTAATTGTCGCCCTTGTTCTGAAACTCTTTGTGCTTTGGCAATAGAACTTGAAAGGTTAGCGAGCGATCAAAGTGTAGCCACTATCTATCAACTGCAGCACCAACAATACCGCGCTGTAAATATATCCGACAAGAGGGACAGACAAGTGCTTTGCATGCTCTTGGGTATTTCAGACTGAAAATGCCGAGCAGCGATATTTGATTCTTTGATCATTACGTAGGCCTGTGGTCGTCCGCAGGATTCAATTCGTATGATACAGAACAAGGAACATGACCCTCACATTGCAAGTGAGACAGAGTAGAATGGAGATTTTTAGGACTAATTCTGGTTGGATTTATGAAGCTCACATGCTAATTTTGTTCCCCTTAGATCTACGTTAATATTGTCGTCGCGTCTGAACGTAGGTTCTTTCAATGTTCTCTTTCCTTCATCTTTCTCTGTGTATGTCGCATCTCTGTCGTACTTGCTATATGCTTCTTAAATGTCGTCCACCTTCACATAATTACCCTGATGACAGTTCAGGAGCAATGCAAACCATGAGTTTAAATTTAAAATTGTGTCATTAGAGGATGGCTTGAACCTAAATGGTACACATCAGTTTTCTGGCTTATGCCGATGATGTTAATATACTGGGAGGAACCATACATACTGTACAGAAAAATTCAGAAGCTTTAGTAGCTGCTACTACGGAGATTGGACTGGAAGTAAGTGCTGATAAAACTAAGTACATGGTCATGTTTCGAGATCAGAATGCAGGACTAATTCACAGTGTGAGGACTGATAATAGTACCTTCGAGAGGGTAGAAGAGTTTAAATATTTGGGAACAACTTTAACAAATCAAAATTCTATTGCGGAAGAAATTAAGAGCAGATTGAGGCCAGGAAGTGCTTGCTATCATTCGGTGTAGAATCTTTTGTCTTCCAGGTTGCTATCCAAAAATTTAAAGATCAAGATATATAGAACTATAAGTTTGCCTGTTGTTTTGTATGGGTGTGAAACTTGGCCTTTGACATTGTGGGAGGAAAGGAAGCTGAGGGTGTTTGAGAACATGGTGTTGAGGAGAATATTTGGACCTAGGAGGTACGAGGTAACGTGGGAATGGAAGAGATTGCTTAACGAGGAGCTAAATGATTTGTACACCTTACGCAATATTGTGCGAGTGATAAAATCGAGAAGAATGAGATGGACTGGGCATGTGGCGCGTATGGGTGAGGAGAAGAGGGTGTATAGGGTGTTGGTGGGGAAACCGGAGGGAAGGAGACCACTGGGGAGACCTAGGGGTAGATATGTGGATAATATTAGGATGGATCTCCAGGAGGTGGGATGTGGGTATATGGACTGGACTGGGCTGGCCCAGCATAGAGACAGGCGGCGGACGCTTGTGAGTGCGGTAATAAACCTTCGGGTTCCGTGAAATGCGGGGAATTTCTTGACTAGCTGCAAACCAATTAGCTTCTCAAGAAGGACTCTGCACCAAAGAATAGGTAAGTAATAAGTCACTAGACTGATACAGACATTAGGCTTTTCCCATCATCTCTTTTCTGATTAAACACGGCGTTTATGCCCCGTCAAATTACATAAAATATGAGTTTTATACTTTGGATTTGAGGTCCATTAGGTAGAGATAGGTTCTATCGTCTGACAAAAGAGATCATCATAGTCTAATGGAACGAACACAGCTGCTTTTATATTCACATTCTATATCTTATCAGAGTACAGCCGGCATCGGGGGTTTGTGTTTTAATAATAAGCGAGATCTTGAAAGGAGTTCAATGTATACACTGTCTTAAAAAATGTACAATTTTCTCGAGCCTTCTGTTACTTTCTCCTTCTTAATTCCAGACTTAATCGAAATGTGAAAACATTAAAAATAGAACCAACTTTAAAATTTTCACTTACGCTGTCTTTGAGAGTTGTAATTAATAAAACGTAAACAGTAAATTAGACCTTTAACGCAAACTGATTCCGTGAGGCACCAGCCGGTTTAGTATTCAAGAATTTTACATTCTTCCACACTGTGTTTATGTGTTTTGTATTTATGTCAGAACAAATGGCGACTTTTGCCCCCTATGACATAAATTGATTGGTTTTTATAACCGCGATGAGAAGTGTTTACTTCGCGGTAAAAACTGGGTCTTTAAATAAAGCAGTCTGAGCTTCGTCTTTCAAGGGTTAATATCTTCCAGTTCTTGTGATCGTCAGCCTTTCCATTCGTGTTACACGTCCAGTTGGTTTCATCGCCACCGATTTGACTCCCAAAGGGCATAAAATATTTATAGCGTTTCAGCGCAGACCCCTTTGAAGCTTTAAGAGAGAAGTGTCAAAATTTTCATTGAAAATGCCTGAAATCACTCTGTATTAAGTCAGAACTTAAGTATTACACATACCGTTTAATTCGCTCGCTTATTGACGTACATAATAAATATTGACGGACGCTATAAGTTTTAATAGTAGCTGTTATCTTATGTTTATTGGACCGTGCATCATTGTGGTATTTGAAGAATAAAAGACCAACTTGATGTCACTTGCTATTTTATTTCACGTCTTATGTGTTCAACATGTTTCGGACATTAATATATCCATCATCAGGAGCTTGCGACTGTTCTGTTGAATTACCACATTGGTCGTATTTTTCTTGGTTCGATGTGTGTTGGGGTTTCGGTGTGGTTGGGTTGGAGTGGTATCCGTGTTGCAGGCTTTCACTTCTTATGTGTTCAACATGTTTCGGACATTAATATATCCATCATCAGGAGCTTGCGACTATGCTGCTGAATTACCACATTGGTCGTATTTTTTTTGGTTCGATGTGTGTTGGAGTTTCGGTGTGGTTGGGTTGGAGTGGTATCCGTATCCAAGAAGTGAAATAAAATAGCAAGTGGCATCAAGTTGGTCTTTTATTCTTCAAGTAGCTGTTATGTTCAGTGTAACCCCACACACACTATGCGCGATTTCAGACTTCGGCCGCGAAGTAGCTGAGAGCTGCGATCTTCAGGGTTTTTACACTCTTCTGTGTTGTTACAGAGCGAATAGTGATAATTTCTTACCTTCTTAAAAAATTACCGCTACTCGCCGCCTAAATACCCAGAAGTACGCAGTTGTCTCATACATTCTAGTTTCCCCACGTACAATTAATTTTTATACTATGCGCGTTGTTTTGGATTATATTGTGCCTTGTGTGTGCACTCTGTTGAATAGAGGAATTTCTTATCGGCAGTCGTTGCATGCTGTTGGACCTGCCACGCACTGGACCCATCTGTATTTGTTAAAAATGATTAGTTCGTAACGACGGATTGCGTTTAGATACTTATGCAAATTTACGGTGCATCCGAGCTATAAGAATGAATTGCTACGTGCGGACAGAATAACGGCGGAAAATCAACACAGATATATCAACGTCTCCGTGACATAATGCAGGTGGCTTCAGTTTGTGTCTCATAGTTTATTTTAACGACGTTTGCGCTCTAGGTGACTCGGATTATATTCCGTCGTCTATTTGTGTGCTGAAGAACTAGGAAGTGTATGGCAATGTGTGGTTGTGACCCAACTTATGCTATCCCGGGTGTTGTGTGAAGGGATTGAAAAAAAAACCAACAAAATCCTCGATATGGATAGCATTTGTTGTGGTCAAGTTTCGAAATTGGAGCCTCAAGAATACAAGACACACGTTATGGATGGGGACACCTTTTTTTTGTGGTATCTGAAAGTCGACAGTTTAGAGTGCAGTCATTTTTACACTGCCCTAAGTTACAGGAGCAAGGTAGTGCCGTAGTTTAGGCGTTTGTCAGCGACGTTCGCAACACATAGACCTGGCGTCACGGCGGCTGCACTCTACGCGGGAATCACGGCGAACTAATGGCACTACGATCGGCCACCCACTACTGCACTGCAATGATATTTGTACCCCAGCATACAATCTGCAGGTAGACACAGTAAAATATTCAGTAAAATTTACAGCATCTTGATAATAATGAACACTAATAGGACAAGTAATGTAGGTATACACATAAATTTGAGGCGCTTTCACGCGACCATTGTTGCCGCGGCAAAGCGTAAAGTAATAACTATTCTGAGTGTGTGTGTGTAACATTAGTTATGCAACATGTAAAGTGCCTGGGCCGTATTATAATTTCGTCTGTGGTCTGTCTGGATCTACCATATTTTCCACATTATCTCAAACAGCACCATTTTCGGAAAAACAGTTATTGAGCATGAAATGTCTCTTTTGATGTTATCTACAAATTTTTTTCTGAAACATTTCTCATTCTGAGAAGAATTAAGCAAGATATAATCATACATGTACTACGTCTGCATGTAAAGTAACCGTTATTCTTCTGGCGTTTTAATGAAACTTTAATTTTCTCGACGGATTTTCGAAAAATGCTCAAATATTAAATGCCGTGAAAATGCGTTCAGTTGGACCGAGTTGTTCAATGCAGACGGAAGGACAGACGTGATGAAGCTAATAGTCGCTTTTGTCAGTTTTGCGGACGCGCCTAAAATTTCTGCTGGGTAATTCCTTTCGCAGATCAGCGAAGCTTAAGTAACTGTAAAATGAAAAGCCAAAAGTCTCATAACACGTGTAAATGGAAGAACAAAACGATGAAATAGTTCAGCCTCAAGCGGAGGGTAAGGCATGTACATGAAATGTGTTTGCTTCCCTTGGCCTCCGCTTGAGGCAACACTGAATTTTTAATGCTAGCCCTTGTCTGCTAAAAAAAGATTGAGATGGAAATAATAAAAGCAATGGAGATTGCCATCAATGCCGAATTACAAGTTTTCTGAAAGCGCCTATCTCGAAAAGATCCATTGAGTTTGTCAGTAGATCGTGATGTTGCAAACAAACCTTGTGTTATTTATATTTGGCTATGCCTGTGTTCTTACCATTCGTCATTTCTCCACGTTCACTCATCTTTTACCCACAGGGTGGACAATGGGACCATTAGAGGGTGTAATTTCACCAACACATAGTCTCAGGCCACAATACTGAAATAGGAGGAATGTCATGGGAATACTCAAGATAACCATACCAAAGTTTCCAGTAAGGAGGACGTGAAATGTAGCGAAGTGATTTATAAATGACATCTTGTGGTGGATGTCAACCGAATGCTAATGATTGTTGTCTGTTTCTACACACAATAGAAATTTTTTACTGATTCATGAATCCGATGAAGGGAAAATCAGAACAGAAGATAAATTAGTTTCATATATGATTTATATTTAGAAGGTTCTAGGGTTAAATATTTGTACCGTTAATAAATTGCGGTAAACTTTGAAATCCGTAACGGTAAGAAAGCAAGCCATCTCTCAACAATTAATGTATTTGATGATTTATTTAATGACTGTATATTAATTTTATTGCTTGGATGGTATGATTAGGAATAATGTATTGTGGCGTTGTAAAAGTGAGCGAATTTTGTGTGGTTTGGGTTGTTTCAAACTTTGGCTAAAGGAACTGATGGTAACAACGGCATTATTAAGATAGCGAAATTCAGGCCCCGAGTTTCGATATCTGAATCTTCCGAATATGAAAATTAATTTTAAACGACTACATCATAACGGTTTCTTCTTTCTTCCTTTCTTATTTACGCCTGACGTGGACCTTCATTTATCTTTATTTTTCTTCTTACATTATTCCTTCTTTTATTACTTTAACCTCCTACTATTTTTCCTTCTTTCCTATTATAACTTTATATTTATTCCATTCTTTTCTCTATGAATTTTTTATCTGTCCCCTGTTTTCTGCCTTGTTGTCTGGTGTACGCGGAGGCCGCAGGGAACTCATTTACTGAAGTTCCATAATTGGGGAACAGAAAGTTCCTCATCACCTTCAGTTTATCGCCACACACACACACACACACACACACACACACACACACACACACAAACACACACAAGGACAGCTCATGCAGGTTTTCTGCGCCAGCTAAAAGCTTTCTCTTGAATTAATGGATCGTGACAAAAGGGTAAGATCATTTTTACGCCATAAACCTCGAATGGTACGTGGTGGCTGTGGAAATTTTGAAAAATGTGCGGTAATAAGAACTTTCGAGATAAGTTTGTCACTCAGAAATGATTTGGACTCACCGCATTTGCGGCGATTTTAAAATTAAATTAAAAAAAAAAACAGGAAAACCAATACAACCACAACGGACATAACAACCAGAAGCCCAATCAGAGAACAACGACCGCAAGAAATAGCACACGTCACATACTTGACCCTAATATAATTATGATAGTATAAAATCAGGTTAGGTACATGGTACGAATAGCAGCAAAAATTGTAAGCCGTCTGGGGATCCCAAATGCGCGCAACCACACTGTAAAGAACTTTATGGTTCTTAGATTAGCCTGAGGATGACTTGTTAAGTCGAAACATGTTGCTTTAGCTTTAACTCATGCCTTTATTATATAGTTGTGTTGACGGAAATATATATTAATAAAGTGAATATATAGTATCAGTACACAACGGGGTGACTTCATTCAAAAAGGCGATTTTATTGCCGTCCTGGCCGATTACTAAGCAATTGCTAACTCAACTTAGTTCCCTCCTAGGTTATATAGCCCTGTCATGGTTATGGGATTTACGGGACGTCTTCACGATACCGTTCGTTAGGGGTGTGCGATACGCCTATGCATTTTCCTTGCCACTGTTCAAGCTGCGTACTAAGTTGAACTGCTGCGTGCAAGTGCTGTCGCCTCTCAAATTTAAGATAACCAACGATGAATATCTGACGGTGTAACGACTTCCTTCAACAGGAACCATGTGGCACATTTGAGTTCATGATAATAGCCTTCAACTGTATGACTCGTGACCTCCAGCTTCGACCAGTATACTTGGTAATGACGAAGCTCTTTTCTTCACAGGCATCCACGACTAGGGTCATTTGGCTGTGAAATGATGGATTAAGACTTCACTGTCGGATGATAATTCGAGCGACCACAAAGCCTGTTATTTGTCGAAAAAGCAACCTCTGTCCGAATCAGCTCCGAACCCCCTTCGTGCATTCCATCGCTTGTCTTCAACCTTTATTGCAGTTAGGACACTCAGAAATTGGCCTCGACGCTCACAAATTACGTTTGTGGCTTTGTGACGAGCATTTTAACCGCGAATTATTTTTGTGGTTAGAACTTATTCTTGATGTTCAGGAAGTGCCAGGTTCGATTGTTTATATTGAGACCGATTTCCTGAATAAGGGTCTTCAATCTTGTCCTACTCTATCTAGGAAAGTACTAGGATTATGCCTGAAAATAACGTCGACCCTGTTCTTCAGATCCATGCAATTGTAACAGCTCACAGTAGACTAGTATCGTGTAGTTTTACAGAGGAAGAACACGAGGGATTCTTATTCCAAGCTTGCATTTCAAACGACGTGCTGCTCATCTCTTAACTCTGGGACTGTCGGTACTAATATACACGTGAAATTAAAGTGACTACATGAACCAAAGGAGTTATTCAACTCTTCCAGAAATTCTGCACCTTTTATGAATTCGAAAGTTTCATTTGCTCACATTCGGAGCAATTTGAATCCACTCCACAATGTTTCATATTAGATCTCGCAAGTGCTTTCTCACCTCTGAGATTTTGTCTGAAATGCTGTATTCTGTGTGATTATCTTACGTCGTCTGTAAATAATAACGCTAGTATTTTTAGTGAGGTGCACGCAGTGGCGAACTTGATTGAGGCAATTCGCTGCAAGCCGGAAGGTCACGGGTTTGATTTCCGATGGTGCCATTGGAATTTTTCATTGACATAATCCTTCCGGTCACATTAGGGCCGACTCATACTCTAGCAGACCATGATTATTTCGTTAGGGAGAGGGAAGTAAAGGCGGCCGGTAAGTAGGGTTGACAACTTTGTCACCTTCATGTGCTGATTGTCTCGGAATCTAAGGGTCTTAGCCTCCTGGAACCCCCTGGGCCTGTAATGGGTTGCTTTACCTTTAACTTTCTTTAGCGTAATTTCCCAATTTCAAATCCTATAATTTATTTTCCATATATTATATATGCACCCCTTTATCACGCGTCACGCAGAACGCATGCAGACGAACTCGTTGATGCCACGAATTGTGCTGCTGATTTCTATTATTCCAATCACTGACAGACCTGAACTAAACGTGAGCTTGTGCTAATACATACGATATCCGAACACCTGAACAAACGTATGCATGACACAGAATTTGAGTTCACATGCGGGTCGTCCTCTAACAAGGGGGAACAAAGTTATTTAGAAATACAGGAGCTACCTGAAATTCTAGGAGCCCGAATTTTCACATGTAGCAAGGTTTCGTGCTGTGGAGACAAAAAATATTAGTCTCTATCGCGCGAAATTTAGTCGCGACTGCGATCTGGTTTCTGGAATATGTGGACCCCTGATACAAGACAATTTTTAGTTTATTATCACAAGACATTAATTAACATTTATTATAACCCTTGTCTATTGACGACTGCCAATAATATTTTTCGTATGAAAATTCGCAGTAGTCGCACGTTTGGATAAATAACTTACCGAAATTTCTCTGACGTGCCTTAGAAACTTTGTAGAAATCTCGTTATCCAGGCACAGTAAAAATGTACTGAAAATAAAAACATTTTGGTCTAAATATTGGAAAAAAAATCATCTTCCCTATGTACTGTTTCATAAGCAGCCATAAAGCTTCCATGTTTTCCCGGCAAAATGTCAACGACCACAACATTCACTATGCACTCATTCGTCACTTAAGGATCTGAACCCCTGACGACTAGACCTCTCTTAATGTAAAATACCGTAGTCTCATCACCTTCCCCTTTATAATGATTATTTTCTGCACCATCGCTTATCTGTTCGGTTCTCTTTCTCATACCCTCAGTTCCGACTTGCACATTTCATGTAACTTTATGATTGATCCATTTTTCCCACTCATTAACCCCGTCCCCAGAAATGTATGGGTCTTTAATGAGGTATTTGCTGTTAGCTGAAGAATAAAAGACTAACTTGATGACACTTGCTCTTTTATTTCACTTCTTATGTGCTCAACATGTTTCGGACATTAATATATCCATCATCAGGAGCTTGCGACTATTCTGTTGAATTACAACATTGGTCGTATTGTTCTTGGTTCGATATGTGTTGGAGTTTCGGTGCGGTTGGGTTGGAGTAGTAATTCAACAGAATAGTCGCAAGCTCCTGATGATGGATATATTAATGTCCGAATCATGTTGAGCACATAAGAAGTGAAATAAAATAGCAAATTACATGAAGGTGGTCTTTTATTCTTCAGCTATCACAATGATGCACGTTCCAATAAACATAAGGTATTTACTATCGCCATTTCCCTTTTAATGTCACGTTTGGAACATAGAGTCCCCTCTGTTCGCAGGACCTGTGATAATTGTCAGCATAAGGTAGTTATTCTACCTTGAGGTTAGACAGCACGTATCACCGAAACGTCAGAAATTAAGCTTAAATATGTAGGTTGGCTTCACTCAAACGGTACACGGATTACTCATTCTTATAGTGACAGCATAATTACATTGTAATCGAGGAATGTAATGGGTAAAAGAAAAGTGTATGTTACTTAAAATGCAGAGCAAGACTGTTGAATTCCCGTGCTTCACCCAGCACATTCTGCCTACATTTGAACCTCCATTTGCATTAAGGCACTGTGACAAGCTGCTCTCCGCATTTAGCTATACTGGTTTTAGAGGCAGATAAGTGCCTTTAATGTAGCTACGCGGATCATAAGTAGAAATTTAATAAATTCTCGAAAATAACACCCCCCCCCCTCCCCACTCATGTAATCATAAAGTGTATTCCTAATTGAGATTTTAAATTAGGAAATTACAAGGATAAATTCAGTACATTGCAATAATCGACGTTCGTTAGTTATTATAAAAATATATGTTTGCATGTATGTAGTACATTAGCGAAAAAGACATTTAGGAATGGAATATTTAATGTGCTTTAACATTTAATATTCCGTATGTCCTTAAACTATGAAGTGGGTGTTTGCGTAATGTTGTGTATTCATGTACTTTTTCTTGTGTGTTATTTCCTTCTTCTCTCTTCATTTTTGTATTATTAACACAGGCAGGATTTTCACGTCCCCGAAAGAGAAACAAATTACACCGGAGCCTGGTTCAATGTCGCCTAGCAGCTCTGCTCTCTCTCTCTCTCTCTCTCTCTCTCTCTCTCTGATCCTGCCTTCTACTGCCATTAATGGAAAACTTCAAACTCCTCTTCTACTTTAGAGCTGAATACAAGGCGTGAACGTTTAAGCTGGCACTAGTGCTAAAGTACTATGACTGTGCCTCCGGTATTGACATTACTCAAGGTCTCAGCTTCACGTTAAAATTGTTCCTTACTCAATAATGAGTCACTTCACAAGCGAAAGCCGACGAAGCGTTGTACTAAAACGTAATTGGCAGCCTCTGCATTCATTTTATGGAACGACTCCTCTGATCCAGCCAGAACATCCTTATTAGCTGGCTGTTGTTTCGTCCCTCGCTTGGAGCGGAGGAAGTTAAGGAGTGTATTTGACTGTACGAAATTGTAAATTAGGAGAGAACTACGCTCTTCTGGAATGTTACACAATGAGCAGTAGTGATTTCTTAACGAAGATTTCGGGAGGACCTTGTGGTCCCGTCTTCAAGGGTCAAGAATCTCACTTCGCGGTGGAAACTTGAAATCAAGCAAGCATAAATCGCGTAATGTTGACTAAACAAATGTTTAATTTACCTATCATTATTTGGGTCATTGACATCAAGGACTGTGATTTTGGCGTTGCCTTCAGCACACTTCGCGGATAGGAAAATTGAAGACACGGTTTTGGTTGGAAACTTGAATGGATGCATCACGGTGTGCTTTGATACGTATTATGACATTAATAGTGTACGTAAGCACAACTGTTTTTTATTAAACAAGATAATTACATAGGCTACATGTTTCGACTATTGAACAGTCATCTTCAGGCCTATTCTTTACAAGTTAAGTCACAGGATGTTGTGCACACATCAGGAAAATAATAATAATAATAATAATATTTATTTACTGCAATTGGGTTGTCACCCGGTGGCAGTGATTATTTTACATGTAAACAAAACATGAAATTGGTTACTACTAAATTTAAGTCGGGAGGGCTACATGAGAAACATGTAGTGGCAACTTGGAATCTTGGGAACCAACTCAGCATTTGCTATTAGGCACAGGGAAATAAAAAAAAATCCTGTGTCGAGATGGCCGGTCGCAGGACCTTCCGAATACTGACTTCTAGCCAGCAGTCCGGAATCTAAAGTAAAAAAAGCTGTGCCCACACAGTACAACAAATACACATAAGATAACAACACACACAAGACAACTACAACAATACACACGGTCAACCAACAACAATTACATAAAAGACAACTTAAAACCAGCAACAAAACACACGAGACAAATTAAAATACATGTACAAAAGGTAAAAATACCCAAGCAAGAGAGTACTGTGTACAGTTTCTTGTAATTGTTTTTTTTTACAATCATTAATTCACTCACGCTTTCACCCCAGTCTTTCACTTCTCAACACATACTACTCCTATAAAACTTTTCCATAAAGACTCGTTCCCCCATCCCCCATCCCCCTTCCCTATACTGCACTTCACTTCACTTCACTTCTCCTCATTCCACTTCACTTTGCTTCGTTCACTTCACTTCACTTTGTTTCACTTCGCTACACTTCACATTAGATAACTTCTCACTTCACTAGACTCCGCTTCTCTACACTTTTCGATGATTTCCAACACACTTTTCTTCCTTTTAATTCAACTCAATTATCACTTTCCTTACCCTCTTTTTAAAAGTGATTGGTTTGCAGGGGAGAATTCCTAACACTTCTGCCGGTAACTGGTTCTAGTGTTGGATGGCCCTATTTACAAAAGAATATTTCCCTATATCCGTCCTTTGCCTCCTACTCCTAATTTTCCTTTCATGATCTACCCTGCTCAGATAGTGTGGCCGTTGTAATCTGTCACCAGTAGACTTCCACCCGCGTTCCCAGAGTACGCTTAGAAGAGGGCACATATGCGTGATAACTCTACGCGACGCCAAAGTTTCCCAGTTCGGACTGTTCCTATGATGTGCAAATTTGGCCGCTTTCTTTTGCACTCTGTCTGAAGCACTTATTTGTCCCTCTCTGTACGGATCCCAGCACGCGGCCCCATATTCAAGAATCGGACGTACAAGTGACATGTAGGCTAAACGCTTGGTATTACTATTACCATTTTTTAGTATTCGCATTGTGAAATGTAGTGCTTTC
>Ga0123355_10007114_pt1 | contig 16691 bp, 17 predicted proteins | sample TergutEmb28metaG_3_FD_89872 | JGI IMG/M metagenome (GOLD analysis project Ga0123355, IMG submission 89872) | Embiratermes neotenicus P1 segment gut microbial communities from Petit-Saut dam, French Guiana - Emb289 P1 | ecosystem: Host-associated > Arthropoda: Insects > Digestive system > Gut ...
CGTTCCAATTGGCTTCGCCGCGCGTGAGCGGTTTTCCATTGATCTCGATTGCCAACACCTTCGTGTGCGTCAAGCTGGGCGGGGTGTTCGGGTTGAACTGGCGCGCGGTGGTTTCACTGCCGTCGGCGGCCGGCACAGGTGCGCCATCTTTGGCCTCGAAGGCGTCAAGCAGCCGGTTGATGACGCTCTCGATGGTATCGACTAGCGGCACGGCATGGGCCTGTAGGCGGGTGAAAGTGGCAGGGGTCAGGTCAACGGGGGGAGACACGGGATATCCTCTGTATATGTTGTCCAGTCCGTATAAGGAATATAATGGCAATATGTCATATAAGCAAGGAAAATCCATATGTCCCTGTTGGAGCGATGCAGTATTGATAACACATTTTATCAATACTAGACTGCCGGCATGCCCGACCGCCCCCCTGCCCCGCTCCCGGCCGCCATCGCCCCAGCCAGCCCGCTGCCCGGCCGGCTGCTGACGGCGGCTGAGTTCCACCGGCTCTCCGACGTGCCGCCGGAGGTCGAATGGTTCGCCAACCTGACCAATCCGCAGACCCGCCGCGCCTACGAGACCGCGGTGAAGGATTTCGTGCGCTTCACCGGCATCACCCGGCCGGAGGAATTTCGCACCGTCACACGTGCCCACGTCATCGCCTGGCGCGACGAACTGGTGCGCCGCGGCCTCGGCGGCAGCACGGTGCGGCACCGGCTGTCGTCGCTCGCGTCGCTGTTCGAGCATCTCTGCGACCAGAACGCGGTGACGCACAACCCGATCAAGGGTGTGGCGCGGCCGAAGGTGGAGAGCAGCGAAGGCCGAACGCCGGCGCTCGGCGATCACCAGGCGCGCGCGCTGCTGGATGCGCCGGACGCCGGCACGCTCAAGAGCAAGCGCGACCGGGCGATCCTCTCCACCCTGCTGTTCCATGCCCTGCGACGGGACGAGCTGTGTAAGCTCAAGGTCCGGGACTTCCGCCACGCGCGAAAGGGCGTGCCGCACCTGCGGGTGTCGGGCAAAGGCGGCAAGACCCGGTACCTGCCGCTGCATCCAGGCACCAACGCGCTGATTCACGAATATCTGGAAGCGGCCGGCCACGGCGCGGACGACGACGGTGCGCTGTTCCGACCGGTCCGCAACAACCGCACCGGGCGGCTGGAACGCGCCATCACGCCGGACGGGATCTACAAGCTGGTGCGGGCCTATTCGACCGAGCTGGGCTTCGAGATCGGCGCGCATGCGTTGCGGGCAACGGCGGCGACCAATGCGCTTGATCACCAGGCCGACATCGCCAAGGTGCAGGAATGGCTGGGACACGCGAACATTGCCACTACGCGCATCTATGATCACCGCCGAACGCGGCCGGAGGACAGCCCGACATTCAAGGTCTCGTATTGAGGAGGAGTCATGAGTCCCCCCGAAGAACGACGGAGGATCGTTGGGTTTCTCAAAGCTGCGCTTGAGTGCAGCATCTATCTTGCACCGACCGAGCCAGGATTGACCTACGACGAGCTCCTGGAGGCTGGCGGCCGGGTCGGCTTCCAACGAGGCGAGATGGCCGACGCCATGAGCCAAGTTGCTGACGTGTACTTCGGTCGGCAGGATGCTCGATTGCAGTTGCGACGTTCTGATACTGCTACGCTGCCGTATTTCGAGTTTGTGCATGGGGAGCCGGATTACCGGAATCCGCAAGCGTTCGACTTCGTCCGCGCTCAGTTGAGGGAGCTCGCCCGGGCAAATGGCGTTCATCATGCCAAGATAGAGCGTGGGGTTCTCGTCGAACGAGCCGTGGTTGCCGGACTGCCCAGGCTCGACGTCGAGGCCGCAATCACAATCATGCTCTTGGGCGGCGTTTTAAATGACGAAGAAAGCATCATTGGTATCCCGCGCGGCAGTTTGAATTTCGCCGAACCGAGCGAGAAGCAGGTAAATCAGCGGCCAATGATGGGCCAAGCTTTCCACAACGAGGCTAGCGCGCGTGCCTACCCAGTCGTGAAGGACATGATTGCACGCCGCCAGGATGGGCGCCCGCGCCATGCCGAACCGCTCGACGCTTTCGCTGACGAACTGGACCGATTGGGATATGGCAGATTCCGGCTGTGGTGGTCGCAGATCGTCGCCGAATTTCGGCAGGCAAGCCCCCAGACTGCGCCTGTCTCCGCGACTGTCCTGGCCGCCGCCATCGTCGAAGGAGCACTAGCGTTTGTCGCAAAACATGCTCACACCCTGAATTTGGGTGTGATGGGATCGAAGACGTTCGAGGATAAGCCAAACACTTGGTCAATCGGCGACCTGGTCGGGGGGGCGGTGGCAGGAAGAGGTTCTGCGATTCTTGAACCGTCAATGCGGCAACGTGCCGATACGTTGATCCGAGCGCGGCAGCGCATTCATCCGGGGCGCATGCTCACCGATTTTCCGGCGGGACCGCCTGACCTAAGACCCGAGGAAGCACGGGACGCGAAGATGACCGCGGAACAAGTGGTGCGCTGTGTTCTCGATTGGCTGCATCGATACCCTGTGTCTTAGCGAGGGGGAGGTTTCTAGCCTCAGTAACTTGGTGTCCGGAAGGTCCCCTCCCCGTCCCCACGGTCGGCATCTGCCAACTGCAAACCCATCGCCGCGATAAACGACGGCCACTCGCCCTGCTCGGTAATCTCATCGACCTCGATTGTGACCTTCCGAAGCTGTTCATCGCACGCAGAGCCCGCGTCGCGAGTCAAGGAACGTCTTGGTGAGGCTGGCGCCCACCTCAGGCCTATCGAGGCGCCGGCAATGAGGCGCGAGACGGATGAAAATTGGCGGCTCGAGCGCTGGGGCGGAGAAAAATAGAATTTTTCTCCGCTCGGCACTATTTTATACCACGCCATATACGTCACAGCGCAATTTAACACCCTGGCGTGACCTTCGCCCTATTGCATATGGTCATCGGCATGGTGAACAAGCAAAGGAGGTTACGATGCCGAAGCAGAGAGGCCGACCGAAAGGTAGCACGCGGTACGCACGGCAAGATGCGGCGACGTTGCAACAGGTTGCCGATCTGATGATCCGCAACCCGAAACTATCAAAGACGGCCGCGATCAAGCATGTCACCGGCAGGCCTGACGACGAGACGTCGATTCGCAGGCTGCGGGACAAGCTAACGCCGGAATTGGAGCAGCATCTCGCTGCGGCTCAAGCAAGGGCTGCGCAGCGCACGCATGGCGCCCACGCCGACTGGCGACTGATTATCACTAATCTGCAGGCCTTCGGTGCTCTGTACCACGACGCCATGGCCCGTGTTGCGACCTCGGATACGTTCCGGCACCTGGTCCGAACGGTCCAGGAAATTGAGCAGTCGGAATTCTTCAAGGTGCTGCGGGAATTTCAGAACGCTGTGGGACGCAGTGGAATGGAGCAGCGGCTTGCATTGGAGTGGTTGGGACAGTTGGGACAAAGGCGGAGTCCATATTAATCTCTCGCTCGCCGCCCTCTGTGTGCCCGTCCGTGTGGTCAGGGAAGCCCGTCGCGCCGCCGATGAGCTGCGGGCTTCGTCCGTGAGGCTGCGCCCTGGCTCCGGGGTGGCGACAACGTCAGCGAGGGCGATCCCCGTAGCTCTGTGCCGACGGCGATCTACACTTGCGCCGTCGGCGCCGAGGACAAGGATTTCGCCAGAACTGTGGGGTAAACCGTACGATCCAGAACGTCCGGGTATATGGCGTACAGCCGCCAAAGGGCCGCTCTTGGGGCGGATGGTGGCAAGTTTGCAGCGGGCCATGCCACTGTTACGCATGGCAAATACCTGCGGCCGGTTCATCCTGTTCGTCAGTTCCTACGTTCCGCTCTGGGTGATCTTTGCTCTCGTCAATTGGCGTGCCCGGCCGAGCTTCGCGGTCGTGTTTGTGGTGGTTGCGGTTGTCAGCCTGGCTGGGGCCGCGACCTATCTGCATTTGGCGAAGACCCTAGCCGGCATTGACATGCCGGTCGGAATGATCCGCCGGAAGGACGCTGATACAGCGAGTTACATCGCCAGCTATATTGTCCCTTTCGCTTCAGCGCCATTGGATAAACCCGAGCAGATTGCGGCGTTCGCCGTGTTTATGATTGTCTTGTGCGTTATCTACGTGAATTCGGCCATGATACAGGTAAATCCACTTTTGACGTTCATAGGATATAAACTGTATGAGATCGGAGACGCAAACGGTGATTCATATTTCCTTATATCGAAACGACGAAATCTCCGGCGTGGCGATACCGTGCAGGTGATTGACCTCGCCAACAACATCTTCCTGGAGAAGCGTTCTTGACGAAGGAGTCGCTAACAGCAGCGCTCGCAAGCTGTGCATCGATAACAACAGCCAACGCCACTGTAACGGTCTGCCTGGCCGCGCGACGAGCGGGGGCGACGCCAACTCTCTATCGCCTCCAGCTCAGGGCTGACTTGGCCAGAGACTTCCTTTCCGGCGCTACGTTGGTGCTTCAGGAGTTGCACGACGACATCACGAATGGAAACAAAACCCTCGAACCCTATGACCCCGCAAATGTGCCCGATATCCACGAAGTGGAATTTCACACCCCGCCGGTCGGATCGACGCCGGAGGCCGTCGTTCGTGTTCTCGATACTCTACGACAACTCCCCGTATTCGAGGATAGGGCGGCGATAATTAATAAGTTGATCTTTCACGTCATTGCAATTCAACGCAAGCGAAAACCATCGATCTACCTATTCAGAAAATACTCCAAGAGGAAGGAGCTGAGTCGTTCAGGAAAGATAGCGGCTCTGTTCACTGACGGCGTCTTCGATCGGATTAGAGATCCACTGTTCACATTCGACGACATAGTTGACTGTATATCAATAGACGGCCAGATGGTCGTGCTCAAGAAAGACAACTATCACAGCCTATTTCGGTTTTTCGAGGAGGCCATAAAGCATGCATCGCAGACACTCGCCCAGATTCAGGCAACGATTCCGATTGACAATGCGGCGCAGTTTGAAAGTGACTGTAGAGGGAATGCACTCGTTCTGGTGCGGCTGCGCGGGATTGCCGATCGCAATTACTTGCCAAATCTCACGATAGCATCCTTGGAGAGGAAGATCAAAGCCAACAATCTCCCCATACAGATCATTGGCACGGGCAAAAACAAGAGGCTGGTATATGAGGCACAGCACAAGTGGAAGTTCTTGCGCCTGCTCGACGATGGGTTTATCAAATCAGACCTAACCGGACAAGACTATGAGGTGACCGGCAAGCGACCTCTGTAGGTTTCTTTGTATGGGCTCCGAGGCGTTCGTTGGTAACTGCCGATACCCCATACACGCCGACCGCCACGGGCGGGCCCTCTGCGTGACCCCGCCTATGCCGGCTGCCGGTTGTCCGAAGCGCTCGTACTTATCGAGGGCGTCAGGAGGATTTTCCGGATCGCGCCAGTAGGCCCCCTGCCCCGCTTGATGCGCTTCACCTGTGGTGCACGGTGCGCGAGCTGCGGTCGCGCCGTGGCAAGGGACGTGCCGGCCCGGCTTTGGCCCTGGTCGCGCATAACCGGTTGGCGCGTGGCGCGCGATCCACGCTGTCATGTGGACCGCTGGGTTCGACCGGCCGCGAGCCGCGCCCAAGGGGTCCGGTACGGAGTCGTAGCCGGAATCCCCGTCGACTTGGCGCGGAAATGGCAAAGCCATGCCCAGCTCATCATCGCCGGACTCAGTTGGTGCGAAGGAAAAAGGCCGGCCAGAAGGAGGGGCTGGCCAGACCACATAGCTGCTACAGACTATCGGAGGAGCGCGACGAACTTCGGGGTTCGACATTTATTAACGTATAAACCTCTCGATAGACGTGACCGCTGCGGAGGACCTGCTTCACGTGCACAGTCGCGGTTGAGTCTTTGTCGGCCCAATGCTGGTTCATTTCGGATATCGCATCGCTGCTGAGCGTTTCAACGACCTTACCTTGAATCGTGCCGCGTTCAGTCTGAGTCCGGTACTCGAAGATGCGACTGTCACGCAGCGCACCAGCCAACTGGCCGGCAAATACCGCAGTTTCTTCATGAAGCGTGGTCAAACGAGCGCGTTCGGTTGCCCGCGTCACGGATTGCTGGTTGAAGCTTCTATCAAACGACCCGGAAACCAGCCGGAATGTGGCCTCATTGTCACGCATCAAGCCAAAGAAATTCCGGATAGCGATCAGGACTCTCTCATCAAGATCGGCAATCGCTTTGACGAATTGCTCATCATCCGGTTCTCCGAAGACGTCCATCAGTACTGACGTCTGATCGAGCGCTTCCTGCAACGGCGCGCCGACTGCGTCGCGCGGGACCGCCAGCTCCTCCAGTCGGAACCCGAAGGAGCCATGGACGACATTAGTGATATGCAGTATTGCGTGCTCTTTGCCAGGGATCGCTCCCCGCTGCCCAAGGCTACCGGTCTGCTGCAGAGCAAAGACCTTCGCGACTACATCCTGGAATTTGTCGACTGCGGCAGCCCCGAATTCACTTTCGATGCCGAGGGCCCCTGCAACCGGCCGGCCGCTAAAGAATAATGCTGCCGAAGCATTTGTCACCGGCGCTGATGGCTGCAACGTCGCTAGGATCGCCCGTAACTCATCGCGCCGCGCTTCTAGACTCATGGCTGTAAGCGCATCCTCTTCAGTCATCTGCTGCAGCAGCGCTTCGACCGCTGCAAGATCAGCTGCGACGAAGTCCCGCTCCATTTTAGGAATCATCGTCCCCTCCAGTCGGCTTCTCGTTCGGTGGTGGTACCAAGCGTGCAAGCGCCGCTGCATCATCCCCAACGTCCTCTAGTCCTACCTGCAACATTCCCTTCCAAAGGAAGGTGTGGCGTTGATGCGAAAACAGCTGGAGAAAGTATCTAGAAGACGACAAGATCGCTTCCCGAGCTCCGTTCATGTCAATGAAGAATGCGTCAAGGTTAAACCTCCGCTTTACCGTCGTCCGTTCAAACAGTTCTGGGCGAGCCATAAGGAATGGTTGCCAGTTCTGAATCGCAAGCAATGTTTGCGGTCTATAAACAAAGGTTATCAGGTCGAGGTCGTTCGGTTCTTTGTCCTCCAAGAAGCTGCCATCGAGCCACTGAAAACCACGGACGATCCCTGCGGCCCTCAGCGCCGACCGGTGTTCCAGCCAGCGTTTGAGGATCGTCTGGCGCACCCGCGTCGTGCCGAAACTATCGGTCACTTCTACTGCGGTCACGATGTAGGGTGACATCAGGGCCCGGTCGCCACCCGGATCTGAGCCTTGGAAGGGAGGCAGGATGCCGTCAATTGTGAAAGGCGGGATTGGCATTTAAGCAAGGCTGAGCTTTTGACCGAGCCCGGGGGAGCTTGTCGAGAGGCGCGGGCTGGTGGTGGAATGCGGGTGAAATTGTCATCATGGTAGCTCGTCCGGCCAGTCTAGGAATTTCCTTCGTGGCCGGAGGCGAGTTCCTTTTTAAGTGCGCCGATTGCCCGTTCGAATGTCTCTCCCAGCACCCAGCCGCGCTGATCCGCAAGAGCGTAGAAGGTTTCAATCGTGTCCGCTCGCGCCTTGATGTTGAGCTGGATATTTCGTCCCGTCCGATAGCGCCGGGGCTCCCGCCTGCCAGTACTGGCGGTGGGCGGCTCTCGTCGTGGTTCGCGGCTTTGGAATTGGGCCGTTTCAGAGACGGCCCTCACCTGCTCTGGCTTTGCTCCGGGCCTCTCGACTGTCCTGGGCAAAAAACCGCTAACGTCAAGTTCGTTATCCGCGTCGAAGACACTAGCGCGTGTTGGATTCGTCATTGGGCAACCTCTAAAGCCTCCATTTGCGTCGCATCTTGGCGAAGTTTTGCGATCACTTCGGCGGCAAATGCTCGTGCATTGCTCACGGCTGCAGGAATGTTCCCGACTTGCGAGGAATCGAGTGACTCAATTGTTCCGCCAAATGAAAAGATGGCGCGAAACGCGTCGCGTTCATGCATTTGAGTTTGGAAGGATGGTACGCCATGAGCGACGAACTCATTCCGGATGTGCCGGAATGTGCGTGGCTTGATGGCAGTGCTGGTGCGCGTGAATAGCACTGCGTAAGGGATACTGCGCGCAAATGCCTTCTCTTGCTGACGGATCAGCCGAATGGCCTTCGCTGCCTCGGCAGCATCAAGTTGAGATCCCTGCACCGGTATGACGACTAGGTCCGCGCGACTGATGGCGTAGGCCACTGTCATCGAGGCTGTTCCCTCCAGGTCCACAACAACAAACGTGGTTCTGGTTGAGGCCTCCTCGATCGTATCGATGATGGTGTCCTCGGAAGTAGTGCCGATCACGGTCAAGGCGGCAGGGCAGCCTGGACGCTTTGCCCATTGTGAAACCGGGTGATTGGGGTCCGCGTCGATCACGGTCACTGCGGCTCCCGTCCGCGCGAGTTCAGTTGCCAGTACGACCGCTGATGTTGACTTGCCGGCGCCACCTTTGGGGCTTGCGAACACAATGGTGGGCATGGGCGCCCCCCTTTTTTGGAAGCTACCTAGTATCGAATAGAGCCCAGACAGTCAACCGAAAGCAATCATATATCGGAAAGCTATCATAAATCAGAAAGGCATCAGATATCTGACTAGTACTAGATAGCATTCGGAGCCGCTGCCGAGTCGGGATCCACTATTTGGCAGACTGGGAATGGATGAGGGGGACCCCCAACGGACGCAACTCGAGAAAGGACAGATATTTCAATGCGTAGTCAGGTTCGATGAATGCAACGCTAGACAAAACGGCTTCATCCAACTGACACTCTGCTGCCTAGCGAGCGAGTCGGGTTTGCCCATGCTCAAGACCACGCGTGCCGCCAACAACAACCGTGCCTATCGGCAACGCCTGCAGGCTGCCGGGAGCGAGGGGGTGTTGTTGCATTTGCCGCGCGCGACCGTGGCGCTGCTCGACGCGATCAAGAAACGCCACGGGCTGCGCAGCCGCAGCCAGGCGCTGCTGCGACTGATCGAAGAGAGAGGGAGAGGGGCCCAGCAGAATACAGCGTGAAAATCCGAAAGCCCGCCTTGCCGGGCGGGCTTTCATGAAACTCGTGACGGGCCTGCTAGCCACGTCTGGGGCCTAACCACCCCCAAATTAGCTAGCGATAGCCCCACCATCAAGCGGAAATTGCCGTTTCCGCTCACGGGGGAGGTTTGCCCGTCGCGATCCAACCGAACGGAGGATTGCGATGACGATGGAAAGCGCCCGAGAGGCGCATGGGGGCGGTTACGCCGGTTTGCCGACCGGATTCCGACGGCTGACACCGTGTCTGCTGCGCGCCGACCGAACAGCAGAGACGTTCGCCGGCCTGCCGGACGGCGTGACGCCCGGCGGGGTGCTCGCCGCGCTCAAGGCGGCGGCGCCGCGGCTCGGGCTGTCACCGCGCCTGGTGCATGCGGTGGACTGGCTGTTCCGCTTCACCCAGCCGCAGGACTGGGAGAGGGGAGGGCGGCCGATCGTCTGGCCCTCGGCAGCGCTGCAGCGGGACGCGCTCGGTCTGTCGGAAACCCAAGTGAAGGCGATCAACCGGGCGCTGATCGAGGCCGGGCTGATCACCATGCGGGACAGCCCGAACGGGAAGCGTTACGGGCAGCGGGGCCGGGACGGGCGGATCATCGAGGCTTACGGCTTCGACCTGTCACCGCTTGCCGCGCGCTACACCGAGCTGGTGCGGGTGGCCGAGGAGGCGCGGGCGGAGCGGCTGGAGATGGGCCGGCTGCGCCGGCGGGCGACGATCGCGCGCAAGGGCATTACGCAGATCCTGGAGACGGCGGCGGAATACGGCCTGGAGGGCGGGGACTGGACCAGCCTGGCCCGTGAAACCCGGGCGCTGGCCAAAGCGCTGAGGGCGGTCGAGCGGCCCGAGGAGATGGCTGTGGGCGTCGAGAGCCTGGAGCGGCGGCAGCATCAGGCGCGTGAGCGGCTGGAAACGCTGCTTTCCGTGGCCGTAGCGGGATCTGACAAGATCGTCGAAACAGTGGATTCCGACCCCAAGGGGCCGGAAAACCGACCCCACCAATATACCTACAAATCAAACCTTGATCTGAACTCAGATACCGTAATTGCTCGGGAAAGCAGTAAGCCGCCCGCCGGCCCGGTGGCGCCCGACCAGGCACCGCCAGAGCGGCCGAAAAACCCGCAACAGCCGAGCCCGGCCAAGCCGATGCGGGTTGAAGGGACAGTACTGCGGCTGAGAACCGACGAACTAGTGGGGTTAGCCCCGCGGTTGCGGGGCTATCTGACGACGTCGGTACCGACCTGGCCCGCGGTGGTGGACGCGGCCGCAGGGCTGCGCGACGAGCTCGGAGTGTCACAGTCGCTCTGGGGCGAGGCTTGCCTGGCGATGGGCCGGGAGGAGGCAGCGATCGCGATGGCGATCGTCTCGGCCAAGCCCGAGGGTCATTTCCGGTCGTCGCCGGGCGGGTATTTCCACGGGATGGTGGCCAAGGCGAAGGCGGGCGAGCTGCACCTGGAGCGGACGATCTGGGGTCTGCGAGCCGCGGCGCGGCGGGCAGGGCAGGGGGTGATCTCCGGCACTGAACTGACCCCCGGTGCCGAGCACCGCCGGCCCCTGTCGCCAGGTATCAGGGCCGAACCTCTGTAATTCTGGGCCCCGCGCGCTTGCGCCTGGACGAGCAGCGCGCCGACAACCCCTTCGGAAATCGTCCGCCGCTCCGGGCGAATAGACATCCCTGCGCGAGGGACTTGCCGTATGATGTAGTAAGTTGTATGATAGTATGTAGTATTATACTACATACAACGATGTAGGAGGCCTGGGCCATGGCAGCGATCACCCGCGAGGCGATCTGGGAAGCGGCGGACGAGCTGGAAGCGGAGGGCGCGAAGCCCACCCTCAACGCGGTGCGCAAGAAACTGGGCGGCGGGAGCTTCACCACGATCAGCGACGCGATGACGACATGGAAGGAGCGGCAGCGGCAGAGGGTGCAGCCGGTGGCCGAGCCTCTGCCCGGGGAACTGGCGTCCTCGGTTAATTCACTGGCGATTGAGATCTGGGGTGCGGCCCGGGGGGCGGCCGAGCGGGCGCTCGCCAGCGAGCGCGAGCGGCTGGCGGCCGAGCAGGCCGAGGTGCGCGCGCAAGCGGCGGAGGCGGTGGAGCTGGCCGACGGGCTGGCGGTCGAGATCGAGGGATTGCGGGAGCAGGCGACCGCGGCAGCCGCCGCGCGCGACAAGCTCGCCCAGGATCTGGCGCAGTTGCAGGCCCTCAAACAGGACGCGGAGCGAGAGACGCAGCGTGCCGTCGAGCGCGCCATTGCCAGAGACCTGGAGGTGAAGGACGCGCGCACCAGCGAGCGGACCGCGCTGGACCGCGCGGGACGGGCGGAAGGGGAGGTGGCGACGCTGCGAGACCAGCTGGCCCGGGCCCAGGGGGCGGCTGCCGAGCGGGACCGGCTCAGTCAGAAGCTGATGGACTTGGAGGACCAGGCCGAAAAGGAGCGGCGGCTCGCCGCCGAGCGCGTGGCGGGGTTGGAGGCTGAGCTGGCCGAGGCCCGCAAGGCCGAGCGGGCCGTGCTGGTCCGCGCCGAACGGGCGGAAGGTGAGGCGGCCGCCCTGCGGGAACAGATGGCGCAGCTTACAGCCGCCTTGCGCGACAGAATCGCCGGCGCCGCCGGGCGGCGGGGGCAACGCGAGCTGTCGTGACGCCCGGTTCGCGTACCCAGGATCATGCCTGAATTTCTCAGAGCCGCCGCTTGGCCGGATCCATTATTCACGGCGACAGAGGCCCACCACCTGCAGCCCGTGGCGGCCGCGTCTGGACGCAGTTGGGATCGCGGGCCGGAACGGCCTTTGTTATGGGGCCGCGGCCTATAACGTGTCCATCATTTGCCTGATGTAGCGGCCTTCGTACACATGAAAAATGCCGTTGGCCGCCAGCCGGATCATACCCGCATACCCAAGACGGAACTGCTGCGTGTCGTCCTGGTACAGGAAGAACACTGGCGAACCGCTGAGGCCGTCGAGATTTTCGATCGTCAACCAGTGATCGCTGCGCGTCCTGAACTCCATGTGTGCCGGCATCGATTCCCTGCGGTTCGTCTCCAGGTACAGCTTGGAGAAGCGTGACACATATCCCTCGAAGGACATCGCATCCGGGTCGTCGAGGGTTCCTTTCAGTTCGCGAAACTCCGTTGGATAACCCACGGCAAAATACAAAGCCACCACACCTTTGTTCACTTCGTCTAGGGTGCTCATTCTCGTCATATCGAAAAAAAGGCGGTGCGGGTTAACGCGGTGCGCGTCTGGATCGAATCGCAGCAGGATGATATCCTCAGCGACCCGGTGATCCGCGTGGTCGGGAAACGTAGGGCGGGCGTACGCAGAACAAGTGAGCGCATGATGATGGCCGCCTTCCTCGACTAATATGCACGCCTCGTTCGGCGGCCTCGTGGCATTGCCCTTGCCTAGCTGGTGGCGGGTGGTCACCAGCACAAGCTTTTGCCGGTAGCGAGCGAGGAAACAAGTTCCTACGATAGAAAGCTCAAATTCGCTGCCAGGATTGTAGAAGCACAGTGGTTTGCAGAATCTCACGATGTCGTCAGGAACGTTGTTGGTCCGGACATAGATGCCGTTCATCTCGACGAACGTTTTTTCCATCGCCGTTTGGATCGAAGATCTGGGAGGGAACATCGTCGTGCCGTCAGTACGTCGCGAAAAACTGCTCAGTAGTAGGGATCATCCCGGCATCGCGCCAGCAATTTCGAGCAGCTTACCGACGAATCCGTGTAGCTCGCTTCGCGAGACCGGTTCTGACGCCGCACCGGGGTTCTCTCCGTGCATATACCGCCGCGTATAGGCGTTGATGTCCGTCAGATCGTGCAAAGCATCTATCAACGACACTGGACTCTGCTCCGTCCGGATCTTCTGGATCATGTTGCCCAAACCCGCGACGTTCGCGAGTTGATCGGGAGCGAGCCTGCACATATGAGTTTCAGCCACCGGGCGTAGCTTCTTGATTACGTCGCGAGGATCGCCATCGCCTGGTTGATGGTAGAATTGCAAAAGCACGCGCCTGTTAGCTGCATCTTCGCTCTCTGTATCCCCCTCTATATCCCACTCCCCGATTGCAGTGTCGCGTTTCCCGGATGGCATGAGCCACAGTGCTTTTCTAGCATCTGTTGGCAGTGGCAAGTCCCAGATTGCCTTAAGGAAATGCCGATCATGTGACATGACCACGACTTGTCCGGCCTCATCACCACAACGACGGATTGCACTTATTGTGCAAGTGCGCCGGAATTGATCTTGGCTGCTGAATGGGTCATCGAACACGACAACGCATCGTGACCTGTCTGCGTCCTCCCTGAGCTGGGCAAGAAAGAAGGCCAGGGCTAAAGTGCTGCGGTCGCCGGCAGACAGCGTGTTCCGAAAGGACGGCTGCTCAAGCGGAGTATCGGCGCCGCCAGCTTCCACCATCGTATCATTAATTACGATACAGAAGGTCGAATTCGGAACGCGCCCAGAGTACTCAACCTTGACGCGGTCAATATGAAACCCGGCCGTGAAGTGCCTCAGATAGCCGTTGATCGCATTCTTGTATCGAATTAGGACGGCTTCGCTATGGCGGTTGAGCCGATCCCGGACTCTGCGCTTTTCCTCATCTGCTCTTGCCTTTGCGACGGTTGAGGATCTGAACTTGTCGCACGCCTCATGAACAGCAGGTTCGAATCTCTTCTTTCGTATACGAAGAGAAGCTAGCTCTCGCTCTGCCGTTTGCGTGCGCGCAGAATCGGCCTTTGCCCGGAAGGTATCAATTGCAGCGTTCGCCCTAGAGACCTGTCTGTTGTACTCGTCCATGAGTCGCATCACAGCAGCATATTGATCTCGTGCATTTACATAACTGTCTGGTATAGCTACTGCCTCGAGAGGGGACGCGAGTTTTGCGTCGAGCACAGCCAGAATCTCGCAGCGGAATGCCCGCATGGCCGACGATATCTGGTCGAGATCGAGGAACTCAGGCTTTCTGATCGCGACGTAACGCCCCCAGAGATCAACACTCGTAAGATTGCTGGCGATATGAGTACGAAGTAATTCGATTCTTTCATCAGAAAATAAACGAGCTGCATTGCCACGATAGCGAGTAAGCTCACTCTGAAGCCCCCGATAGTTCTCGTTGAAGAACTCTCGATACGCTTTTAGAAGATCGATACCCCTGAGAGATTGGCCACAAAAAGGACATGCCTCATCGGTGATGTGCGGCAGGCCGCTGGCAAGCCACTCCTCTCCGTGCGGCGCCATGTTATGCTTAACAATATGCTCCCGTACCAAGCCTTCAGCGCCACGCGATACGTCTTCCAACGTGCGACCGACCATGCTACCCAGGTGTAAGGGCAGAGGAGGCATCTCTAATACGGTCAGGCCAGCCCTCTGTTTTAGCTGATCTGCCTCCTTCAGCCCTTGCACTTCTATCTCCTTAGCCTCAATCTTGGCGTCGATCTCCGGATCGGAATCAAGCGCGACAAACTTCTCTGGCTGTAGACCGCCAGCATGCGAGGCAATAATCGAGCGAGCACTACGAATCGCTGAGTTGAGATCTCCGATCTCTTTGTCGATCTGGTCATAACGGTTCGCAAGCGACACGCCCTGACGACCCAAGATCACTCTACACAGATTGCGCCTTTGGTCAGAGCCTATCGCATCGCCGGAATATATATTATCAGAAATGTAATGCGCGTCGAAGATTCTGAGATCGATATCCAGGGAAGATGGTGTCCAAGTACCCTTCTGAAAAACTGCCTGAACGCCACTGCTTAGCGCGATCACGACCTGAGGGCTTGGTGGCGCTCCAAACGTGCGCCTGCCATGGATAAAAGCAGATTGGCGCGTCTGCAAGGAACGTAGGATGGCGCACAATGTCGTCTTCCCGCGGCCGTTCTCGCCGAAGATCAACGTGTATTTCTTGAAGGCGACGTCGCCTTGAGGGGTGTAGTTTTTGAACCGACCAACGCCCCGAATATGCGCGATCTTCGCGATGGCGGTTGCCTGGGCTGGAGCTGCAATCCCTGCTGGCAATGGATCGCCTTGATTATTCACCTCGCACCGCCTGCCTAGAGGCCAAGGCGCTTGATCGTTGCGATCGGGAGGAACAACCGGCTGGGACGCCCTTCTATCTGGTGAAAGCCGTATTTCGAGTAGAATGAAATTGCGGCGCTGTCGATCGCGTCGACCACGACTGCATAGGAACCAACGTGCTGCGAACTCTCCACAGCACGCTTCAGGGAGTCTACGAGGAGGAATTCTCCTACACGCTGCCGTCGGACATGAAGGCCCCGGGCGAGCCTCCCAAGCAAGGTGGTAGGCACCGCCGGGTACCTCGGAAATCGCCTTCGTGTTCCGGCTGGTATGCCTTGCACGTCGACCGAGTGCGAGGAAAGGCTGTAATAACCCGCAATCGTGCTGCCGCGAGGTCGTGCCACCGCCACAAATACCGCGGAAAAGCCGAGATCCTGCTCTTTCCGCGCTTTCGTCTTGATGAAGTCGTCAAGCGCGGCATTGCCACACGCGAATCCCGCGCGGTCGTGGTGCGAGCTAAGCGGCTCCACTTCGAGAGAGGGGTCCATGCCGCTCTATAGGACGCCTCTCTATGTGTGTCAATTCTCCGTACGCTTCTTGCGGGCTTTGTAGCGAGCGGCCGCAGCCTTCAACGCCTCGTTTGGCTCCGGCGGATTGAGAAGCGCATCAATAAAGGCTTTGCTGTCCCGCCTGTTGAGAACCCATGCGTCATATTCATGGATGACGGCGGCTGCAGCCTCGTAAGCCCTTGATATTACGAAGTCTGTTACCGTGACGCCTGTGATCGTAGCAGCTCGTTCAATGAACTGCTTGGTCTCTGCCGGAAGGCGGGCGTCAATGCGCTCTTCTGCCTTTGGGCGTCGTGCGCGGGTCTCTCGTTCGATTGTGGCTGTTCTTCTCACCTGTACCTCCGCAGCAAATTGCAGTGAGCCAGTCTATGTGCGGTGAATTGCCACACGAATCAACTTGACAAGCTTCACTCGGACAGCCCAAAAAGAGGGGGGTGGAGGGAAGCTTGCCAGAGGCAAGCACGCGAAGCGCCCTCCACCCCCCTCTTTTTGGGCTGTCCGAGTGAATGCTCGGGCTTGGGGCAGCGTGAAAGCCACCTATCCGAAAGTGCCTGGCGTTTCTGCGTTAACGTGCTAGGCACGCTGCGTTGCCAATCGCCAGCATACAATTCGGTGGAAACTCGGCGTCGCTGCCTTAGGATCTCAGCAGAAGACTTAGCATAACGTCGAGGCAACACGCCCAACCTCACCGCTCAAGGTTCGGTCCTCGTTGCTAAGTTCTGCATTCGCCGGCAGCACCAGCATGATCTCCCGGTGACCTCGGAAGAATCAAGCGGCGGCGACCACCGGGTGCCGATGACCAGGACAAGTGCTACCGCCCCAGGCCGAGCCCACGTGATCGCCTGGCCGCACGTTCGTGCCCCTGTTCGAGCGACTTGCGTCCCTTTTCGCGCTGTTGCGCATTGGACCGATGCAGCGCCGGCGGCATCGCCCCGACGGCACGGATCGCCGCCTCCCGCACCGCCGGCACAAACTGACCGAGCGCGTTCAAAGCGGCGTCCTGTTCACGCGCCAGACGTCCCAACCGCCCGGCGAACTCGGCGACACGTGCCACAACACGGGGCCGCTGCCAGGCGTGCTGCAGCGTGGCCCGCGGCAGCCCGTCAGCAACCCGTTGCTCGGCCGGCTGCAACCCGC
>Ga0123355_10007115_pt1 | contig 16690 bp, 15 predicted proteins | sample TergutEmb28metaG_3_FD_89872 | JGI IMG/M metagenome (GOLD analysis project Ga0123355, IMG submission 89872) | Embiratermes neotenicus P1 segment gut microbial communities from Petit-Saut dam, French Guiana - Emb289 P1 | ecosystem: Host-associated > Arthropoda: Insects > Digestive system > Gut ...
TGTTCAACTTTGGATATAGGTGTTTTGGGTTATATCGGTATAGTATAACATAAGGAACACCCTCCCGAAGTCTGGTCCGTTCCTCCTGTTACACCCCATATATATATATATATATATATATGTTTGGCAGCTAAGGGTTAAATATTAATGAATCTGAGTGGGTAGCCACCATATTGCATCAAGCAAGTTATGCGTCTACTTTCTGAATTCATGAGAAGTGTGATGTGTGGTGTCTGCATTGCATACTTTTGAATTTTCTGTCAATGTTTTATTTGTTTCTTTAACCTTTTGATGCCAGAATTTAGTGGCCATTCAGCTATTTAAAGGGCCCACTGCTCGTCCACTTTAGTTGACGTTCGGCACTAAAAGGTTAAATATGTATGATGTAGTACAAGGTTTCTTGCATTATTTTGTGTCATGAAATGGAAAAACAGTAAAGAACCCACAAAAAGTAGCTGCTCTCAATAGCTTGTTTCCGGCCAAGTAATTAAAATTTAAATATACATGAAGTGGGGAAGCAGACACAATCACATTTTTAAATGCATCAATTCCTGGACTTCTTGGACATTTCCTAATGACACATGCTACAGCAAACTCACAATAAAGTTAAAATAAAAAAAAGAAAAATCACAGTAGAGAATCTACTCATTTCAGACCATTCTAAACACAAACAGAACACACATACTTATTTCATACACCACTTAGCTGTTAATCCTTTACAATCCAACCAGCAGACAGAGAAATGCATGGCAAGCAAATGCCAGTAAATAACATCACAAGGAAATCCTCACCACTCTAATGTAAATGACTAATGAAATCTTTTATTATGTTTACCTAAAAAACATCCATAACGTTTCCAGCTTTCAGCTGATGGAAACAGTCGGACAAATCCACCCCTCCTTTCAAATTCTGCACGAACTGACTTGATGATGCGGTTTTCTTCAGAAGACAGTGAAAGCGAACTAGCACTCAACCTTGAAGGTGAAACTATTGAAGGCGGCTTTGTTAAGATAGTACTGCTGCTACCAGACAGAGCATCAGCAGACTGTACACGTCGACACTGCACAAAACAATATCAGTGTCATCACATTTTGTAATTTGAAGTTGTGTTAAAACAGGAAATATTTCTTCACTAACTAGCTGACAAAGTAACTACAGAATTAAGTCTTCCTTGAAAAAATTATAATTCATCAGCCAGTCAACAAATTCACTGTTTTCATGGGTCCCAAGAGTGAATTTGTGAATCCCATCCGAAGCCAGTTGATCCACTGCATCCATCTCAAAATTATTCTTCCATCTAAGGCTAGATCTGTCAGGTGGTCTTTTCCTTGGGGGTTTCCTGATCACAAATCTGTACACATTTCTCATCTGTTACCAGAAAGCAACATGTCCTGCCAATCTACATTTGTAGCAAATACAGGGCAATTCAAAAATAAGTAAACAAAACAGTGCCATATGTTAATGAACAATAAGCATGTATGTGAAATATTTTTAAGTAGCAACTGAAATAAAATTTCTGGGTAATCCATTAAATCCCCACTGGAAATTATTTTCCATCCAGTCAGCCAAGGGTATGAAAGTTGTGAAAATGGCTTCTGCAGAGGAAAAGGCATTTTCTATTACACACTTCACTTAGATACATTCAGTAACAAGTGCGCAATGTGACTTTTGTAGTTGCCATAGAAAGGACCCACAACAATCTAAAGCAAATTTCAAAATGACATAAGCAGCTTGTAAACGAAGACTGTATCTGAAAGCAGAACTGTCCAGGTCACCTTTGCTTCAAACACTGGAAGGTGCAATACAAACAAGAATCCAACAGTGGGTAGCCACAAGATGAATTTACCTAAAAGAACAATGTAGCATGTCCTCTGGAAACACCTACTTTCAAAAGCTTACAACTTGTGGTAAGTGGTACAACTCAACCAAAAACACAAGTAAACACTGTCCTGATGACTTGCACAGAGATTTGTGCTGTGTGAGCAGTTGCTCCATCTTGTTGGAACCACAGCAAATCTTGCTGACGAGGATATAACTCAATGCGCAGAAATGTTTCCAGCATGAATTCGTATCGCTCTGTGTCAGTTACTGTACACCCCTCTGCATTCTCATAGAAATAAGGACCAATAATTCCATGAGAATAAACTGCACACCACACTGTCACTTTTTCACAAGCAGAAGACATTGGTGAAGTTCATGTGGGTTGTTTGGAGCCCAGTAGTGACAATTCTGTTTATTCACATAACCAGACACATGGTAGTAAGCCTTGTCTGACATTAGTAATGTGTTCACTATGTTGATATTGTTTTTCACCAAGTCCAAGAATTCATTGAAAAACTGTCGTTGGCTCACCTTGTCCTGTTCACTAAGTTCCTGAGCAACTTGGATTTTGTATGGATGATAACACAAATCCTTGTGAAAAATTTGGTGAATGCTGTATTTGTTAAAGTGCAGTGCGAGAGCTTGCCACTGAGCTGAACTGCATGGACTTTGCAATGTGGTGTCTCCTAACCGCTTAAAATTGTCAGGTGTAGGTGCCGAAAATGGACGTCCTTGTGGTTTACTTTCCTTCACTGATCCTTCTTGATGCCATTTTGATACCCACAATAGCAGACTAATGCAGCAAGGAGCAACACGTCTTTGAAACTACTGACAGAAACCATGCTATGTAGCTGTAACTGACTCTGTTTTGATAAACATTTCCACTGCTGCAATTTGGTGTTGCACGAACCAGCACTCCATCTCAACTAAACTCCAAACATCACTGTGACATGATGACGGTCAGTACAAAAGTGGCACGTAGCTGGCATGCTGGTCTTCAAATTTCAAAAACCATCAGGTGTTTCTAATGCACACTGTACATTTACTGTGTTACGTGATAAGACATATATTTCATTATAGAAGGGGTCCTCTCAAGATCTCTACACCATTACAGGCCCAAACACACCTGGATGCAGTGAACATACATATTGCCAACATACTCAATAAAAAGCAGGAGCCAGCAGTGCTACAATTAAGTATTTTAACTAACATTTTTCAGATTTTTAAGATACAGACATTAATGTTCTACAATTATGGATTTTAACTAACATTTTTAAGATTTTTTAGATACAGAAGGACAAAATATATATTGTTTTAAACATTGTAATAGCATTGTAAATTTAAAAGACAGGGCATATTTTACATTTTATAGGGCTATCTGTGCAACAACATTGCAAAAAGCATATAGTTGTTGAGCAAGTAATGGAATGGTCTCCCTGCAGATGGTGTAAAAAACACCAAAATATGTTAAGTTGATAAATATATGTGTTTAACATACAACATGCATTTAGTTGGAATAAAAGAAGTGTTGACTGCCTTATGTCACCATGTGTAAAAAGAATAACTGTAAATACAAAACTAACTTAAAGCACTCTATACAGGGAAACATATTAGGCCAACTTACACTAATTTTCTTCAAAATATCTAGTTGATTTTGAGGCCGGCGAATTTCTTTGGCACGACGAAGCATTGGGTCTATAGTAGGCAACCCAGCTAGTGTCAAAAGGTCAACCAGCATTGCTGATTTGACTCTGACATCTAGAGGTGAGTCACAGCCAAGAGATGGAGAAAGATTTACTTCCAGCAGCCAAGGTTTCAGGGACGAGTCAATCAAAATGTCGAAACCATATAGTTCTGCATTACAAAAACAAGAATATCAATTTGACAGGCAAGAGAATGACATTTAATATACATACACAGCATATAGAGCAGCTGAGAGCTCAAGAAAATAACCCAATGAGGAGTTTAATAAAAGGAAAAGGTAAAGGTAAATTACTCCTGTACAGGCCTGATGTGGCCCAGAGGGTGGGTAGAGGTATAGCTCTACTCTTCCATGACTGTGGCACTAGAAGCGGGTGAGTGGTGAGCAGCATGCCCCTGCCACACTTTACCCCCGGGAAAGACCCGGTACCCATTGTACAGGAGGCTGGGTGGGTCCTAGGGCCAGTCTAGACGGGCGGAAAATCTCATTCCCACCGGAATTCGATCCCGGACGGTCCAGCCCGTAGTCAGTCACTATACTGACTAAGCTACCCGGCCCACAATGAGGAGTTTAATACTATATACTATTCCCCTTATACTTCAATAAATGAAGTTTAAATTTAGAGATATAAAACAGAGATTATAATAAATATACTGAGAGATGACATTGTCACTCACCAAAACAGTTGCGGGGATGAGGTACAAACATTCGACAAGCTGATATGATAGGTGAAGCAGATGCTAGGATAGCCTTCACCACTACCTCTTCTATCCTCTGCATCAAGAAGGCAGTGTCTATTCCCTGTGCACGCAAGTGCCGCAACAGTGCGCTCAAGGTCCACTTGTGTCCCACATCCTCTGCATCTGGGTCCTCACTCCTATAACACAAATAACACAACTTTCATCAGGACTCACAATATAGTTTCATTAATGAATCAAATGTATGAAGGAAAGTCACTTACTGCAATCTCGACAGTTTTGAGAAAAATTAAATTTATCTTTTATGAAGAATTACATTTGATAGGAATAAATACCCCTATGCCAGTAAACATAAAATGTTTGAACTCACAGACTTTCTGGACTTTTTCCATTGTACATACAGTAGAAAAAGGCTAAAAAAAAGTCTGTCAGTTTAAATGTCATACACCATCATCACAACCTATGGAAAAGTAGCAATAAAATTCCTCAATGACCTGGTTTTAAGTTCTGATGGACCTTGTGGGTTACAGGAAAGTCAAAGTTGTGACCATAGCCAATAGAAACAGTTACTCCATACCAAAGAATTTTATGTGGAAAAATATAATGAATAGAAAATCTAATTCTTTCTGCTTTTTTATATGGGGCATAGTGACGTTTCACCCATCCTGTACAAGCCCAAACCTGGCTTTGTTTTTCACAGAGTCATCTAATTCAATGAACAATATGAGTCATGAATACAGGATTCACCCAAATTATGATACATTTACTCTATTATGGTAGGTGTATGCCTGCATTTAGAAATTTTGACTACCTCATCCACTCCTGAGTCATGGCTCCCTATTTGCATGGTCCAACTAAATGAATGACAAGAACCTTATTCTGAAGTGAAATGATGATAAGACGCAGTGATTGAATTCTCTGTACCACCTTGAGTATAATCAGCCAAGGAATTCATTTTGCATATCTCTAAAAGGGAACAAGGTAATACTAAATGACAAAAAAGGAAGCATGTTATGTTAACAGACTTCTAGGGCTACTGGTGTGTTAGCAATCTTATACTTGTGAATCAAACTCACTTGATGTAATCTGAGTGGTACTTATTGATGCTGTAATTACACAGATGCATACATGGATTCCACAGGTGTTTGCCACTTGAGTCGTATTTCACAGTTGCAAACCGTACTAATCCTTCCTCATACATGTACACAACAAGAGGGTCATATGAAGTTACAGCTACATATAAACGCAAATCACATTTGTGTCCATCCACCAGAAGAGGATTGTCGATGTATTTTGCAACAATTAAAGTCTCATCAAGAGGTATTTGGTCGGGCTAGAACATACCAGAACAAACTAATCTTAAAATATGTCAATTAACAATGAAAATTCGGTCAAGTTTAACAAGTATAGTAAATGCACAGGTGCCACTTAAAAAACATGCTCAAATTTCAGACTTCTAAAAGTATCAAGTCAAGAGTCAAGACAGCTACCTGAAAGGATGTGGGTGGAAAGAGCCTAACGGCACAGACTACTTAGATATTTACCTAAAAGCCTAGACAAAAAACACAGAAAATTGACATTAAGTGCTCACTAGATATTAAACCATTAAAGGATTTGTCTATGCTGTGGAATCTCAAGGTATATTACTGAGAGACCATCCTACCTCACTTCAACCAAATTTATATGCTGGCATGGTATGATTGAAAATTTATTTTCATACTAACCTCCTACAAAAATGTTGTTGTGGGACATATTTCTTAGTTTCTATGCTTAGTAGAAGTCAGGATCGCACAGTCAGTATAGCGACTAGATCATGGGTTACACAATCCTGAATTCAATTCCCCACAGCAGCAACAAGAAATTTTTCTCCTCTCCAAAGCCTCAAGACCAACTCCAGGACCCACCTAGCTTCCTACACAATGGGTACCAGAGACTTGAAACTGGGGGTAAAGCAGCCAGGTTGTGTAGCTGACCACTCACCTCCACCTAGTGCCATGGTTAAGTGGTGGAGCAATACCTCTGGTCCCTCTATGTACTGTCATGGCATGCAGAGGGCCTACTTTACCTTCACCTTAGTTTATTAGGAGTAAGTACATAAACATTACCAAAACAGTACAAACAATTTAAACCATCTACCTTTCCTGTGCACGCTGAATGTCTTGCCATAACATCCATGGACGAATCAACCCAGCAATTCTACATAAGAAAAGCAGTAATTATAAAGTTTCACATTACACATTTTTCTCCATTTCCTGTTATTTCAGTACTCTTGGGAACAGACATTCCCATCCGAGAATTAAAACTTGGCTATTTATTTTAGACTAACATGAAATACGTACAGACTCAGAAGATTTATTCTTTTTCAAATGAAGCCAACTAGGTGCACACTACTTCTTAGTATATTTATTTCAACTTCTCTACATGTTTTGAGCAACTATGTGCCCGTCATTGGGAGAACTTACTGTATCTATGCGCCACTGGTATTTTTCACCGATACAGAGTGAAAAATACCAGCGGTCCATAGATACAGTAAGTTCTCCCGATGACGGGCACATAGTTGCCCGAAAGATGTAGAGAAGTTGCAATAAATATATTAAGAAGTAGTGTGCACCTAGTTGGCCTCATTTGAAAAAGATTATACAGGGATGCACAGTCAATGAAACATAAAATTCAGAAAATTTACTTACACTATTAACAATGTAAATACCCCTCCCCCTTGACGAAGCAACTGGCTTTACAATCCATGGACCACGATGTCTGTAATGTGATGAACACAATTCTCGGAAATCCACTGGCATCATAAATGTCTGAGGTATGAAGTCAAAGTGTTTTACTCCTTTTATATGTTGCATCTTCTCAATATTCTTGTACAAACGATCTTTACGTGTAAGTTCATATGACCTGAAAATTTTAATGCAGATAGACTTAGAACTATGTTAGTCCTGAACTCATGTAATATGAACATACCCAACATAGATGTGACAACAGCGGACAAGAACAGTAATATTCATTAATTTGCAGAGTAATGAGAAGTATTTTAAATATATCAGTTATGATATACCACATTAGTTAAAGAAAGAATAACAATGTCTTCTGGCATGAGATGCACCGCAGCCTGACATCACTTTATCAACATTTCAGAACCTGTTCCCTTCATCTTCAAGGTAAAAGATAACCTGAAATACCACATGCTTGCATAGAGAAATTTCCAGCTACACAGGAAAAATTACACAATTAGAAGAAACTTCTGAAATGAGCAAAGAAAAGTACAGTTCACATATCCTTCTATTGTTGAATCAGATTTATATTTAAAAGATGAAACTTACATCTACTCAAAAAAAAAAAAAATCATGATTAAAAACAGTAGGGATAACATTCCTGCAATGCTGACTTGAGTGATATTAGGATACCACCTGCAAATGCAGAAGTAACAGGCAATATAAATAATCATGTTACTACCAAAACGGACGAACAGAACAGAATGCGGAATAAACAAAGAACCGTCAAACACAACTTTGTACAGTATTCATACAGCTACATGTTTCAACCCCATGCGGTCATCATCAGGCTGACTTTCAGAACATACAAATAGAAGTATACAACGTACATATTGCATTGTGAAAGTAAGATCTCACTTCTTACAAATATATTTACAATTCCATTCTCTCTTTAATACCTTCAATTGTTCATACTTAAAATAAGGTGACAGTTAAACAGTTAAAATCATTCAGAAAGTGGCAGATGTCAGTGAAGGCCATGGGTAGTTGATTTTTGTATGATGTCTTATTCAATATCAGGTACAATGTGGTGTTTTTTCATATTTGGTGAAGTATTGTGGTGACAATGTCTTAGGTCACTTAAGCGGTGTATGTCCCACTCACATTGTGGCGTACGATGACAAAGAATAAGGCATCATACAAAAATCAATTACCCATAGCCCTCAAAAACATCTGCCACTTTCTAAAAGATTTTAACAGCTTAACTACCACCATATTTTAATTATGAACAACTGACTGTATTAAAGAAAGACTGGAATTGTAAATATATTTGTAAGAAGTGACATATTACTTCCACAATGCGATAAGCATACTTCTTTTCTAAAAGCCAGCCTGATAATGGCCCCATGGAGTCAAAACATGTAGTTGTATGAATACTTTATAAAGTTGTGTTTGATGGTTATTTATTTCCTTATTTTATAGTTCAACACAACGAGATGCATAATTTTAAAATTATAACAGAACAGAATTAATATGCTATCTAGAAACAAATATTTGTATCAGCCAATATATGACTATTACAATATACAAACACCCATTATGATGTCCATTTGAGAATGTAATAATCGGAAATGGCCTTTAAATGCAAGGTGGGAGAAAAATGAGTGAAGGGGGGGTGAGAGGAAGGAAGGAAGGAATATAGGAAGAAGGCTGAAGGCTAAAGAGAGAGTATAAAATAAATGGAAGACGCGGGAATGAAGGGAAAAAAGTGGGCAGTGGAAGTGAAAAAGGAGGAGGAGAATGTGTTGGGGAGAGGGGCAGGAGGAGGAAGAGAAGTTGCTGTGCTGATACTGCTGTTGTCATTGCTATCACTGTTATTCACACACCGTAACACCCCCTTCCCAATTTTGGAAGTTATTCCATATTATTACCTCTACGCAAATAAAATACCTGCACCATATGAATTCTGGGTGATGATTTATATGAATCAGAATACACCAAAAAATGTTTGTAGAGGGATAAAATTTTTCACCTTGCTGGAGTTCAAATCCAAAAATATGAGAATGCCCCATATAAAACAGCTGAACAAGAGAGAAGAAAGTCAAACAAAACATACAGAACATATATATTAAATGGACCTAGAGTCAATTTTATTTTGAAGGACATTCTGCTATTAACCGTCTGTATACTAAAAGAGAAATATGCAACCCTTCCATTACCTGGGAAAATGATTGACTCTTTGGTAAGGTGTCAGTGCCTTCAGCAAATGGGGCTTTGGGTGAATCCCTGTCCACAGCAGGTTAAAGTCAGGAATGTTTGGATGAACCTGGAGAAAAGAAAGAACCTTAAATACAGTGCAGGTAATGTCACCTCTACCAAACTCAACACAGTACAATACAGTATAATTAGACTGTCATCCACCACATTAAAGCTTACAGAGTATAGAGAAAATTTACATAGCAAAACAATTTTTAGTGTCACTATTACAACTTTAGACATGACATTTTTATGTGGTTCATATATTAATAAGGCAGACACAAAAGTAATTTTAAGTCCTGAAAAACAGTTATTTCCCCCCAAAACCCCAAAACCATTATTTTGGTCTTCCACTCTATAAAGAGTAAAAAAGAAAAATCAAATCTGTTAACAGAGATCAATGGGAACAATCCCACACATACGTAACATAACAGGTTCACATATATATATAAAACAACTAAAAATCCTCAGAATATGTTACCAGTTACCATATTCATGTCAGTACACCAAAATTATGAATGGAACAACACACACCTGTACTTATCACAACATTACTCAACAATCACCCAGGCTACAGCCTTATCCCAAGCACAAAATGACTCATGAGACTATTCTATCTCTACCTAGCTGCAGAAGTTCATGCTAGCTTCAGCAGTATCACTTTAAAGTCAGTCCTGAAACTATACGATCACACCATGTTGTGACTGCACTTCTCGCAATTTTTAGAACTAATTATTGTCCTTATGCTTTAATTATGCCTATGCCTGGAAAGTGTGATGTGCATGCTGATGAAAAGCCTAAGAGTAAGGATAAAACGAAACTAATGTGTCAAAACATGTGTGAAAAATGAATCTGAAATCCAAGCATCATGCATTTGAAGGTTCTCCTCATATTTCAGGAAGTCTCCAATTTCAAATATCCAAGTTGAATATCATCCCAACATAAATAACTCATTCCTGCAGCCACTCAACCAGGCAAATGCAATGACATCTGAAAGCTAACACACCTGTCACACATTCCAATGTATCTTGGATTCAAGTGAGAAGGAAACCTTTGTCAGTGTCAGTGAATGCTAGAGATTGTTCAGTACAGCTGACTACATAGGAAACATCAGGAGTCCATCTTCGATCTTAAGTTGATGGCTCTAAATGGCTGCTTAAAAAAGCTTTGGCCTGAAGCAGTTATTGGCTTCCAAGGATTCCCCAACCACCAGAACAAAATAAGGAACATCCTTGTGTTAGCCAGTGAACTTCCAGGACAATGGTTCCCAGTGCAGAGAAGGCCAATAGCTAAGCAAAGACTTTCATGCCGCCATGTTTACTGAGAAGAACCCTGAATAGCTTACAGGCTAGAGGAACCAGATAATGATGGATATGTTTCACAACAGAAACACTGACACTCAGAAAGCAATTTATTTTGTCTATTTTCACTCTACAGTATGTAATAAATTTTGGGGAGGGGGAGTAACTTGTTTAGGAGTAAAACTACATTCACCCTACAAATAAAAATGTTAGAATTATGGTTGCTGCAAAACCTAGGCATTCACGTAAAAACTCCGTTTGAACGAGCAGAGATTTTACCTGTCCCACGTGATTTTAAATTTTCATTATGAAACTTCATGGTACACAACCAGGGAAATTTTCACAAACATTCAGATACACCATATTAATATACAGATTAGCGTCAAGACCAATTGTCAAAATTTCACGTTTACAAAAAATTATGCTGGCATTGAAATATTCCATGGTTTACCTTGAGGTCTCATAAATATGATGAACACAAAGACTCAAGCTAAAATAGGACTAAGAAGATACTTAATACACAATCCTTTTTCTCAGTTAAAAAAATTCTAATTGTTCAAAATTATTGATACGTTTATCACCGGCTGCACATAATGGATTTAACGCAACACCAAGTATTACATGGGCAATCAAATCAAGTGTGGAATTGACATGGGCATGCGGAAAGTACGCGGGTGCCGAGAAGCACCTACGTGGTTATAGTGGTACAACTGGCGAAAAGACCAGCTAGAACACCTATTGGAATACGGGAAGTACACCTTTAAAATAGACCTGAAAGGAACGGGACTGCAGTGGGATACAATTAGCGGGTTCAGGTCAATTCAGAACTGAACCTCCGGCTTCCAAACAATTAGGCAATCTGACTAGCTGTAAAAATACTAATGGCTTCTGCAGCGCACTCTACTCCATTGAGTTACTTTCCAAGATTCATCCACGGAATAGTCAATTCCAGGTAACAGTATAAACAAAACTTCGATAATCGAATAATTCGATGGTTTTCACTCGATTATGCCCATCAATGCGCATGCGCCCACAATTCAAGGCCCAAAGATAAACAAGGAAGTCGCGAAATGTACTGCATGCTGTGAGAAGCAAAATTTCATTTAAAAATACATAAATGAGCGCTCCTCGGATAATAAAAACATGTGAGCAAAAATTGTTATGTAACTGCATATAACGTGAGTGCATGTTTTAAAACTGTTACGGCACCCATTTCATTGGTATGGCTTAAAATTCAAAGGAGCTCTTGTATGCTTTATACGCCTTCTGCACTTTGAAGAAGCATTAATTTTGTTTGTTTGAACCTCATTAAAACCTTTAACCTTAAAACGTAAACATTCATCACGGTACAAATAGTATGTTTCTTGATAGCTGTTACAGCTGTGTGCCCTTAACCACAATTTTTAATGGGGTCACACAAGCTGCCGATTTCTGGGAGTCGGAGATTGTTCATACCCGATGTCCACGGCGCTGCGATTAATAAATTACTGATGGCTATAACGTGCTTTACAGTTAAGAGTTCTAACTCCAGAAGGTGTAGAGCTAGGACTAAACGTCAAAATAAAAGTACATATTTTAATATTATGGACAATATAAAATGTAAACACGTATTAAAACATTTTCCTTCGAAGTTAGTTTCCATAACTAAAGTGCTGTCCACAGCTTCCAAATTTAATCATTAGTCTCTTAGGTACTGCCTGCTGACTTTTTTTTTCCCCCCACAGATTTCACAAACTGCTGATCATCTGGGATCTACATCTGATTAACTGTGATAATGCCACAACACCACCAGCCAGAGACTTTGCTTTTACTGTGTCATACCCAAGTTTCAAAAAACTTGGTTTCAACATGCCGTTTGCTACAGCTCATTGCCCAGGATTCATCAGCTGCACATGCCTTGACACTAGCTCGCCGCAGGTTTCGTCCAAATCTACTCCTGTCTCTGCCTGGTCTTATACGTTCACAACTAATTGAGGAAGTGTCAAAACTCCTGTCAGCCCAAGCACCAAATGGTAGTGCTGGGGGAGCAGGCCCTGCACCACTTTACCTCCTTGCACTGTTACTTGCACCAGATGTGCATCAACTGAAAGTAGAGTTATGTTGTTACTATGGATGCAGTCACCAAGCAGCGCTGTTACGCCTCTTGGCATCTGAAGGCCGTGGACTAAAGACCTTGGAGCTTGCTCGTTCAGCCTTGCTACGCTTGGATCGCAGTTTACTACATGATGCGCTTGTATCAGCTACTGCACTTCAACACATCATTCTTCGCAATATAGCTAGTGATGCAGTTCTCCAGGTTATTGGAACAGCATGTCATAGACTCACTGTACTTGATGTGTCTCAGTCAAGACAAGTGACAGATGCAGGACTTCGACACCTCTTTCTTCAAGTAGAACTTCGTGATAAAGCTTCTCCATCTTCTGTAGCAGGCAAATGTGAGCTAACTGATTTGGAACAGTGTGCAAACGCAAATGGATGTAGTGGCAGAGGGTGGGGAAGACTAAGAATCCTGCATCGACTCTTTCCACGATTAAGGTTAAATCGTGACAGTGAAAATAAAATGAGCGATCGTTCATTTCTTCTTGAGTACTGTGAACATCGTAACCCTCTCTGTGACACTCTTAAAATCCTGAATGTTGCTAGTACAGGTGTCACTGCCACAGGGGTTCTGTTAGCTCTACATCATGCTCCACAGATACAGTCTCTTGGTGATTATGGACACATGGGAAGGGTACTTGAAATATTAGATAGGGCATGGACTGCATCAACAGGAAATACTGATCCTCCACCACCCCCGAGCTTTAGTCTCATTTCTGCACAATGTTACCGAACCACAGTGAGAAGACTTGAACTGCTCTCTCTCTCCTGCCCTGCATTACAGAAGCTTACCATTTATGAGCCACATCACCCACCTTCAGCACTACATATATTCCCCCCCACACTCACTACTCTTCACCTATTCAGCATTCCATGTGATGCAGACTGGATTGATGGACTTTACTCCTTCTTGGCAACACCCCATGGGTCAAACTTACATGACCTTGCATTAAGCTTTTCCTTCCACGAACAGTACGCTTCACTGGACCTTGGAAAAATCTTAAAATCATGCCCCAACTTACATACATTAGTGGAAGATGGTGCCCATGTTGACTGGAGGGGGGAATCTGAAGACGAGACATTAAGTGTCATTCCACCACTAATAAACTTGCGAAGCATTCAGTTGGGGCATGTGGTGACAGCACAAGCATTGACTGAACTGCTAAAGCGGGCACCTACTCTTGAAGTTGCACATTTTTATAGATGCCCTGACCTAACTGATGATCATTTAATTAACCTTACTGTCAGACCATCTAATACTAGTCAATGTTGTTGGAGTGGGGAAAATCAAAATTCACATGCATATCCCCACCTATCCCAGCACCTGGAGTGTTTTTACATCTACGAGGCTTCCCACATAACTGCACCTGCAGTAGTTAGCCTATTTGCTTCTTGTGAGAAACTTTTACAAGCTGGCAATCTAAGTAACTGGGGCCTAGACTCTGAAGGAATACGATGGATACATAGTACTATACTGGACAACAATCTAAACTTAGAAATAAATGCAGGATCACACTGGTTTTGTTCTCAGTGTTTCCCATCCCATGACACAAGGTGTTCACCCCTGTGTTCTGTACATTTTAGCTAACAAATACATGAGTTTAGAGAAGTTTTGTTCTTTAAGCACACAAAAAGAGTCCTACTGTAAACATGACATATATTACCAATGTAAAGTGAGTTGTGCCATTAGTGTATCAAGAGATACAACAACTGTAGTAATTAACTGGCATAGCCAGATCATTTTCACTGATTTAGCTCCTATGGGTTGATCTAGTGTATAAAGCATGCTGGAAATGACTGTTGAAATGATTACTCACAGCAGGTTTAGCTATCAAGAAATAGCATTAAAGCATGTATACTTCAATTCCACGTAAAATTCTTAACAATATTACTTCGTGAATATACCTATGAAATTCAAACTGCTGTTATAAATTTCAACATATTTCACAATTCCCTGAAGTATTAAGGCATTCAGAATAATCTAAATATTAGGTAAAAAGTTTAACATAACAACAGGACATCTTTTTACAATATTAATTTGATTTTTGTAAAATAAAATTTATAACCCTTTATTGTATTAAAAGATGTAATTATCAGTGGGCTACTTTTTGATTTATAAAACTTTTATAAAGTGTCTGTTAAGGGTCAAATGCATTATAGATCTTGTTTAAGGCTTACAGCACTAATGAATCGAACACAGTGTGTTAAGGGTTAAATCCAACTACATTAGAAACAAGAACAAAACAGAATTCATGACCACGTTACACAAACTCACTTCCTATGTACTTCATTAACACACTATACTTTAAGTCTATCAAATGAAATACAGTCTAATCTGCTGAAGTTCATTTTTCATAAACATCATTTTTAATTACTGCTTGTGACATTTTCCCCATTATTCAATTTATCCTTCAAAAATTAACTGAATATTCTCAGTTAATATGATGGCTTGACCATGCTATAATAGCAGGAGTCAAAGGTTCAATACTGCAAATACAAAAACCTGCCACAGACCTGATCCTGAGCCAGTTCTATGCATCTCCAAACATGTAATCTTCAGATAACTTGAGTGTATCACTTCTCTATACTTATAAACAGTAGTGTCAAGATGTTTATGATTAACTGCAACTGACACAATGATCGAACATCAGAATCCAATTTCAGTGTTAGTAAGCTACTGGTTCCAAGCAGTGGTGTAGCTATGTTTTTTGGCCCCTGGGGCGAGTAATTACAATGGCCACCCACTCACAGTAATTACGAAATCTAAAAAGTCACATTTATTGACTTCCCTTATATTTTATTCAATTACTTAATATCTGTTTTGCACAGAAAATCAATTTTTTTTTTTGTATATACAATATTCATTTTTCCACCCACTTTGCCACCTCTGCACCACTATGCTGCATTGGGTGAGTATGTCACTCCCTCCCCCAGGGACAGAACTCATGAAATACCAGAAAAAAATATAACAGTATCCTCAAAAAGCTTACAAAGCATGAAATTTTTAATGAACTGAATACACTTTTTGAGAGCATAAAATATACAAAATGAATGAAGAAGACTCTCATTCCATAAGCACAAAAGCAATGAACCTCACTTAATGAAGAACACCTTGACTGATCTGTAAGTGATGTGCTTACAAGTGAGAGTGGGGAAAGCAATGCATGGAAAACTTCATAAATTAATTGGGAAAGTGACTTTCAGTATACTTGGCTTCAAAGAAAACACTACTGTTATTCCATCTATGGACAAGTTTGGGGCATGGATATTTAAATCATCTGTCCGAAAAACTTGCAAAACACAAAAATATAGCACCTCATGCATGAAATACTGTTTTGCAAGAATTGCTGGGAAAACCTAACACTCACGAACGTTGAACAGTGAATTATAGCGTGAAATTCACCACAATCAAGAAACTGATAAATTCCATATGTTAACTTAATATCATTTCAGTGGTTCACAAGAACATGGAATTGAAGGACAAGGGACTTCCCAGCCATTAGTTGAAGTGTTGTTTGGAGATGACTCAGTATTGAGAGGTGATGAAAAATTGCCAGCATTTGCAGGAATATCAGACACCAAACTACTGAAATTCATTCATGTTATTTAGAGAGACATCAAATTAAGTGGGAACTGAAAAGCTATAACTAGTTTTGATTGAAGCTGACAAAATAAGTGATCTCTTGTAAGTCACAAATGGTCACAGTATTTTGAGGTGCGTCATCCCCGTTGTGTTGGTTCAATAACAAAGAATTTTTGTGTGTTACACATAGAGTCGAACATAATTATATTTCACCTAGTAGTACTACAGTAGGTATACAACTACATGTTTCGGCCTTATATGTTGGCCATATTCAGGTTGTGATTTAACTTACAGAGCAGCTATACAAGATGTGTGGGGTGTTCTTTTAGGGTATTGGGGGTTGGGTGGGGGAACGAGATCTCATTGTTTCAATACTGGGTACCATGACCTATGGCTGTTATGAGTGAATTATCATTAGTTGTTTATGTACATATGTCAAAGTAGGTTACTATTCTTATGCTAAGGATATGTTATAAATAGTATCATTAGTAATACTGGTGTCAATATACTTAAAA
>Ga0123355_10007116_pt1 | contig 16689 bp, 13 predicted proteins | sample TergutEmb28metaG_3_FD_89872 | JGI IMG/M metagenome (GOLD analysis project Ga0123355, IMG submission 89872) | Embiratermes neotenicus P1 segment gut microbial communities from Petit-Saut dam, French Guiana - Emb289 P1 | ecosystem: Host-associated > Arthropoda: Insects > Digestive system > Gut ...
AGGGGAATTGGACCAGATATTTTTGCCCCTGTGTTTTTTGCTGTTTCAATGATTTGCGCGACTGTTTGGTCAATCAATTTGTGGTCGTATGCTTTTAAGTTGAGTCTGATTTTGTTACTCATGAGATTCCTCCAAATATGCTTCCGCACCGTATGATACGGGGTGAATTTGTTCACGCAACCGGGTGTGTCACACCAGACATTATTGGACAACGTCCTGTAAAAATGTCACAGACTGACGTAGTATACATGAATCGTATTTGCATTGCAAGGGGGTTGTAAAAATTTTTTTGGGTTTTTCTAAAAATTTGTAATACACTTGGCAAAAATTTTGTGATTTACATTGGGATATGTTATAATGAATTTGCAAGGTTTCTTGTTACACTGTTTTAACATGGCAGAAATCCCAATGACAAAACTACTTGATAATGTCCAAACATTCACAAAGAAAAGAAAGGACTTGACAAGATGAAAGTGGCACATACAATTTTTAGCCAAGCCAATAATGCCATCTTTTTGTCATGCCCTAAAACTGAATATGTCCATGCCTTGAAAAGTGGTTGTCCTTTGCATTTGAAATACAAAGGACAACCACTTTTTATGTTCTTTTGACAATCCCACAATTTAGCGAAAACATTTAGGGAGATGGTTTAAAATGACAATGAATGATTCGGCTGTAGCAATACGCACAGCAACACATGATGATGTTGATACTGCCGTAAAAGTCTTAAAAGCTAACTTTATTAACGATTCGATTCTTGTATGGATTATTGAAAACTATGCAGAACGAACCATAGCATTTGATGATTTTTTCCATATGTATGTAACAGCAGGAATTAATAATGGAATTGTAAATCTCGCAGAAACTCCAGATTTAGGTGTGGTTGGCGTTTCCGTTTGGCTTACTCATGATGTGAATACAGACAAGGAAACGGAAGCCCTCGTCAACAAATATACACCACAATTTCTTAAATACTCGGATATTATGCACGAACATTATCCGCCTGTTGAGCCATTTTTTCAATTAGCAACCACAGCAGTAGATTCATCTGCCCATGGATGTGGTATAGGTAGCACACTAATTGCCCACCAGCTAAACGAATACGATAAATTGGGTATGCCAACTTACTTAGAAGCCACTACTCGCCGTGTTGCTGGTGGGCTATATTCACGTTTAGGGTATCAGCCAATAGGGCAGACTATATTTTTTCCAAACGGAGCAGAAGCATACCCTATGTGGAGACCAGCGCAAGAACCTAATTCAGTTTTCGCTTCGCTGAAACAAGTAAATATTACAAAAAAATACCCATTGCTGGATAGTATCATACGGTTTGGTAACTTTAATTGGCGTGTGTTGGACGTACACGATGATAAAGTATTGTTATTATGTGAGACAGTAATCGAATCTGTAAAATTTCACGAACAGTACGAAGTGATAACATGGGAAAACTCTAGTTTACGTAAATATCTGAACGAAGATTTTTACAATGCTTTCAGCTTGGGGGAAAAATCCAAAATACTTCAGCTGCCAATAACAAACTATCCAAATTCGTGGTTTGGAACTTCAAGCGGTGGTGAAACGAGAGATAATGTATTTATATTAAGTGTTGAAGGCGTGGTTAAGTATTTTGGAGATAGCAAACAGTTAAGGTCTAAAAATGCGGAATCCGCCTACTATATCAGTGACCATTTCAATGATTCTCGCAAAGCTGTAGATAGGAATGGTACACCTGCCTCTTGGTGGCTAAGAACATCTGGAAACCTTCCAGAATTAGCTGTATTTGTTACTCATGATGGCAGAATTTCAATGGGTGGCGATTTTGTTAATCGTAAATCCCAATTTAGTGCTGGGGTTCGTCCTTCAATATGGATTAAATTTCAATAAGAAGAAATTATGCAGGCAATCAAATTATGACCAATAGTACTCGATAAAATCTTAAATTTTCAGGGGGATTGAAACGTATGGAGCAAACTAAAAACCATACTGCAAAGCCCAAATTGCTAATCCAGACAATTTCGACCATTGCGGGGGCTATTGCCATATCTACTATAGTTGCAATGCTTACAACACCACTAATTAGTACTATTATAAGCATTGTTGTTGGTATTATTGCTATTGTTCTTTTATATACAATGATAAATAGGGCAATATTGAATATTAGTCACGTTTCTAACGCTAACAACAAGAACAACATCACAACTCTAATCAATGAAATTAGCCGTGTGGAAAAATCGATCTCAACTACAGATTGGTATGCCCGTGGCGATAAAACTGTTGTTGAGGGCGAAGGGCAAGCAATAATAGAGGGATTTAATCGAGTAGTTGATACAGTATTCAACTACTTGGACAATGTTCCTTGTGTTATTTGTGTTTTTGATGATAAGGCTCGTTTTATATATTCTAATAAACTTTGCCGCGAACAGGGATTTGAGCTAAAAGAAGTATTGGGAAAAACCGTTCACGAAGTTGCACCAGACGATACTACCAAATTAATAGTTGAAAATGTTGGTAAAACGGTGAAAGCTGGAAAAGATATACGCTTTCAAGCATCTTTCATATCACCTACAGGACAAGAACTCATAGAAGAACATATAAATAATCCAATTAAAGATGATAATGGCAAAGTATCTTCCATAATCGTTGTTAATTTTGATGTTACAAGTATAGTACAAATGACAAAACAAGCTGAAAAAATAAGTATTTATCAAGATATCGAAACAGAAAATATTACTACAAAACTTAGTGAAGGGCTTGACAAAGGGGTTTTGCAGTTTATATATAAACCTAAATCCCATGACGCAGATACTGCCACTGCCGCGTCTGCATATAAAAGAATTGGTGACACGATGCAACACGCTGTTGCTTTTATAAAAGAGTATGTTGAAGAAATCAATGATGTATTATCTGCTATTGCTGAAGGTAATTTAACCTCAACCATAACCCGTGAATACTTGGGTGATTTTGATTCAATCAAACGTTCAGTTAATACTATTGTGGCACGCCTAAATGAAACCGTTGTTGATATTTCGCTTGTAGCTGACGGCGTGTCTAGCGGAAGCGCACAGCTCTCTCAAAGTTCAATGGATTTATCCGAGGGCGTTTCACAACAAATGCTATCTATGCAAGAGATGAGCGAAGGGATTAGCCTTATAGAAATGGGAGCAAAAGGTAATTCTGACAATGCACAAAAAGCGACAGACCTAGCACAAACATCAAGAAGAAATGCAGAAGCAGGCAACAGCGAAATGAAAAATTTGCTTGGTGCTATGGAACGAATAAACGTGTCATCTAACGAAATTTCTAAAATAATAAACACGATTGAGGGTATTGCATTTCAGACAAATCTGCTTGCCCTAAATGCAGCCGTAGAAGCTGCTCGCGCAGGGGAGCATGGCAGAGGGTTTAGCGTAGTTGCCGAAGAAGTACGCACTTTGGCAGGGCGTAGTGCTGAAGCGGCAAAACAGACAGCGAACTTAATTCAAGAATCTATTGAAAACGTGCGGGATGGCAAAAAAGCCGCAATTGATACAGCGGCAAGTCTTGAAAAAATCGTCCAAAATATACTGGACGTTTCCGATGTCATTAATGAAATTTACGAATCTTCAGCCAAGCAGACAGGAGCAATAGGCGGTATAAATAACGATTTACGCCAAATTAGCCAAGTAGTTCAAGCAAGTGCTTCAACTAGCGAGGAAACAGCGGCGGCGGCAGAAGAATTGGATAGCCAAGTAGCAATACTAAAAAATAAACTTTCCTTTTTCTCAACAAATCTTGCCACTTTATCTATTAAGAGGGTATGGGATGCAACAACTTCTGACCACATTAACGCTAATTCACTTAAAAACGTCTCTGGCAAACACATAAAATTTGCTTCGGGTGACGTGATTGTTAGGGAAGGTGATGCAAATGCAGATACAATGTATTTTGTGCTTGAAGGTAGTGTAAAGGTAATCAAGGGATATGGAACATTGAACAAAAAACCCCTAGCTACACTAAAAACAGGGGACTTGTTTGGAGAAATGGCACTCTTTTTGAAAGAGCCACGCTCCGCTCATGTTGTAGCTTCCAGCAATGCAACGGTGGTAGAAATTCACCGAAACACTTTAATGCAGTTTATGGAGAGTAGTCCAGAAGCCGCTTATGCTATCATAGAAACTTTGTGCAAGCGACTTAAAAATGTACTTGCAGATTTAGAAACTTACTAACTAGGTTCTTGTTAATAATAAAAATTAATTCTTCAGGTTAAATAAATATTATCAGCATGAACAAAACGAAAAGTTCTGTTTAAAGAGTTTTTTGATGCAATTCAGCGTAGCAAAACTGTAAGCGCCAAATAAAACCACGCATCTAGTCGTGGACGTAATAAAGAAGTACCCCAGCGACGTAGTCGCTTTTTTTATTTATGCGAAACTGTTATACTGTTTACTAGATTGTAGACAAGGGGAAAATGATAATGGATACATTGCTAACTCAATTGAATATCATGCTGGATGGGCTAAAAAAGAAAGAAAAGGCTTTAGAGGAGCTTTTGGGTATTACAGAAAATCAACAAACAGTGCTTAAAAGCGAATTGCCATTGGAAGAAGTGCGCGCAATAATTTTTCCAATGAATCAAGGTAAACAAGATGCAATTATTATTGTTAAAGAATGCGACAATATGTTTGAAGCTATGTTAAAAGAGATGGGTGCAGAACTAGATGCAAAACAGCATATGTACAAACCACAAGTAAAAACAATGCAAGAGCATATCCGAAACATTATGGATTTAGATGTGAAAGTGCGTATCGCAGAAGAGGAAAATAATCGTATATTGGACGAAAGGCGCAATACTGAATTGCCTGCTTCTCATGGGCTAAAGGCAAAGCCAACCCCAATAATAGCAGACAGCAATCGCGTAATAAAGGCATATGAACAGGGTTCTAAAAATTACAAGGGTTAAATTTTTCGGGGCTACGTCCCAAACCCCCGCTTCTTTTGGAAATTGGTGTAGCCACTTTTTTATTTTTCAGTATCGCAAGTTTTATTTTTCTTTGATATAATGTAGCAGTTTGAAAATTAAAAACTTCCATACTATGAGAGGAGTTATATATGGATTATTCACAACTTGGAACCAAGCGACGCAAGAGATTACAGCGTTCGCAAACAACAAGAGTTCGTAATAAAATCGCATTACTTACATTGCGTGTTGCCCTTGGTATCGTGCTTATTGGGGGCTTTGCATTAATTGGTGCGGGGTTGGGCTTGTATCGTGGAATTTTGGATGCTGCCCCTGAATTAGATTGGAACTTAATACATTCCCGTTATGTGAGTTCATCAATTATATGTGGGCAAACGGGGGAGGAATTAGTGCGCCTACATGGTGGGCATAACCATGAAAGCGTATCACTTGATTTAATTCCAATGCATTTGCGCCTTGCATTTATTGCAATTGAAGATGAAAGGTTTTTTGAGCATAACGGAGTTGATATCCGCGGCATGGGAAGAGCCGCACATACACTAATTGCTACTGGTGGTGCAACCACACAAGGGGCAAGTACAATCACTCAACAACTTGTAAAAAACATGAAAGAGCAGTTTGAGAGTGACCTTATCTTCAAATTACAAGAGCAATACCTTGCAATTCGCCTAGAGCAACATCTAACAGAGCAGTATGCGGCGATGTTTGGCGGTTGCATGGAAACAGGTCGAATGATGGCAAAAGATGCGATTCTGGAAGCCTATCTAAATATTATTAACCTTGGACGACAAAATTATGGCGTTCAGGCGGCGGCATGGTTTTATTATGGCGTGTGTGTATCTGAATTAACAATTGCACAATCCGCTACTATTGCTGCTATTACTCAAAATCCCTCAGCATTTCCCCCTGATACACGCCCTGAAAGAAATTGGGAACGGGCGCAGTTGGTGCTTGCTAACATGTATCGTTTAGAGTTTATCACCTCTGAAGAATACTATGCAGCATTAAACTCAAATGTATATGACACTATTTTCCGTATGGAAAGTGGTGGACTGCGTCCAATAACATCACAATTTGATTGTTTTACAGATGCAATTTTGTCACAAGTAAGAGCAGACTTAATGGCTATGGGTATGCCTGGTACAGAAGCAGATAGGCTAATCTTTAGTGGTGGATTACAAATTTTCTCTACACAAGACCATCGTATGCAGGCGGCAATTGATAGGGTTTTCTTAGATGATTCATATTGGCCTACAGCAGCACAAGGGTTCTCTATTGATGTAAATTATCAAATGACTGTGCTTAATAGTATAACTGGACAAAGGCGACATTATCCACTTCAAGAAAATTTCCGCAACTTGGAAGAATATCATGCTTTCCTTTATAACTGGCAAAATCAACGTAAACATGCCACTGATGAAATTGATAGTTATGTAGAAATTATTACACCTCAACCACAAGGCGCATTTGTGGTTATGGATCACCATAACGGACATGTTTTGGCAATGCGTGGTATTCGTGGCGAACGTCAAGGAAACCGTCTGTTTTGTCGCGCTTCAAGAGCTACGCGTTCCCCTGGTAGTCAAATGAAACCTTTAACTTTTGGAGCGGGCATTGAAATGGGAATATTCTATCCAGCTTATGTTATTGATGATATTCCATTTTCTAATGAAAATCCATGGCCACGCAATTGGTGGGGTTCAACTTTTGAAGGATTTAATACAGTGCGTAGGGCAATTTATCGCTCTATGAATGTAGTTTCTGTGCGTGCAGTTGCAGATGAAAGAATTGAGCATGTTGGGCTTGAAAACATGTTTAACTTTGTAAGCAATCTTGGTTTTACTTCTCTTGTATACAGACGGGGAACATTTACTGATGCAGTTGCAGCTATGCCATTGGGTGGATTAACTGATGGGGTTATTCTTGTAGAACTTGCAGCGGCATATGCAGCCATCGCCAACCATGGTAACTATAATCGCCCTGTGTTTTACACTCATATCCTAGACATGGATGGTAATATTTTGTTAGAAAATACCCATAATCCACGTCGTGTAATGCGTGAAACCACTGCATATATGTTGGTTAGTTCTATGATGGACACCATGCGTGGCTCAGGTGCGACAGGACATCAAATCAACTGGGCAGATGACGTAGCCATGCGCCAAAACATTCCAATATCGGGTAAAACAGGCACATCACAAGTAGTTCGTGACCTTGGATTTACAGGATTTACACCTTATTACACCGCCGCCATTTGGATGGGTAATGATAATAACTTCCCAATGAATCAACGGAACAATCATCACCTTCCTATGTGGCGGAGTATTATGCAAGAAATCCACCAAGGTTATGCACCGCGTAGTTTTATACGTCCTCCTGATATAGTCACTCGTTCTGTTTGTAGAGATTCTGGACACACTCCAGGACCATTTTGTACTATGGATCCACGAGGAAGCCGTGTTACCTCTGATATATTCGCGTCTGGTCAAGCACCATCACAAACATGTGAAGTTCATCAACAGTTTACCTATTGTACTGTAAGTGGTCGTCTTCGGGGTCCAAATTGCGACCATGAAAATGTTGTTACACGTGTTGGGCATGTGCGAGCAATTCCAATTGTGGGGAACATTACGGTGTTGCACAGGCATTTAGAATTCCCATCTGGTGTACTTGAAGGGCTAATTTGTGATACATGTGAGTTTGTACCCTATGTGCCACAACCACCAACCCATGAAGTTGATGACTGGTTGAACAGCCCAAATAACCCATGGGGCAACAATAATCCTTGGAATCAAGGGAATCCGCAAGAAAATCAAGGAACTCAACAACCAGGGGCATCTATACCAGGTTTGCCAGACTATGGTGGTTCTGTGCCAGGGCTTCCAAGTGGAGATTCAGACCGTCCACCAGATTCAACCCCTTCTGTACCAGGACTGCCACAATCTTCTCCATCTCCTACGCCTCAACCAACCCCCACACCAACATTACCACCTGCTCTTCCACCAGCAGATCCATATATACCACTTGATAATAATGCTCCTTCACTCTTCGGATAAGGGCATGGGTACGTACAACCATATTTCTGTTTTGCCTAAGGAAAGCATTAATGCGCTAAACCTTAGGCAAGGCGGAATTTATATTGATGGCACTTTAGGTGGTGGTGGTCATTCTTCTTTAATACTGGAAAACTTGCCAAAAGGCGGCAGATTGATAGGCATTGATAGAGATATCAATGCCATTAATGCCGCCAATAGTCGTTTGGTTAATGAAAATTTTCAAGTCATACAAGATAACTTTTTAAACATACCAGAAATTTTAAAGAATCTTTCAATTTTCCAAGTGGATGGGGTTTTGTTGGATTTAGGTGTATCATCACACCAACTTGATACAGCCGAACGTGGTTTTTCATACAGAATGGACGGGATGTTGGACATGCGTATGGACACCCGTACAAAATTAACAGCCTATGACATTGTTAATGCCTACAGCGAAAAAGATTTGGCTAATCTTTTGTTTACCTATGGGGAAGAACGAAATTCACGACGTATATCACGCGCCATTTGTAAAGCCCGTGAATCCGCCCCCATTGAAACAACATTGCAATTAGTAACTCTTATTGAAAGTGTTAGCCCACGCAGAAAACGTGGTGAAACACATCCCGCAACACGTTCATTTATGGCACTGAGAATAAAAGTTAATGATGAACTAAATCCATTGGCAAATGCCCTCAAAAACATAGTTGAATGCCTTGCCGTGGGCGGTAGAATCGCTGTAATAACATTTCATTCATTGGAAGACCGTATTGTAAAAAACACGTTTCAAGAGCTAGTTTCACCCTGTAAATGCCCTCGTGATATTCCTTATTGTGTTTGCCATAAAAAACCCCAACTAAAATTAATAACTCGCAAGCCTATTGTTCCCAGTGATGATGAGTTAATACAGAACAGTCGCGCCCATAGTGCAAAGTTGCGTATAGCAGAAAAAATATGAGGTGAGGGAAGATGAGAGCAAGTGGGGGTGTTGCAGAATAAATTAAACAAGCGAAAACATTAAGAAGTTAAAGCCACAGAGAGGAATGTCACATGCAAAACCCCAAACCGGACCTTTATGAAAATATTCAAATAAAAAAAAGGGGCAATGTTTTTTTTATTGTCAACCGTGAAAAAACACGACCATTAAAAAGTTCATGGCGTATGATTTTCTCTCTCGTATTAATTCTTATGGGGGGGCTTGCAAGTGCGTTGGCGGCTAGTCAAATAACCAGTATACAAAGGCAACTTGACAGTAGTAGAGGGCAACTTCGCGCACAACATGAGATTAATACTGCATTAGCTAGGCAATTGGAAACACATTATACATTGGATGAAATTGAAACTCGCGCCCGTGAACTGGGTATGGACATGCCTGAATCTTCTCAAATTTTTTACATCAATGTGCCAAGGCTTGGTTACACAATAATGAACACATCAGATGATATTTTTTTGCCCACCCAAAATTATTTTTTACAGGACATATGGGCATTTATCACAGGGCTTTATAATAGAATATTTGGAGGCTAATTATGCATGATAATCGAAATAGACAACATACAGAAAAAAGAAATAACCATCGTAGCGGAAATACCCGAAAACCTAGTAATTCAAAAAACAAGAGAATACCCGCTGGGATTCGACGAGCTAGGCGAATCTTGGTTTTGGGTGTTTTTTTTACTTTTGCTTTTGGTTATATTTTATTAAGAATTGGTAGTGTTCAACGAACATATGGCAATGAATATACACGAATAGTTATTGAAAATGTAATACTTGAGAGAATGGTTGCTGTTGAAAGAATAATCGCCCCTCGTCGTGGTTTAATAGTGGATAGAGATAATCAACCAATAGTTCACAGTGAACAAGTGTATGATATTTTTGTTGATTTACGCCTTTTGGCAAATGAAAGAAGTGTAACGGAACAAGAAGACGCAAAAGACGCACTTGTACAGATACTTGGGCTGCAAAGATATTATGTAGAAAGTCTTTTTTTGCGAAACAGTGATGGCGTTTTAATCCGTAATACGAATCATTATGTTGTGGCTCGCCAAGTTCCCGCAAATATTGCAGATTCCTTAACAAGTGAACACCGTGACATTCATGGTAGACAACATTCGCAACGTGCATTTAATGACCCTCACTTTGCACCCCAAATTATGGGTTTTATTCGTGGTGATGCTACTTGGGGCTTGGAAAGTTTTTATGATACTCATCTTGCGGGTGAAAGAGGGCGAACTATTTTAGTTCAAGGTGATGTTGAAGAAATTCCTGTGAGGCATGGTTATACGATTGTCACCACTTTAGATGGAGATATTCAACGTTTAGCACAACAACACGCAAGACGGGCTTTTGAGTTACATCCTTCCGATTTTGTTGGGATTATAGTTATGAATCCACAAACAGGCGAAATTTTGGCTATGGCACAAGAGCCTACTTTTGCGATTCATTCACCCACAAATCCAACATATTTTACAGACCCTGAACTTCTAGAAAATTGGGATTACCTAACCGAAAGAGAGCGTTTTGACAGAATGAATTTAATGTGGGCAAATTATCACATTACACGTTCTGCCGAACCAGGTTCTATTTTTAAGCCTATGGTCATGGCGGCGGCACTTGAAGAAGGCGTAATATCACTTCATGATACTTTCCATTGTAGCGGAGTAAGAATAATTGCGGGACAAAGATTGGTTTGCTGGAATAGACATGGGCATGGGGGGCTAACTCTTGTAGAAGCTCTTTACCGTTCTTGTAATATAGCAATGTTTGATATTATGGATAGGCTTGGACGTGATAGATTTTATCGCTATCGTGGATATTTTGGTTTTGGTGACCATACTGGAATTGATTTACCTGGAGAAGTTGCATTGTCAAGTGCTGTTGTTATGTATCCTTTACATGCTCTTGGACCTGTTCAATTGGCAACAAGCTCCATGGGGCAAGGATTTAATACTACAACCCTACAGTCCATTAATGCATTTGCTTCCGTAATTAATGGCGGAAATGTTATGCAGCCATTTGTTGTGTCACATGTTTTAGATATACACAACAACGTAGTGTACGAAAATACACCCACTATTTTACGTCGTGTAATTTCCCAGAGAACCTCTGATATATTACGGACACAAATGCAAACAGTAGTTACTGCTACCTTCGGAACGGGTAATACTTCATATATTCCTGGACATGCCATTGGAGGCAAAACAGGTACAGCGCAACAGGGCATAGCACGAGACCGCCTGAATCTATCATATATCGCTTATACCTCAATAAATAACCCTGAGTTTTTGGTGCTGATGACTATCGACAATATTCACAATCAGACATTGCCCAATGGCAGAACAGTATCTGGTGGTGGAGTTGTTGCGCCACTTGTTCGTGATTTTTTTGAGGATTTGATTCGCATGAGAAATATTCCGCCTTCCGACGGGGCTTATAGTATGGATTTTTGGCAAACAAATCTTATGGGTGGGGATATTATGCCCGACTTTAGTGGTCAACGTCTTTTGGATGTTATACGCAATTTAAACCGCACTAGCAGTGGTGGGGGTGGTTATCATGTTCTTGGTGGGGGTACAATTATTTCCCACACTACCCCTTCTCCAGGGCATTCAATAGGTCGCAGTCCTGTAATTATTTTCCACACATATCCAGAAACCCGACAAGCTGGAAATATGGTATTTGTCCCAAATGTAACAAATCTAACTGTTGCACAAGCAGAGGGAATACTTCAAGATATAGGTTTGCCAATCCAATTATGCACAGGTGAGGCACGTGTAGACCGTTCACATCTTTTTAGCCCTATAACAAGCCAACCAGAGCCGCTTGCCTATGATACTGAACCTGTGCCAGTAGCTCCGCTTTTATATACTATAACGCAGCAATTCCCTGCGCCTGACACAGAAGTTGAACGTGGTACCCAAGTTTTATTACGGGTATCTGTAAGTTAAAGCACTAAATCCTAGCGAAAAATAAAAACCGTTTGAGGGTGTCGTCCTCAAACGGTTTTGGATTGCCATAAACGATATATTAGGAGGTGGATACATTGGTATTTCCAACACACATTGTAGCCGCTACTGGTTATGTAGAAGATAAAAACGGAAATATTTTTGAGTCAAATAATATCATTTATGTATTTGAGAATTAGATATGTCTATCATAGAAAGCAGTGATTAACTTTGTGTCGGAAGTTATCTTTTTTATTTTTGTTTTTACTATTGTCACTATCTCCTTTAAAAGTTTTTGCAAACCCATATATAGGTTCTGTTGATATGCCACTTAATGCCTCAGCGGCTATTTTGATTGAACAAAGCACGGGTCGTGTTTTGTATGCTTATAATCCTCATGAGGTGGTGTATCCAGCAGGGCTTACAACACTACTCACTGCTTTGGTTGTGTTGGATTTTTTAGACCCTGACGAAATTTTAATTGTGGGGCAAGAAATTCGTAACATGCCCACAGGTTTTGCCACAAATGTCCATATGGAAAACGAAACTATTACAGTGAGAACGTTATTAAAAGCACTTTTAATCCGTGGGGCAAATGAAGCCGCCAGAGTTCTTGCACTTAATGTTGTTCGCGAATATGAAGGTCGTATGAATATCCCATATATGGAAGCAAAACAGATTTTTTCTAGGCTAATGAATCGGCGCGCGGCAGAATTGGGTACGCTTAACACAAATTTCAATAATCCATATGGCTTGCACAGCGAACAACATCATACAACTGCTTATGATATGGCAATAATCGCACAGGCATTTTTGGAAGTTCCGTTACTTGCAGAAATTGTAGCACAGCGAACATTTGAAGGTGATAGCCTTGGTGGTGTTTGGCACCATGCGCCAAATGTACGAAACTATAATTGGACAAATGGTAATCAAATGTTACCTGACGCGCCACATGGGCATCCATATGTAACGGGATTAAAAGTGGGATTTACAAGTGTGGCTGGTCATAACTTTGCAAGTTCTGCATATCACAATGGTCTTGGGCTTATAACTATAGTATTTGATTCAGGTGACACAGGGCGTTGGCAAGATAGTCGCCGACTCATAGATTGGGCTTTTCATAATTTCGCATTCAGAGATATTACAAGCGCAGATGAGGTTGTATCAAACGTATATTTATATAATCCCCGTCGCGGGGATTCCCCAATGTTGGATGTGGTTGCAAGTCATACACATACAGCTTTGCTTAGTAATCGCGAATATGCAAATATCGAACGCAAAATAGAGTATAATTTTCCAGTAGAGAATGATGAAGGTATTATAATGCTTCAGGCTCCAATTGCCGATAGTCAAATTATAGGAACTGCTTTTTATTTAGTGGATGGTGTGGTAATATTTGAAGCACCAGTTATAGCAGGGCGGGAGGTGTTGTTACGCACATTTGACAGTGATATGGATTATCAAATTGCTTTAATTCGAGAAACCATTTTCACAAGGCGTGGATTGCCTTATTGGTTTGGTGTAATTGGAACATTATTTGGTATAATGGGTGTGTGTTTAGCTATTTCTGCAAACCGTCGTGCAAAGCGTGGCAGATGGGGTTGAACAGGTTTTTAAATGATACTACAGGGTTTATATTTGTGTCTTCCGCAAGGAGGGCTTTGCCCAACTGAAAGGAATGAATCTAAAGTATTATGCCAAGAAGTATGACAGGGTTTGGGCGTGGTGAATGTCTTCGCTATGACAGACGATTTAAGGTTGAGTTAAAATCTGTAAATCATCGGTTTAGTGATTTTACAATCAAATTGCCACGTTTTCTTAATCCTTTTGAAGATAGAATAAGACGTAGGCTTTCACAAGACATAACGCGTGGGAAAGTTGATGTGTGGGTAAACTTTGAAAGTTATACCCACAAGGATATTACAGTTCAAGTAAACAAAGTTTTTGCGGATGCTTACATGGAAGCATTACAAAGTTTAAGTACAAGATATCGTTTGGGGGATTTGCAACTGAACCCCTCTTTGGAGCTTTTAGCGAAAAATTCAGACATTATTGTGTTTGATAAGTTTGAGTCTGCACTCAATTCCGCTACATCACAGCAAGAAATGTGGGAAACTCTTTCATCTGCTTTGGAAGATGCAATGATTCAATTTAATAAAATGCGTGATGCAGAGGGGCTTGCTTTAATAAAAGATATTGAAAATAAACTTTCTCGTGCCTCTGCTTTTGTAATGGCAATAAAAGAACGTGCCCCCCATGTTGTGCTAGAGCAATCAACACGATTGCGTGAGCGCATGGAGGAAGTTTTGAGTAAAGTGGGGGCAAAACCTGATGATGGACGACTACTTACCGAAGTAGCATTGTTGGCAGACAAAGGTTGTATTAATGAGGAAATTTCACGATTAGAAAGCCATCTGGCGCAGCTAGAATCAATGTTGACAGAGCATGAGGCCGTAGGACGTAAAATGGATTTTCTGGTTCAAGAACTTAATCGCGAAACAAATACCATCGGTTCAAAATCCACAGATGTGAAAATGACTAAGCTAGTAGTTGAGTTAAAGAGTTTGATTGAAAAAGTTCGTGAACAGGTTCAAAATATAGAGTAAGGGGTGCGGATTCAAGGATGAAATTAATTAACGTAGGTTTTGGCAATACTGTATCTGTATCAAAAATTCTTGCAATAGTTAGTAATGAATCTTCACCTGTAAAACGCGATGTTAATAATGCCAAGGAGAAATTTGTTTTGATTGATTCAACTCATGGGCGCAAAACACGTTCTGTAATTTATTTAGACAATGGGCATATAGTATTGTCAGCCGTTCAACATGAAACACTTGCCAAACGCTTCAACTCTGATAGTAGTGATGAAGCAGACCCCGAGGATTAGCAATTGGTTATGGATGGTATGCTTGTTATAATATCTGGACCTTCTGGCTCTGGAAAAGGTACAGTTGTAAAACGACTGAAGCCGTCAAACGGTTATGCTTTATCCATTTCTGTCACCACTCGTGAACCAAGAGATGGTGAAGTTGATGGACGTGATTATTTTTTTACATCAAAAGATAATTTTCATAAGCTGCGTGAAAATAATGAACTTTTAGAACATGCTGTTTATGTAAATAATTATTATGGAACTCCTCGTTATTATGTAGAGGAACAAATTTCTAAAGGCAAAGTTGTTGTACTGGAAATAGAAGTTTATGGGGCTTTGCAGGTTAAGGAAAAATTCCCAGGAGCTGTGCTTATTTTTCTTATTCCGCCGTCATTGCATGAACTGGCACGGCGTTTAAAGGGACGCAATACAGAGGATGATGTTACCATTGAAGCACGATTAAAAAAGGCTATGGAAGAAATTCCTTTAATAAATCGCTATGATTATATAGTTGTAAATGATGAAATTGAGGGAGCTGTTTCACGTATAGATGCAATTGTCACCGCGGAGCGATTAAAACCTAAGAGATGCAAGTCTATTATAGACAATTTTACAACCAGTCAAACAGAAATAACACACTATAAATTATAAATAAAAACCATGGGGGGGTTCACCCCAAATCCCGTGGTTTTAATAAAAGGAGACAGGGCAAAACATGCTTAGACCATCTTATTCAGAACTAATGGATATTATCAAACAAAGTGACAGGCTTGATGGGCGTGTTACAAGCCGTTACACAGTAGTTTTAGCTGCGGCAAAACGTGCAAGGCAAATCACCAATGGGGCACACCCATTAACGTATGCCCCAACCGACAGGGCAGTTAGTATAGCTGTTAGGGAAATGAGCGAGGGCAAATTACGAGTACGGTTACAAGATGATATGATTGATGGAAGTTATGAGCGTATGTTAAAGGATCAATATAGATATAGAAATATGGTTGCACTGTCAAAAGACGACTTACGCGAAGATTTAAAAGACAATTATGCTCCAATTCCTTATGCTACTGATGATGACAATGACATTGACTTCCGTGACCCATACTTGGTTGATGATGAGAAAGACGAATTTGATGACTTGTATGAGGATAATAGCAATACAGAGGACGATGATGAAGAATTTGAAGATTAATTCATCATCAGTCACTTTTTCATATGTTTCCTATGTGGCAATAACGGTTGATATTCTTCATGGAGATGTTGACCGTTTGTTTCATTATGGTGCTTCTCAGGAACTTGCCGAAAATTTGCAGGTGGGGCAACGTGTTCGTGTTCCTTTTGGAAAAGGCAATAAATTAATCACAGGTTATGTAATTGAAATTTGTACAGAACTTCCAGAGGGCGTTCCCATGGAGAAATTAAAGGCCGTCGATAGTATTATGGACGGCTTTTCTGTACTTACTCCAGACACTTTGAAACTGGCATTGTGGATGAAGGATAAGTATTATACTACTCTTATATCTGTGGTGCGTTGTATTATCCCCACGGCAAAACCAGACGGTCGTTTTCCTATGTCAAGAAGAAAGCCCTTAAAAATTTCCGCAAAGCCTCCATATATAACACTTACGAAAGAACAACAAAACGCTGTTAATCAAATTATATCTATATCAGATAGCACCCCCATATTATTACATGGTGTAACAGGTAGCGGAAAAACAGAGGTATATCTACATGCAATTCAACATGTGTTACTTCAAGGGTTGCAAGCAATTGTACTTGTGCCTGAAATTGCACTAACCCCACAAATTGTAGGGTTATTTACAGCAAGATTCGGCTCTGATGTGGCAGTAACTCACAGTCGTCTTACAGCGGGCGAACGGTTTCAAA
>Ga0123355_10007117_pt1 | contig 16689 bp, 19 predicted proteins | sample TergutEmb28metaG_3_FD_89872 | JGI IMG/M metagenome (GOLD analysis project Ga0123355, IMG submission 89872) | Embiratermes neotenicus P1 segment gut microbial communities from Petit-Saut dam, French Guiana - Emb289 P1 | ecosystem: Host-associated > Arthropoda: Insects > Digestive system > Gut ...
CATTATGCGGATAAGGCTGTTGAAGAGGGGGACAACAATCCTAACTATAGCCATTTGTCGTGGGAGCAGATGAGAGAACTCTCAAAAAGCGGTGTTTTTGAAATCGGTAACCACACTTACGATATGCACAACCACGGAAAAAGATTGGGTGTTACTAAGAGAAAAGGAGAAAGTTTGGAGGATTACCGCAAAGCTCTTAATGACGATATAGGCAAGTTACAATGTGAGCTAACAAGCAAGTCGGGGATTACCCCCAATATTTTTGCGTATCCTTTTGGTAGGTACAGCAAAGAAACGCAAGGGATTCTTAAAGATATGGGTTTTGAGGCGATATTTACTTGCAATGAGGGAGTCAATGTGATTAAGCGGGGAGATTATGACAAATTGTTAGCACTCAAAAGATACAACAGACCAGCAGGAGTAAGTACAGAAAGATTTTTTGAAAAAGCGTTGAATGGATAGGGCGGGATTGTCATTGGCGAAACGATGGTGTAATGTGTAGGGGCGGGCGTCCCCGACCGCCCAAATAGTAATAAACATTATTATATGGATAGGGGGTGTTCGGGCGGTTGGGGACACCCGCCCCTACGATTAGTAAGCTAGGCTATACTAAGACAACCCCACCCAATAAGATATTTCATACCTTTTTAATAATGTGGCAGGTGTGGGTGACTTCTATTTTTGTATTATTTTTTGCAAGAAGTTATGTCCTTCGGGTATAAAATTACCTGTGTTTTTGGCGTTGGCTTCGTTGTATTTTACTTGTCCTTTGTTATTCGTTAGTCGCTTTTCGTTATTCGCTATCAAGTAAGGTACGGCATCTCTTGTATGTGTCTTAATGCTCACGGGAGTTGCGTGGTCGGGCATAATAATCAGTGTGCAGTTTGGGTCAATTTTGTTTAGTAGATAACCTACAACTTTTTGGTCTATTAGTTCGATAGACTTTTTCTTTAGGTTGTAATCGCCGATATGACCGCACTCATCGGGTGCAGGAATGTGCAAGTATACAAAGTCGTGGGTTTTTAGAGCCTTGAGGGTAGCATCTGACATTGCTTTATAGTTGGTGTCGATACAAGCGGTAATGCCATTGACATCAATGTTAGTCATTCCCGAAGCGATTGCGATTCCTTTGAGTAGGTCAACAGGACTTATCATTGCACCCTTAATGCCGTACTTGCCCTCAAAAGAATTAAGAGTTGGCTTAGTACCTTGCCCCCAAATCCAAATAGAGTTAGCAGGATTAAGTCCCTTTTTGATTCGGGCAAGATTGATAGGATGCGAGACAAGGAGTTTTTGCGATTGCTTAGTAAGAGCCAAAAAATGTCCTTTGGGGAGATAGGGTAGGGTATCTTTGTCTGTAATATCATGCGGAGGAGTAAGAGTTAATGAGGAATTAGGAATTAGGAGTGAGGAATTGTTGTTGGGGGTGTTTTTTCGTTGCACCAAGCAGTGGCGATAACTTATGCCTGCGTGTAGTTCCAGTCCGTCAAGGTCCAAGTTGTCGCTAAGGTATTGTATAAGCTCATTAGCTTCTTTGTTGCTAATCCCTCCTGCCGAATAGTCTTTCATAATACCGTCGGTTATTGTCACCAAATTGCAACGGTAGGTAATGTCACCGTCGTTTAGTTTAATGCCCATACTAAGGGCTTCTAGGCTTGAGCGACCCGAGTAATGTTGCTTTGGGTCATATCCCAAAATTGAAAGGTTAGCAACATCACTCCCCGGAGAAAACCCCTCAGGCACGGTACATACAAGCCCCATCTCACCACTTCCGGCAAGGCGGTCAATATTAGGCTTATTAGCCGACATCAAAGGAGACGGCGAGTCATCGCTATAATAATCACTCATTCCGTCACCCAGTATTAGGATATATTTGTTCATAGAATAATTGTATAATATATGCAGTTCAAATGTCAAGGAAAGTAGGGGCGGAGAGAGATAAAAGAATAGAGAAGAAAGAAAAAGTATAGGGGGTTAATTTGAATGGCGTCAAAAACTTCGTCAATTTTTCTTTCTTTTTTATCTCTCTATAATAGTGGACTTTTGGCAAAAAATGGTTTATAATTAAAATGCAACCAATAGTTGCGGAACTGAAAAGCAAAGTTAATTGATGTGATTAATACGATTTGAGTATAATGAGAGTACCCTTTGACAAGGGAATATCAATTAAAGAAGGAATACTATTATGGATTACAAAACAGCAGACAGGCTTATTGAGCTAAGGAGAAAACACGGCTATTCGCAAGACCAATTAGCCGATAAGTTAGAGATAAGCCGTCAAGCAATTTCTAAGTGGGAGAGAGCAGAGTCGCTACCTGACACCGAAAATTTAATACGGTTAGCCAACTTGTACAGAATTTCGATTGATGAGTTGATACACGGGGTTGACACTAAAGTTAGTACAGGTTTACAGCATAGCAAAAAACCGGTACTAGGCAATAATATGAAAGTAGTTCGTAGCACCTTTGGTACGGTGAGTAAAGTTCATATTATTGTCGGGTTGTCTTTATTAGGAGTTGCGGGGATACTGCTAGGATTAGCTATTGCCATAAGCAATCATTATGCGAGATTAGCACTAGGAATTACAGGCGGTACATTTGCGTTTTCGGGACTTGTCGAGTTGACTATAGGTATAGTTTTTTGTATCGTGGTCAAAAAAGGGGATAAGCGACTTGCACGCCTAAAAAATACAGGACTACAATTCCAAGCACAAAGCATAGAGGTCAAGCGTATGGCGGGGTTTAGAGCAGGTCGCCGTATCTCTGCTAGGCTTGAATGCTTGTATATCAATCATCAGGGCAAGACTTGTTTGGTCAAAAGCAAGTTCTTTTTAACCGATAAAAAAGCAGATTATAATGTAATTATTTATGTCAATCCGCAAGACCCGACGGATTACGCTATTGAGATTTTTAGTCAGCCAAGTCAGGGGCAGGGTATGGTTGATTATGATTATAGGTAAATCCGTTTTGGGTGAGTTGCCGAGTCTAGTTAAATACAAAATTTTACTGAATCATTAGCCCCTATAATTGCTTGACATAATTTGTAAAAATGTGTAAAATTAAGCGATAGGATACAAACTTCAACTAGCCACTAAGCACTAGCACTACTCTCCTAACAATATGAAAAACGGCAAGAACTTAAAAAAATACAGAAGTATATTGTTGCACTTTGTGTGCGACATTCTTTTTGCTGTCGGGGCTTTTTGGTTGGCTTATTTTATCAACTATTTGGAGTTTATAGACCAGTGGCCTGTTGTAGGGGATTTGATTTACGGACAAGAAATTGTTTCTCGTCATATACGGTTGCAGATGCTTATTTTTGTGGCGACTACTGTCTTTATGCTCATACTTTTGGATAATTATAATACCGTTTGGAAATACGCAGGCAAGGTTGACTTGTACAAATTCTTAGTAGCGTATGCCCTGACATTTATTGTGCTGTTTATTTATATGGTTATAGCCGGAATATTCCAAGCTGACCTTGTATTCACCTCAATGATTATTATGTTCCTTGTGTTTAGTGCACTAGCATCGGGAGCTATGAGATTTTCCAAAAGCATATTTAGGTATATGCAACATTTGCGTAACACGGTTATTCCTCCGACAGCCAAGGGACTAAAAAAAACAATAATAATCGGTGCAGGGTATACGGGGATGCTTGCCGTTAATAGGTTTATGAATAATCCTGACGCAGGATATATTCCGGTGGCACTTATTGACCAAAACGAGAATAAGCACGGGATGAAAATATGCGGTATTTTGGTAGAGGGGAGTATAGAGGACATCAAAAAAATTGCCACCGCACACAATGTCGAAGCTATAATAATTGCTATTAGCAACATCAACAAATCAGGGCTTAGAGAGATATATGCAAAGTGTCGTGAAATTAATTTGCCTGTAAAAATAATGCCACCCATAACCGATGCTGATGACGGACTACAGATAGAAACAAAAGAACTTAGGGATATTAGGATTGAGGAACTACTTGGACGGGACGAATTTGTCGTACAAAAGGAACTTATCGACAAGTCTGTAGTAGGTCAAGTCGTACTGGTAACAGGTGGGGCGGGTTCAATAGGCTCTGAGTTATGCAGACAGGCAATAGAGTTTGGTTGTAAGCATCTTATTATTTACGAAACGCACGAGAATAGTCTTTTTGAGCTTAATCAAGAATTTGCACAAAAATATGATACTTCTAAGTATACGCTTATTATTGGCAATGTGCGTGACAAGTCTAAGCTAAAAGAAGCGTTTGAGACATATAAGCCTGATGTGGTTTTTCACGCAGCCGCATATAAGCATGTGCCTATGATGGAGATAAGTGCGTGCGAGGCTATCAAAAACAATGTGTTCGGCACAGTTAATGTTATTGCCCAAAGTATGGCAAGCGATGTCAAAAAACTTGTCTTTATCTCTACTGACAAGGCTGTTAATCCTGCTAATATTATGGGTGCAAGTAAACGAATCGCCGAAATGTGCGTTGAGGTGTACGGCAAAGACTCAGGCAAACTCAACATAGCGGCAGTGCGTTTTGGCAATGTTTTGGGTAGTAACGGCAGTGTTATTCCGATATTCCTTAAGCAGATTAAAGAGGGCGGTCCTATAACTCTTACCGACCGCAATATCCAAAGATATTTTATGACAATTCCTGAGGCGGTGCGACTTGTTATGCAGACGGGGGCTCTTGCCGACAGCGGAGATGTTTTTGTACTTGATATGGGCGAGCCTGTGCATATATATGACCTTGCGTGCGACCTTGTACGCATCAACGGTCTTGTGCCTGAGCAGGATATAGAGATTAAAATTACGGGACTTAGACCTGGTGAAAAAATGTTTGAGGAGCTAAGGTACGATGCCGAGGCGGCAAGCCAAACCATACACGAAGGTATCTTTGTCAACAAGATGGAAGATATAGATGTAGATTGGTTTGAGAAGTGTCTAAAAAGGCTCAAACAAGCTGTTGATGCAGAGGATAACACCGCCACCGAAGCCATAATATTCGAACTTGTCCCAAGTGTGTATAGAGAAAAGAAAACAAAAACTGAAAAACGCAAGAGAACAACTAAGTCATCAGCGAAAAAATGATAAAAAAATTAGTTTTAAGAATAGGGGTAATTGTAGTATTTATTGCTGGAATAGTTTTTCCGATTCAAGCGTGCTATATCGGAAATAATCTTGCCGATGGAGTTTATGTCCCATATAGGATTTATATTGATGGCGAAGAAATTGTCAAAGAGTGTGATTTTGAGTGGGCAACTCTACAGAGTATGTTTGGACAGTTGATGATAGAAGGAAACAGAATGATGTTTGTTACACCCCTTAGAGAATATCCTATATCAGCTCAAACTCGAATAAGGAGTGGATATATTGAGCAACGAAGTCCTGACTTTAATAACAATAGGTGGGGTAGAGAAAATGGTTCAAGTGCTTCAAATTGGGTTTCTACGAGAGCAGAGAGAGGGCAGATTGTCATAAGGCTTGGTGAAAAAAGTGAGATGGGGCAAATATTTGGTGGTAGAGTATATGTTTTTTATTCGAATGAAGTTGAGTTGCCACCTGCGACTTTGGAGTTTCGTATAAATGGTGAAACAGTAATTACGGGCAATTATGTAGCTAGTGCATACGCAACAATTGGTATGAGTGGTGACCCCGTTGTAGTAATACGGTTTTGTGAAGTAGGAGCAGAAAAATTGCGTATAGTTTCTGCCGAGAATATAGGACAAAGAATGGAAGTAGTGATTATTATGAATTATGAGGAGAGAATAGTAAGTACGCCTATGATAAACACCATGATTACAGGAGGACGAGCTGTGGTTACAGCGGTTAGAGGGGGGAGCAAGTCCGTTATTCAATTAAGTGGTCAAATAAATATGGGGATAGCAAATCCTGTTTTTAGTCAAGGAAACGCCGATTAAATTCCAAACAAAATATATATTCAACAAAAGCGGGGTGTCATTTCGACCGAAGCGGAGAAATCTACTCAAAAACTGTGCTAAAATACAGCGAATAAGGAGATTTCTCCGCTTCAGTCGAAATGACGCCCCATTTTTGCAGGATATTATTTTCATTTAGGACTTAATCAGCAGTTCCGTCTTTGCGAGCCGTCGCTATAATAGATAGTAAGGATAAGTATCTGCGGCGAAGCAATCTAGCTTAAGGAATATATGGATACACGATTATTTATGTTTCCATCTATTCCTTAGCTAGATCGCTTCGCCGCACAGCAATTCTCTATGTCCTACTATTTGTGACGGCTCGCAAAGACGATAGTAGGGCTAGCTTTACATTTCGTGCCTTTTGACCAATGCAAGCTAGCTGACGCTTAATCGGCATTTTCTTAAGATGAGTAATTAGACAAGCTGTATATTGTATATACTAATTAGGGGTTAGAAGGTTAATGAAAACTTAAAATTGAAAAGTGGTTGACTTAGTATTTTGATTGAGTATCCAAATATAATTCCCATCATTCATTTTTCATTAGTCTTCATAATCCCTAATTTTTTATATATGAATCTACTTCAAGCAATCATACTCGGCATTATCCAAGGGTTTACCGAATTTTTACCTGTAAGCAGCAGCGGACATTTGGCTCTTGCCAACCGAATAATGGGGATAGAGGGCGACAACCTTTTGTATTTTACGCTCTTGCATATCGCCACTCTTTTGTCAATTTTTACCATATTTGCCAAAGAGATGTTGGGGCTTTTTAAGCCGCCTTTTAAGACTCTTGGGCTTATTATACTAGCCACTATACCGGCTGTTTTGGCAGGATTGTTACTTGACGGACTTGTTGACAGAGCGTTTGGCGATATTAGATTTTTGGGCTTTTTCTTTTTGATAACAGCCGTACTACTTTTGATAACAGAGTATATATCCAAGCACAAGACGGCGGACGGTAGTTTGATGTTAAAAGAATCAAAGGGCGATATAGGGCTAAAAACGGGGCTTATAATGGGCTTTGCTCAGGCAGGCGCACTTTTTCCGGGGATTTCTCGTAGCGGAGCAGTCATTTCGGGCGGTGTCCTCGCAAAAGGAAACAGACAAAAAGTCGCCAAGTTTGCTTTCTTTATGTCTGTGCCGGTTATACTGGGTGCGGCACTTCTTGAGGGGATAGAGGGGATACGGGCAGGCGAAACAATTTTTAGCATCAATATACTTTTTGGAATGATAGCCGCTTATATATCGGGTCTTCTTGCCGTATCAATTATGCTCAAAGTTATTTCTAAGGTCAATTTTAAGTGGTTTTCGTTATATTTGGCTATAATAGGGATTATTTGTATAGCTGTGTTTTTGCTGTAATTTTAGTTGACACCGTTTGTCAAGATGTTGTATAATAATATGTGGACAAGTTATAGAAGTTATCTATAACTTATATGCAAAAGATTTATGGCTCAAGATGTAGCGGTACTGGACTTCGGGTCCGGCAAAATAACTGTGGTGATTGGAGAGCGCGGAGCTAACAACACCATCAACATTAAGGGTATTGGCGAAGCCGAATACGCCGGTTTTATGGACGGACAGTTTTTAGAGCCGGAGCATTTGGCGATGGCTGTCGGTCACGCTATTACTAAAGCAGAAACAAACTCGCACTCTCGTATCAAACATATGTATGTAGGTGTGCCGGGAGAGTTTAGTGCGACTATCTGCAAGAGTTTGAGTATTAGCTTAGGGCGCAGGCGCAAGGTTACTGATGCCGATGTTGACCTTTTGCATACTCAAGGCGAGGATGACTTCCGTGACAGTCCCGATTATAAGCTGATAAATGTTCAGCCGATTTATTACACGCTGGACAGCGACCAAAAAATTATTCGTCCCGAAGGAATTTTTGCATCTAAACTTGGCGGACTTGTTTCGTATGTGCTTGCCGAAAGTCGTTTTATTGCCGAAGTCAACTCCATAATGCAAAAACTTGATATCGAAACCAGCGATTATATCAGTGCGCCGCTGGCTCAAGTGTTGTTTTTGTTTGATGGTGCTATGCGTGACCAATATGTGCTACTTGTTGATGTGGGACATATTACGACAAGCATTACACTTGCACGAGGGGACGGAATGCTTGCACAATATAATTTTAGTATGGGCGGCGGTCATATTACAGGTGACCTTGCAACCTCACTAGGAATAAATTTTGCAAAAGCTGAGAGCCTCAAGCGCAAAGTCGAACTTACCCTCACGGCAACCGATTCTGATGTATATGAGATACAGCCTACCAAGGGTCAAGTCGAATGGTTTCCTGCAAAATTTGTCAACGAGGCGGTCACACACCGTATTGATATAATCGCTAAGATGATTAATAAATGTATTAATAAATGTGAGTACGAGTTCCCCGAATACATACCCTATCACCTTACTGGTGGCGGATTATGTTACCTAAAAGGGGGGAGGGACATCTTGGCACACTCATTAGAAAAGCCTGTTACTATAGCAGCGAGCAAAATCCCTCAATTGGACAGACCTCACTTGTCAGGTGTACTCGGACTTATGGATATGATACTTAAGCAGACAAGCGATACAAAAAAAGGCTTTTTGGCAAGAATACTAGGAAAATAAAACAATGCTCAGTTCTCAATGCTCAATTATAGATAACCATTGAGAACTGAATTGATATACAAAATATAAAAAATGTTCAGTTCGCAATTCTCAGTAAAAAACAAATCAATCATTGAGCATTGAACACTGAGCATTGAGAATTGACAGGAGATCCATTATTATGCAAATCGATCCAAAATCAATCAGCGGTCAAGTTACCAAAATCAAGGTAGTTGGGGTAGGCGGAGGCGGCGGAAACGCTATCAACCGAATGATTGATGCTAACATTAAGTCAGCACAATTTATTGCTATCAATACTGACCTGCAAGCACTCAAAATGAGCAAGGCTCAACATCGTATCCAAATCGGTGACAAGTTGTCCAAAGGGCAGGGTGCAGGTAGTGACCCCGAAGTCGGTCAAAAAGCGGCAGAGGAGAGCCGTCTTGCTATTGCAGACGCTATCAAGGACGCTCATTTGGTTTTTGTTACCGCAGGTATGGGCGGAGGAACAGGTACAGGTGCGGCTCATGTAGTTGCCGCTATCTCAAAAGAAATGGGCAAACTCACCATAGGTGTAGTAACTAAACCTTTTAGTTTTGAGGGTGTTCGCCGTATGCATAACGCAGAGCATGGTATTGCTAACTTGCGTAAGGTTTGTGATACTATTGTTGTTATTCCTAACGAAAAATTACTTCAAGCAGCAGGCAAGTTTTCTATGCTTGAGGCTTTCAAATATGCGGACGATGTTTTGCGTCAAGGTATACAAGGTATATCTGACCTAATCGCAATGCCTGCACTTATCAACCTTGACTTTGCCGATGTTTGCACAACTATGCGTAACCGTGGAATGGCTCATATGGGTATCGGTCGTGGCAAAGGTGAAAGACGCACTATATCAGCTGTCAAAGAGGCAGTATTCAGTCCGCTTTTGGAGACTACTATTGAGGGTTCTACAGGACTTATCCTTAATATTATCGGTAGTCCCGATATGACGCTTGACGAGGTAACCGAAGCCTCTAATCTTGTAAGAGAAGTTGTCCATCCGCAATGTAATATTATTTTCGGTGCTGATGTCAACCCAAGACTTAATGACGAAATTATTGTAACTGTTATTGCTACAGGCTTTGATATTCCGCCTATGCAAGGGCAACAACAAGCTATGGAGCAAACACAGATTAGTAATGGAGAAGCTCCAAGACCTATGGATAGCTGGGCAGAAAGACGCTTGTCACCTAATTCACCTAATAATAACGCTAACACTCTAAGACAAGCCCCGATTCAGCAAGGCAGTGCGCCGACTTACGGACATCAACAGCAAGGACAAGTTCCTGCTTACGGTCAGCAACCTCAGGGGCAAGGGTACAATGCACCGCAATATCATCAACCGCCTCCGATGCAACCCCAAAGACCGGGTGTGCCGGGGTCAAGAGTTCCGATAGATATGGACGATTGTCCGCCGTTTTTAAGAAAAGCTAATGAAAGACGAGATAAGTAATAGTGATTAGTGGTTAGTTATTGACGAGTGAATAGTTGGTGATAATTCATCATAATACTAAATCCGTAATTAGTCACTAATCACTAGCCACTAACCACTATTATGCATATATTCATTTTTGTAGTTGTATGTCTTAGTTTTGCACTATCGCTTGCTTTTGCGATAGTGCTTAAATATAATTATTTGACAACGGCGGCACTGTTTTTTATAGTTGTTGCCGATATTTTTTTGTTGCTTTTGGGATACAGCTATTACGCAATAGGTCTTATATTTTTTAATATTGTTCAGCTATTATATGCGACCAAAATTTTTCTTAATCGTGATAACAAAAGATATCTCGTGCCACTTATTATCCAAGTAGCACTGAGACTCATTACAGCAATAATCGCCGTTATCGTAGTCGGACTTATTTTGGAGTTCCATATAGTAATAGTATTAGCATCAATATACGGCACCAATTTCCTTTACAATCTGGTTTTTGTCGGTAAAAGATTTAAGCGTGACATAATGTTTGGAATAGGGCTTATACTATTTGCCTTGTGCGATATCTTTGTAGTTACTCTCAATCTCCCATATCATACTAACATAACCATCAACCACACAGTAATTTTTGCCCTAATGGCAATATGCTACATCCCATCTCAACTAATAATAGCCTTAAGCACCGCCCACAAACATCCCTCATTACAGCTATAACAAAATCAATGATGTAGGTGGATAGTTTTGTAATTGGTTTTCCAATCGTAGGTCTTCAGTCGTCTGAATGATAATTATCAATATAATAAAAAAATCCTCCTAATAAAGAAGGAATGGATTAGCTATATTATCAAATCTTAGCTTTTGCTCCAAATTCGTCCTCAAATCCAAGTAGATAATCAGTACTTACATCAAAAAATACCGCAATAGCTTTGATAGCACTTAATTTTGGCTCTCGTATGCCTTTTTCCCAATGACCAATTATTGCACTACTATAACCTAGTTTTTGGGCAAGTTGTTCATGAGTCAAATTCTTATCTTTTCGTAATTCTTTGAGTAGGTGAGAAAATTCCATAAAAATCATATCGCCTAAAGCTTTATTTTAGCTCCAAACTCGTCCTCAAGTCCAAGCAGATAGTCAGTTGTTACATCAAAAAATATTGCAAGTGCTTTTAGGGCTTTGCTGGCAGGTTCTCGTTGACCTCTTTCCCAATAACCTATTATAGAGGGGTCAAAATCAATCCGTTGTGCAAGTTGTTCTCTAGTTAAATTCTTTGATTGCCTAAGTTCTTTCAATTTTTGAGAAAAATCCATACATATATTATACTCTGTGGCGACATTTGTCCTAAAAATAGGACAAATGTCCTTAGAGTTTGTTGATAAAGGACAATTGTCGTGCTATAATAAAAGTATTCCTCACCAAAGAGAGATAGAGTATAGGAGCTAATTATGATAAACAATTCAGAATTACGACAAATGTATATCAATCTTATCAAGCAACTTGATGAACAACAGAACGAAAACGATAATCCCGAAAGTGAACAAAAAATCTTGCACAAGCTATATGAGCTTATGCAAGGGGATAATGCTAAAGCGAGTTATTTTATCTATAATGAGGGGTTTAAGTTAGGATTGCTTGTTGGATTAGAGTCGTCACGCAAAAATTAGCGTCTGCCACGACCGCTACCTCTGCTACCACCTCCACGACTGCTGTGTCCGCCTCTACCTCCGCCTCGATGTCCGCCTCGACCGTGTCCTCTTCCTCCTCCAAAGGAGCCTCGATATCCGCCTCGTCCCCACCAAAATGGAAAAAAAGGGAAATCAAAATCACAACGGCTTCCGCACCTGTGTCCGCAGTTTCGTCCGCAACCGCCGATAAAACGAGAGAGGAGCAAGGCACGGACAATATCCCGCACTGCTCTATCAGAGTAACCGTGGTGGGGGTGATTATGAAAATCCGCCCGTGCTATTATATGATTTGTCATACTTTGCAAAGCATAATCGTCAAGTTCCCGTCCGTCACCATAAGTTTCCATTGCCTCATCTACAAAAGGCAACACTCTTTTGTAAATGTCGGGATACATATTTACAATCACATCAGCCATATCAAAATTGTCCATATTTATGTAAGTTCTCCTTGTGTGTTATTATATGATATGCCATAGAGTATATAAGTGCTAATTATATTTTGAGAAGTAAAAAAATAGCATCGTTCCCCAATGTTATATATAACATTAATGCCGAACAATAATAATCCTTATAAAATTTGCACAATCACACACAAACATCCATATTATGGGATAGTATGTGGATTGCAATATTTTCGGGGTTAGTGGTCTCAATTGACGCACTATTTATCGGTGTATCATTGGGGAGTCAAAAGAGATGCCGTTTTTGGCATCTTTTGGTTATCAACGCTGTTTTGTTAGCGTTATGTTTTGCAGGCTACGCATTGGGGTTATTTATAGGGGATATAGTTGACCTAGAGTTAGATATTCTGATAGGAATCTTATTTATTGCACTAGGCTTGTGGACTATTGCGTGTTATTTTATATTCGAAAAACGGCGTTGTCGCAAACTTAGTGACGGAACTTTAGAATGTGAAGATGAGGTTTCGGCTAACAAAAAGGGAATAACCAAAAATATTGTCCTTACCGGAATTTTTATGAGCATTGAGGCGATGTTTATAACAATCGGCTTAACGCTCTTACTTGATACCAGTACAATTCTTATACCTCTTACGGTCGGACTGGCACATTTTGTCTATTGTACAGCAACCTTCTTTTTAGCCAAACACCTCCGCCGTCTGCCCCCGATTGTGGGGCCGATTGTTGCCGGAATTTGCCTAATCATCTACGGTATTATGGCATTGGTCATCTAGAGATGCAGAGACAAAAACCCCGCTCATGATTATATGGACAGGGTTTTATTTATTGCTTATAATATGGAGTTTGGTCATCGGTTAGACCTAACAAATAGTCGCTTGATACATTAAAGAATTTTGCTATTATCGCCAAATTTTCTGCTCTCGGATTAGTGCCGTCTGCTTTCCATTGAGAGATAGCACTTTCTTTTATATTTGTAAAGGCTGAAAATTCTTTTTGAGTTTTGCCTTGTTTTTTAAGTAGGTCAAAAATTCGTTCACTTATTTCTTTCATTGGCAATGCCTCCTTTATATTTTCAACAAAATCTTTTGAAAATATTCAGAAACCTGTATTTTCTGCTTGACTAATTCAGATTTCTGAATTATACTATAATCATAGTCGCCATAACTGTCGGCTACACTTTGCAATGCTAATTGTATACAGCAAGCAATAATTTTTATTATACCATAAATATATAAGAAAAATCAACAAACAATAGGCAAGGTAAGACAAAAATATTTGCTTAATTTTTCTATTGCCTTTTTGGGGGAGTGGACTATGTCAAATAAATCGTGTTGCTTTCTTGGCAACTCAAAACAACTAAGTTACCGACAACGGGACAATGTATTTCAATTATTTTATGCAGAAGTTGGTAGACTAATAAAGGACGGATATACCAATTTTATCTTTAGTGGCAACAGCGATTTTGAGAGTGCCGCCCGTATTGCTGTCATATCTCATAGAGTTAAAAACTCAACTATAACTACAACATATATTACAAACCCAAATGACAATATAGAGCAATTGCAAAAAGCCTATGATAAGGTTATTATTCCCGACATATCAAAACACACCATAAGTCAGCGCAACCGCTACATTGTAGACAATTCTGATTACTGCTGTTTTTATGTCAAGAACTTTGTCGGTGACGCCTTTGTTGCTATGTTATACGCAAAGAAAACAAACAAATCACAAATCAATCTTGCCTATCTATAATAAAAGGGCATTAGACTATTGCAGTCTAAAGCCCTTTTATTTAATCTTTTTGATATTTTGGTGCCTGAGTCGGAATTGAAGACGCTATCGCTTGGTTCTCGGCTTATCATATAAAAAAGCCCTCGCCGAATTGTTTTTTGTTTTTTTCAACTAACCTCGGCGAGGGTTCGCTGATGCTCTTTTTTGCGTCACAGCGATAGCGTAAGAACGATAATTCCTATGACATAAAAAAAGAACTCCATTTAAGAAGTTCTGTACATTTGGTGCCTCGAGTCGGAATTGAACCAACGACACAGGGATTTTCAGTCCCTTGCTCTACCGACTGAGCTATCGAGGCAAAATGATAGCTTAGTTAGTATAGCATATTTATTTGACTTATAGCAAGTATTTTTTACCTGTTTTTTGATATTAGTACCCAAAAGCTATGTAGGATAAAAAATACATCAAATCATTTGCCAAAAAATTAAGATTATGTTATAATGCATATAAGTAAAAACTCAAACGTTGAGAAAGGGTTAGTTAATGACAATAGTAAGTTATCACAAATGGCTGTGAGTAAGAAATTGCGAGCAGTCGCTGTCGTTGTACGACAAAGGAGAAAATTATGTTTATTGTAACAACGCCGATTTTGGAAGGGAAGAAAATCTTAGAATACAAGGGACCTATTTTTGCACAAGTAACGAGGGGTGTGGGTGCGGTAAGAGGGTTTGGCGCAGGGATTAAATCAATGACAGGCGGGCGCTCAGTTGGGCATGAAAATTCGGTTATAGAAGTAAGAGCAAAAGCACTTAACGAAATGGTAGAAGCCGCAAAAGCCTTAGGGGCAAATGCCATAATAGGCTTAACGCTTGACTATGAAATGCTGTCTAACAATGCTCTTATATTTTGCAAGGCATTTGCAACAGCGGTTGTAATAGAGTAGAAACAGTTAGTAACTTTAATCAATCCAAGAGGTGGTGTAAAAAAACTGCCTTTTTTTAATGGATGAAAATTGTTCTATGAAAACTACAAATATAGTCAAAACTGCATTGATTTGCTTTGACAAGCATAAGATTGATGTGGTATACTGAGGTTCACAGAGTAAACATGATTGCGTTAAGTGCCAAGGGATGGGATGTCGCCTTTGGACGAAAAGGAATTTTCCTTACGATAATCTGTTGCGTCCGCTGTATGAGCAAAAAGCTCGTAATCTTTGTACTCAGATTTTGAGTATATATTGTGGACACTCTCTGAATTTTTTTGGAGGGTTTTTTATATGTCTAAGGAAAGTAGGTTTATAGCTAAAGCTGTGACACAAAAAAGAGCCTCAGCGAATCCGACCAAAGGGAGGGCTTTTTTATATGTCTAAGGAACAAATGGTTAATAGCGAGGGAGAGGTAACCCCACTTAAAGCTGAGTGTGTTACCACTAATGCCGAGAGTGTTAGAGTCAAAAGGCTAGCTTACCTTGCGGGCTTATTGAGTCTTGTTATCGCTGTAGGGATAGCGATACCTGTAGGGATACTCATATCGATTCCTTTTAGGGGAGTTGGTGGTCAGTATATGGGGCGACCGTTTTTTGGCACGCTATTCGGAGTGCCTATCGGTATTATACTTTTTGTTGTCGGAATCAATATAATCGGGCAGGCGCTAAAAGTCCGCAAAGAGGCGGTGGCTATCTTAGTTACTCCGCCTGCGAGATTTATGATTTCGAAAGGTAAAAAAACCAACACAACACTGCTCATAGTCACTATGGCGATGATGTTAGCTATCGGTGTCGTACTCAATATAGTAGCGTTTTCGCTCCCCGGATTTGGGGGTGTCGCTAGCTTTGTATATTCTTTTATGTATCTATGCGGAATATTGTTTGGTCCGTTGTTTGGTTTTGCGGTAGCATTTTTGGCTGACCTTTTCGGATATATGCTAGCACCTGCAGGTGTCTATTCGCCATTTATCGGCATAAGCAATGGCGTCACCGCTATGATAGTCGCCCTTGTATTCAAGCTAAGATTTTCTAACAAGTTTTATAAGGATACGCTACTGATAGTGTTTGTACTTATTTGTATGGTGACAATTATGAGTGCGTATTATTTTAATCCTTATTATAGTGGGGGAACTCGTCTATATGGTTATAGTGATCAATATCCTTATGCTAAAGAATTTATAGGTTATTCAAGAGGGGGTGGGTTGCATAACGGTGCAAGGGTGGTTATTATAGCCACAGTTGCGACTTTGCTTATTTTTGGATTGTACAAAATTATCTCTATCAAGACGCATGGCGAAGACGGCAAGGAACGACCGCAATGGTTTGTCAAGTTGCTGCTTGGTGCGATTATTGCCTTTGTTCCTGCGACACTAGTGCTTAGTACCTATGGGGTGTATACGCTAGGTATTATGCAGGGTAATTTTATGATGGTGATGATGGCTAGACTAATATCCCAACCTGTATGGGTAGGAATCAATTTGTTTTTGCTGTATATGATTATCCCGACACTCAACCGCACGGTGTTTAAGGGGTATCCGATAGAGTAGGGAAGATAGGGGAAAGGTTAGAGGGGAAAGGGGATAGTTAGTTTAGGTGTCTTGGGTGGATTGTTTAGAATAAAATAGTAATTAGGGATTGACAAAGCTTTGCTAATGGTGTATACTAGAAGTAGTACGAAGTGGTATTATGGCATTACCAATTATTGAGGACGAAGAAAAGGAAATTGCAGAAAGCAATGCAAGGGCAGAGGCAGACATTGCTGCGGGGCGTGTTATTTCGTCTGAGGATTTTTTTGTGCAGGCACATAAAAAATTAGAAAACCTTAGGTCGGAATTGTGCACTAGAAATACAAAGTAATTTTTACAAA
>Ga0123355_10007119_pt1 | contig 16688 bp, 14 predicted proteins | sample TergutEmb28metaG_3_FD_89872 | JGI IMG/M metagenome (GOLD analysis project Ga0123355, IMG submission 89872) | Embiratermes neotenicus P1 segment gut microbial communities from Petit-Saut dam, French Guiana - Emb289 P1 | ecosystem: Host-associated > Arthropoda: Insects > Digestive system > Gut ...
AAAAAAGGTTTTCAAGATGAATTAAAATAGTTTTACTTTATCAAGTTTTTTATAACCTCGCCCGCAAGTATAAGTCCTGCTACGCTTGGTACAAAACTAACGCTACCGGGGATTTGCCGCCTTACAGTACATTTACGGGCAGTACCGGCAGGGCAAACGCAAGCGTGGTTGCAACTGTTTTGACAAGTGCTATCAGGAGTTAGGGCAACTTCTTTAGAGTACACAACTTTTAGTTTGGTGATGTTGCGTTTTTTTAATTCGTGGCGTATAACTTTAGCTAACGGACAAACACTAGTGCTAAAAATGTCAGCAACCTCAAATGCGGTAGGGTCAAGCTTATTGCCAGCCCCCATGCAGCTTATTAAGGAAATGTTTAGTTTGCCAGCTCGCTCTATAAGTTCTAACTTGCAAGCCACTGTATCAATTGCATCGATTAAATAATCGTACTGTGTTAGGTCGATTTTATCTGCGGTATCTTTTGTGTAAAAGAAAGAGTGTTCGATAGTTTTGATTTTAGGATTGATTTCTTTTGCTCGCTCGGCTGCAACGGCTGTTTTATATTTTCCGATAGTCTTAAACGAGGCATGAAGTTGACGATTGATATTAGTTAAACATACTTTATCATCATCAACAAGTCCAATAGTGCCAACCCCAGCACGGGCAAGAGCTTCGACACTATAGCCACCAACTCCGCCAATACCAAAAACACAAACCCTAGAGTTTGCTAGTTTTTTAGTGGCATCGCCACCTAGTATAATTTCTTGTCTACTAAATTGATTTAACATATTTTTTCTTTTTTCATTTTTTAATGTCCGTAATGGCAGAATTTATCAAGTTTATTTTGTGCCGCTCTTTTTTTGCAAACACGGATGTAAGTAGCCCCGTTGTTAATTCTGATAAGTTGATAAATATTTCTTACACAGTCAAACTGGCAAGTACTTTTTCCAAATGTTTGCTAAGTTCGTTTTCTACATTCCATGTTAGAGAGGCTTGTAGGGATGTTATGTTGCGCGATTCAGGTGAATGTGTACGAGATTGTAGAAACTTACAGAGTTCGTCTAAATCCATAAAGTAATCTTCGTTCGGAGTTGTACGATTTTTTTCAAACTCTCTTATCCATGATAAAATTGTAGGGTGGCTGTAAGATAAAAGCAATGCAATTTTGCGAGCAGACAGGCCAAAAATTGCAAGAGTGAGTGCGGCTCTTTTTTCGTTTGCCAAAAACTGTGCATCGCCCGTAAACTGGCGCCCGCATTCTCGGCATTGGTAGCATTGCTTGCCACCGCGCTTGCCGTTTTTTGTAGTTGAACTACTGTTACATTTTACGCAAATCATATTTATTTAATTGACAATGGACAGCTCTAATTTTATCGTTCATAAATTACGACAATCCTATTATATCACACAGAAAAAAACTTGTCATTACTTTTTTACCACAAACCATTATTTTATTACCATTTTTCATTAAAAATTTACCCATTATTTTTCTGAACAGGTGTATAATGGAATAGTGTCAAACATCATAAATTCAAACAAGATAACAATAAGTGTCGACAATGCAGCAGATTTAAGTCCTGCACTATTAAAGAAGCATAATCTAAAGACTGTGCATTTTGGTGTTGTTATTGGTGGCGAGCTTAAATCTGATAAAACGGTTAAGCCGGACGAGATTTATAACGCAGTAGAAAGGGACGGTCTTTTTCCTAAAACCAATGCAGCACTTGAGGCAAGTTATCGTGCTGTTTTTGAAGGTGCGACAAAAGACGGGGGTAGTTGTGTACATTTTTCTATTTCTGACAAAATGAGTACTAGCCACCAAAACGCACTTCGGGCAGCAGTGGGGTTGGATAGAGTTTTTGTTATTGACACTGCTAGTGCGTGTGCTGGTACTGGTTTACTTGCAATTAAAGCTAGTGAGATGGCGGCAAGAGGTTACTTTAGCGCAGAGGAAATTTATGCTGCGATTAAAACTAAAGTTGAGAAACTAAATGTTGGTTTTATACTTAAAGATTTAAGTTATCTTTATCGTGGCGGAAGGGCAACGGGGCTAAAACTTATTGGCATAAATATTCTAAAAATTAGACCAAGTTTACAAATAAACTCTGAGGGCAGAATATTGCCTTGCAAAAAGTATAAAGGCAATTTTGAAACAACCGTTATGGACTGGCTAAAGGATAAATTAGTACAAACAAAAAAAGCTGATAAAAGTTTAGCTTTTGTTGCACACTCGGATTTGTCAGAAGAGCTAGCACAGTTAGCAATAAATGCTTTAATAAATGCAGGCTTTAAGACGGTCGAAAGAATTGAAGTTGGCACAACAATTGCTGTCCATGTAGGACGCAATGCACTAGGTATAATGTTTTTAGAAGAATAACTGTTAGAGTATAGCTATTCTTGAAAACCTTTTTTGAAAAAAAGGTTTTCAAACTTTCCAAAAAACTTTTGAGTATTTGCATAGTGTGGTTATGCGACAAGTAATACTTTAAAAGTTTTGAAAGGGTTTTTGGGAAAACTTTTCCAAAAGTTTTCCCAAAAAAAAGGAGCAACACAAAGAAATGACAACATGGTTTGTACTAGCCTATATAATGGGCGGCATTACTGCTTTAGGCAGTTTCATATCTTTTTTGATAAAAGACAAACGCAGGTATCTACTTGTCGAGGGCATAAGCAGTCTGTTTTGGGCGGCTATGTTCTTGTTTATGTTTTTTGCGACAGATGACAATTCGCAAATAAATTTATTTATAATTGGTGTTTATAGTGCACTAAGGGCACTTGTGTTTTGGTGGATATTTGCAAAAGACACAAAACGCCGTAGGATAGCGGGCAGAATTTTTCTTATTGCCATGTTAATCATCGCAATAACTGTTGGTATCATTCAACTAGTACAGTTGCCAAGTACTCAGCAAATTATAATGCAGACGCTAGTACTAACATTTGCACTAGGGTTCGTTATTGGACAATATATGCCAGGACATCATCCGCTTAGAATTTCGATTTTCTTTTATGCAATTATAATGGGTATGAACTCGACTCCGCTTGTAATTGGTGCTTACCCTGGGTCGGAACTAGTAGGAATGGAAAGATGGAACATTATTGGCATGGTAATTGAAGGCATGAAAATCCTATCGGTGCTAACATTCTATGGCATTATGATTTACAAACACTTTTTATCAAGGCATCTTAAAAAGATTAAAGTGCTGGTTAATTGTGAGATTTCTAAGATTAAGGCATGCAGCGAAATTAGCGAAATTAGCGGCCTTATGCCTCCGGAAAAGCTCGAAGCTCTTGTTGCTAAAATGATTAAGTACGAATTAAGCGTTGTAAATAAAGACGAGATTGACAATATTAGAACTACTCAAGAAAGAACTCAAGCTGTACTAGAGGACATGAAAACAGTTAGCGATGTAAAGGTTATGTTAGCTAGAATGCTAGAGCTAAAAGAAAAACGCATGTCAAGAATGCCACTGCCAAAACTATCAAATGTAAAGACTGAAATGAGCGAGGCAATGTTAGGTAAAATTCATTTGTTTGCAAAAGTAAAGCCTCCAACTATTCAAGAGGAAATAGAGGTACTTGATTATACCAAGCAGGAAAATAAAAAGGAAGAAGAGACAACAGAAGAAGTGGTAAGCGAGTTATGGGATGCCTTGCTAGATGAAACAGAAAAAGAAGAACTATTACATAACGAAAATGAGTTGAGCGAAGAGCATTAATAAGTCAGTACATTATTTGTAGAGGGTAGCTGTTGTGTGTTTAAGCCCACCTATCGCCACAAATTAGTTGGAGATGGGAACTCACGCTGCTAAGGCAATACATAATCTCCTTGCGTAAACAAACTAATTTACGCAAGGAGATTTAGGTTTAGTCAATCTAAAAATAGTTGTCAAGGTGGTGTCATAAAATAATTATTAAATCTATATTTTTTTTGATGCAAACATTTGCAACTATTTTTTCGTTGTGGTAAACTAGATATTGTGCTTATGGATAGGCGAGTTGTTTTATAATATATTATTATGCTAATAGCTAAGCTAGTCAAATATTACAATGGGATTACTAGACAATATAGAAACAAACTAATTCAAATACAAGCACAAAACAAACTTGGAACAGCTAAATAAATAACCGTAGTAAAGGATTGTAGCTCAGCCGGTTAGAGCACCACCCTGATAAGGTGGGGGTCGGTGGTTCGAGTCCACTCAATCCTACCAAAATGCCCCTTAGGGCATTTTTGTTAGATATAGATACACGGATGACTTTTACATAAGCCTTACTTGATGTGTTAATATTCTATAAAACAAAATAGAAAATGAAACCAATGAAGATAAAATAGCATCGTAGAGTCAAATCAAAAATCAATAAAAACTTTTTATCCAATGATTTCAAAAATGCCCTAAGGGGCATTTTATTTTTGGAAAAATTCGTTCAAAGTGTGCTAAAAATATTTCACTTGTTTTCATTCACACAAATTGTTTATTTTCATAATATGAATTATGGGTAAAAGTTTAGAGCATTGTTTTGTGGTTGACTGCTCGGATAGTCGCAACATTTTTGTGTATGACAGATTAAAAGCGTTAGGCTTTAAGGTGTCGACTTTAAGCGAAAATTTGAGTGATACTAGTATGACTTTTGTCTATTTGTTTGCTCCGAGTTTGGTAATTGATAATATAATAGTGGAAGATATAAAAGATAATTCGATTGTGTTTCTGACTAGAATTGACGACGAGAATAAGTTGGCTCTTTATAAAAAGGGGGTTAAAGTTTTTTGCTATTTTGATGACGAACAGCTTGTTTCGGCTAATGCTAAATTGACGGCAGAGGGTGCAGTTGCATATGTAATTCTTAATACTTCAATTTCGTTAGAAAGCATGAAGATTGCTATTTTAGGCGGTGGTAGAATTGCTAAGGCAATTGCTGGCTATCTAAAAACTATGGGGGCAGTTGTTACGATTGCGGTTAGGCGAGAAAGCGAATTTGACAAGTTAAAGGCGGTAGCGGACACTGCGGTTAATTTTGTTGATATAGAAAAAGACCTTAAATCATTTGATTGTATTGTAAATACTGTGCCTGCTATGGTGCTTGATAAACGGCAATTGTTTAGGCTTAAAAGAGGTTGTTTTGTGCTGGACCTAGCATCTAAGCCAGGTGGTGTAAATTTTGATGTAGCAAAGGAGTTAAGGTTAAGTTATATTCATGCGTTGGGTGTCCCTGGTAAAATCATGCCAGAGACAGCGGGAGGCTTGATGGTAAAGAGTGTGCTAGAAAGATTAGGGCTTTTAGGCGGATAAGTAATAAATTTGAAGCTATTGTAATAGCTTTTAAGCCAAAGATAATCTTGAAAAAAACTAAAACATAAAATTAGTAGATTGCTTATTTTTAATAATTTTATGTGCGGAGTGTTTTCGGACAATTACAAAGGAGTAAACAAAATGAAAGGCAAGAATATAGGATTTGCAATAACGGGTTCATATTGCACATTTCCGCAAATTCTAGTTGAATTAAAAAATTTATCACGACATAACAATATAATTCCGATTTTATCACCGGCAGCTTCTTTAGATACAAGATTTTACAAGGGGAAAGATTTTATTGCCCAAGTCGAAAAAATAACGAAACGCACACCAATAACTTCTATCGTTGACGCAGAGCCTATTGGTCCCAATAAGCAGTTAGATGTGCTTGTTATTGCTCCGTGTACGGGTAACACTTTGGCTAAACTTGCAAACTCTATAACTGACACAGCGGTTTTGATGGCGGCAAAAGCACACATTAGAAACGACAGACCGCTTGTATTGGCGGTGTCTACCAACGATGCGTTATCAGGTAGCGCTAAAAATATTGGACATTTATTAAATTACAAAAATATTTATTTTGTGCCGATGAGTCAAGATGATGCACTAAAAAAACAGCGGTCAATTGTCGCCGACTTTACTCTTATTGGGCAAACAGCAGCGGCAGCATTAGAAGGCAAGCAATTGCAGCCGATTTATAAGTGATAGAATTTTTCTTAAAACCTTTTTTATAAAAAAGATTTTAAACTTCCAAAAAACTTTCAATTTTTGCAGCAAGCTAGCAAAAACTTAGAAATTTTGAAGGGGGCTTAGTGAAGCATTTTCAAAAGTGTCCCCCAATAAAAAGCTATGATATTAGGAATTATAGATTTTAATAACGACTTAAAAAGTAACACAAAAATTGTAGACAGTATGCTAAATACTGTTTGCACTAGTTGCGAGTTTTTGTCGTCAGAGGCATTTTTAGCTAGTAACAATTGTGTAAGAAAAATGGTCGCGGGCGAAGAATACACGATTATCTTTGACGGCGAAATTTATAATGTTCCAGAATTAGCACAAGAACTTAGAGGTAAGCGACACGCATTTTTCGTGGGATCCGAATCAGAGCTTGTTCTTAATTTATATATAGAATATGGTGAGAAATGTTTGCAAAAAATAAATGGCGTATTTGCTTTTGCAATTTATAAGGCACGCGAGAAGTCGCTATTTTTGGCAAGAGATAGAATAGGTGCAAAGCCTCTTTATTACAAACGATTAAGTAAGGGGATAGTTTTTGCATCTAGCTTAAAAACTCTTTTTAAGCACCCTAAATGTAGTCCTGTAATTGATAGCAGTGGCTTAAATCAAATTTTTTTATTAGGACCTGCTAAACCTATTGGAAAAACTTGTTACAAAGATATTTTTGAAATTAAAAATGCAGAGTATGTAGTTTTAGACAAGAGTGGTTTTTCAAAAAAAATCTATTGGCAGCTGAAGTCCAAAACTAATTTGCAGTCGACGACTAGTGCGGTAGACTATCTTAAAAATCTTGTAATTGATGCGACAAACAGGCAAATTTCCACAGATAAAAAAATAGGCAGCTTTTTGAGTGGTGGACTAGATTCCAGTATTTTGTCTGCAATTGCTAGCGAAAAATTATCTAATAAAAACAAGACTCTTTTTACGCTTAATGTCGATTATGAAGATAACGATAAAAATTTTATAGCCAATGACTTTCAACCAGAGAGTGATAATGAATATATAAAAATCATGGTTAGTAGCATTGGTTCTAAGCATAGCACAACTGTTATTAAGACGGACGATATTTTGGCTAATCTTTCTAAAGCGGCACTTGCGCGTGAATTTGTTGGAATGGCAGATATTGATACTAGCTTACTATTAGCTAGCACTGTGGCAAAAAAAACGACTTCTGTTATGCTTAGTGGCGAATGCGCGGATGAATTGCTTGGCGGCTATCCGTGGTACTATAAGCCAGAGTTTGAGAACGTAAATACTTTTCCGTGGTCAAGGGCTATTGATATGCGACGGGGTGTAGTTAAGGTAGGAGTGTTAAAAGGTGATGCTAATGAATATATAGATAGCTATTATAGTGCCACAATTGGCAAGGCAGAGATTTTGGATACTGACACAAAAGATGATGCACGAGTTAGACAGTTATTCATGCTTAATTTTGAATGGTTTATGCAAACTCTTATTGCAAGAGCTGATAGAATGGCAAGTGCGGCTGGTATTAGTATAAGGTGTCCGTTTGCAGATTATAGAATAATAGAGTATGCTTATAATCTACCATGGAAAACGAAGTTTATGACAGGCAGAGAAAAAGGCGTTTTGCGATGGGCCTTTAAGGATTCGTTGCCATCCGTCGTAATGAATCGTAAAAAAAGTCCTTTTCCAAAATCGTTTGACCCTAAATTATTAGCGGGAGTAAAAAAGTTAGCATTAGTTGCACTCAACAACAAGAATGGTATAGTGGGCGAACTAATAGACAAACAATTTGTGTTAGACTTGATAGATAAAGGTGAACTTCAAACTCCGTGGTACGGTCAACTAATGCGCCTACCGCAACTGCTAGGTTTTATCATACAGTTAGATGTTATACTAAATGAGTATAATGTAAAAATAGAAAAATAATCTTTTTGCAAAAAAACAGACGACAATGCGTCGTCTGTTTTTTGTATTTTATATCATCTGCTTATTTTTTTTGTTTTACAGTTTTTGCGTTATTAACCTTTATAATTTTACAAGATAAATTTATAAGCGGTTTAATAAATCCAATTAGTAGCAAGGCAGTAGCGATATTAAAAATTACATTAAATATAGACAGTCGCCATGCTGCGCCGAACCTTTCGAATGGCGGGATTAAAATGTTTGAAAATGCCCAAAAAACAAATGTAAAGAAAAGTGCGCCGATGGCATTAAATAAAAAATGAATAACAGCGGTGCGTTTTGCATTTGTGTTTAGTTTAATTGAAGCTAAATAAACCGCCAAACACATACCCACATTTGCCCCCATAATTATGTACATAGCTTGTTCAAAACCAATTACGCCACAACTCATCAAACACATTAGAAGAGCTAAAGTTGCCATTGAAGATTGAATAATACAAGTTAATAAAATGCCAAACAGTAGCAACAAAAAAGGAAAGCTTATATTTCTAAAAAGTATAGTAAAAAAGTTTTGCAACCACAAATTAGAGTCTATTGCGTTGCCCATAAGTTCTAATCCAACAAACATAACACTAAAACCGATAAGGAAATCCGCAATTATTTTTATACGCTCTTTTTTCGCAAGCAGCTTTAATAAAGCGCCTACAAACACAAGTGACATAAATATATATTTTATACTAAAGCTAGAAAAGGAAATTATCAAGCCTGTGATTGTTGCTCCCACATTTGCCCCAATAATAATAGAAGTTGCCTGAAATAATGAAAGCACGCCAGCATTTACAAAACCTACAACGGCAACAGTGGTTGCGGTAGACGATTGAATTGCCGCGGTTATCCCCGCACCTACCCCAAACCCTGCAAAGCGATTATTGCTAATTCTTAAGTACGATTTTAGTTTATTAGTTGACGAAATTTTTCCCAGTGCGCCACAAAACATAACTATGCCCGATAAAAAAAGTCCAATCGAAATAAATAACATTAAAACAGAAGTCATTTATTTATTATATGGTGCCAATAGTACAAGCAGTCCTAATAAATCAAAACAAAAATTTGCTGCTTTTCTTTAGTAGCGTTTTTTTGTTGCGTTTGGGGGCGGGGTTGTAATATAATAGTATTATGATTTGCGATTCTTGTAAAAATCAAGAGGCACAGTATCACTCTATTAAAATAAAAAATGGAGTTAAGACTGAGAGACATTTGTGCGGAAAGTGCCAAAGTAAGGCATCTTATAGGGCGACCATCGAAAAAGGGTTGACCGAGCTTCTTAGTGGTTATCCGACTTTTATTTCTGATGTGGTTATCCCTAAAAAGAAAGAGATAAAGGTTTGTGCTAATTGTGGTACCACAAGCAAAGAGATTTTGGCAAATGCGGTTATTGGTTGTGCGTTGTGTTACGAAACCTTTATGCAAATTTTGTTGCCCATGATTGAAAAGGTTCAGGATGGAACTCACCATACAGGCAAAATGCCAGACTATTCTAATATCAAAAAATTGAGTTTTGAAGAGGAAATTAGTAGGCTTAAAAAAGAACTTGCGGTTGCGGTTAGGGAAGAGAGATTTGAAGATGCGGTTCTTATCAAGGCGAGATTAAATTCATTGTTGGAGAGTAACGAATAACTTTCAAAACAACTTCGGCATAAAATCGAGAACTTGATTGTTTTCGGAAAATATTTGTGCGAGGTAAATTCGGATGGAAATAAAAGATGAAAAATATTAGTGATATTGTTGTGTCAAGCAGAGTAAGGCTTGCACGCAACGCAAAAGATTTACCATTTGGCGGAGATAAATTAGAATCAGAGGACGCACAAAAAATTGTGGCCGCGGTTTATAAATCACTTGGCGGCGAAAAGGCGGGCTATGGTGTTTATAATATTTCGAAAATGGAAGCGCTTGATGCTAGAGTGTTAAAAGAAAAGCGACTAATCTCTGAAGATTTGTTACATTCTAAAAAAAATGCAACGGTTGTATTGAATGCAGCGGAAACTGTTTCTGTTATGATAGCAGAAGAGGATTTAGTTAGAATACAGTGTATTTTTAGCGGTAGTAACCTGCAAGAATGTTTCAATTTAGCAAATTCTATAGACGATACAATTGCAAAAAAAATTCCATTTGCATTTGACGAACGATTAGGATATCTAACCAGTTGCCCTACAAATTTGGGCACAGGGCTTCGCGCATCATTACTTATGTTTTTGCCCGCACTGTCGATATATAACAAACTAACGGCGTGCGTAAACACAATTTCTAGATTTAATATGGCAATTAGAGGAGTTTATGGCGAGGGGAGTGATTCATCGGGTTACCTTTATCAATTGTCTAATCAAATTACTTTAGGATTGTCAGAGCGAGAAATTCTTAATAATGTTGATGCTAGCTTAAAGCGAATTGGTGAGGCGGAAATTAGGGCAAGAGATTTATTGTTGCAAGATGAAGGTACAGCTTTAAGAGACAAAATTCAACGGGCATACGGTACGCTACTTTATGCTTATAGTTTAGAATCAAACGAATTTATGCAATCAATGGCATTAGTAAAATTGGGCGCATATTACGATTTTATAAAAATATCTGACTATAAAAAATTCAGTAAATTGATAATTGACGCTCAGCCCGCATCATTGCAAAGTCTTGCGAACAAAGATTTATCTGTCTCAGAAAGAGACATTTTTAGGGCTAGTTTTGTATCTAAATCATTAAAAGCTATCACAAAATAAATTACGACTTGATTTACAATCTCGTATCTTAAAATATTATAAAAACACTGCGCATGTTTCATGCGTGGTGTTTTTGTGTAAATTACTTATTTACTGCCACAGTAATACTTTTCTATAAAAACAATATTTTACTTGATATCTCTTTTTTGATGTGCTATAATAAAAGTAACGGATAGTAACGAATTGCAACATTTGACTGTTGCATAAACAAATTTTGTAAGCGAGTTTACTTTCGAAACAAAACACAAGGAGAAAAAACTAGTGAAAATTAAAAACAAAATTAGTGTGATTCTATTTATGGTTTTTAGTGTGTTTTGTTTTTTGGTGTTTTTTGGTTGTGGCGGATTAGACAGAATTTACGAGTTAGATGATTTTGATTTGTTTTTAGCTAGTTTGATTAGTAGATACGAAAGACAGAATGATGTTTTAGAGCTAGAAGGTTTTACTCCTGTTGTAAATGTTGGATTTGAATTTGGGTTGGGTTTTTGTGGCAGGCACACTTTTGCGGTGTATGATGATTGGCATTTGATACTTAGGGATGATGGCGATATTTTCAGAAGTAGACTGCCGCTGTTTCCTGTGAACCTAGTGGACGATAAGTTTGCATTTAATGGCGGTGGTTTGTATGGTGTGAGTTCAATTTTTGGTTCTGAGATTATAAAAGCAAATTATGACAGGGTAGAGATACAAGGCAATACGATAGCAGGATTTATGCAAGATGGTTCAAAAAACATTTATTATGATGGTGTAAGGACGGCAAGTGCTGTTAGGGGTGGATTTTTATATGGTTGTGGTGTTATAAATTATAACGGACGAATAAATGATGTCTATCTTAATCCTATATACATAGAGAAATTGCCAGCGATGAGTACTGACAGTAATGGTTTCAGAGTAGTCGCACAAAATGGATTGTTTGGTTTTTCGTATAAGGACTATATAATAATTGCCCCTCAATTTTCAAGAGGTACAAACTTTAATAGATATGGATACGCTAGTGTTGTTGGAGTCTGTGGAAATTATAAAATTATAAATACGCTAGGCGAAATTGTTATAAGTCAAGTTAAAAATAAACGGCCAATCAATTTTGACGGTACTCATTTAGTATTCTTTTATAGCTATCAAACGATGGCTATTGCGGACAAGAATTTTAATTTATTGACTGATACAAAGTTCATGTCGATATATTCGGCTAGTATTTTTAATGATGATATTATCATTTACAATCAAGCGGGGTTTGCACATAGGTTTTTCTCTTTAAGCCAAAATCAATTTGTTTTAGGAGAGTATTATAGCATTCAAGTTTTTGACAATCACTTTTTAGCGAGAGCGATTTGCGGAAGGTTTACGCTGTACGATTATAATCTGAATATGGTATTGTACAGAAAAGATTATATATCTTTTAACGGACTTGCGTTAATGGTAAGGCAGGAAGGCGTAGTGCATTATTATCGAATTATTTCTTGAAAACTTTTACTAAAGTTTTTTCCCTAGTTTTTGTAGTATGAAAAAACATTGTTTTGAAAATTTAATAGATGAATTACAGCCAATGCTATTAGTCATACAAGGCGTTACAAGATGGGACATAGAGTGTCTAGGACTTAAAAGGTTCTTGTTTTTTGATAAACCTTTTGTTGTTTTTAAGGGTAAAGACATTCATATAAAAATATTCAAGCTAAAAAAGAAAGAGTACATGGCAAGATTTAGCGGGGTAGTGTCAGATAGCGAATTTTATCGTAGCGAGCGTTGGTTAAAAGTAAATCCAAATGCGATAGATAGAGAAATTTTGTTAGAGATTATAGGTTACTCATACAAGACAGTTTTTGCGGAATTGTCGGAAATTCAAAAAATGTTTATGACTGCTGCAATTGATTAAGTTGCTTGTTGGCACTAAAGCGTTTTAAGTAAGTAGTTCGCACTAAAAAAGTTGGCTAAATTTGTTGACAAATAGTTAAAAATATGATATACTAATTGTAGGACTTGTTCTAGAATCTTGATATTGGTTTTAGTGCAGGTCTATAGTGCAGTCAGATATTGTACTTAACGCCAATAGAAACCAATTGGTTTTTGGAGGAGGATAATTTATGAAAAACCATATTAAAAAAATATCTAAATTTATAGCTATGCTAATGCTTGGTGCGATTTTGCTTGTTGCTAGCACAGGCAGTGTTTTTGCTGCTAGGTCATACACAAATGCGTCTGCAACAAATTCTATTACTCCGGCTATTACAAGTTTATCTGCAGCACCTTTATTTTTGCAAAACGGTCTAAGTAAAGAAGCATCGGAACTTTTTTTCGAACTTTTTGAAGGGAACGGAATAGATATCGAAAACGATACTTTGCGACAAGGAGAGCTATTTTCGATATTAGGGCATATTAGACTATTTGACACAGTGGGCACGCCACCACATGCGGCACATATTAATGTTGCGGGCATGGTTGCGCACTTTACAAATCGTTTGTGGAGACCAGTTAAGTTAGATGATGGGATTTTAACATTATGGATGACTGGTTCGTACCGCACATATCGTAGATTTGGACCTAATAGAAATTACTATGATTCAGATGTTCGAGCAACGCTATTGCAAGACTTTAATTTTGTTCTAAATAGCTTTAGTTATGTTTCAAGTGCAATTGCATTGCCGCAAGATGTATCGTGGCAAATGAATCAAGCTACAACTTCAGGAACGATTTATGGCGCTGCACCACCAACAGACCTAATTTGGATACCTTCATTTCAAGAAATGGTAGGTCGGCAGACATGGGGTTTTAGTAGTAGCGGAGACACAGCTTACGGTGCCCGAGCTGCTTTTGATACAGCACCGGGTGCATTAACTCATGCTTTTTCTCGTTCGGGAAGTACAGCGGATTCAAGCAGAATTTGGAGAACGGTAACGGACGGACGAGTTATAGGACATGCGGGGGCTTCGTCTTTTACTCATATTAGCGAGAATAACGGTATTCGTCCTGCACTACACATCGACTTAAGATACATGGCAGAAATGGATACGGTTACTAGCATATCTACACCGCCTGCTAATTCTGAACTATTAGAACGCATAATAGTGTTAGAATCGCAAGTGTCTGACCTAGCTGATACAATTGATACTCTAACACAGCAACTAGCAGCACTAGACACTAGCAACACAGCTAATGCAACACTTATTGCAACTTTAACAACCACTGTTCAGACAATGAACGACATGATAATATCGCTACAAAATCAAATATCGGATTTAGAGGATAAAATTGCAAACGGTGATTTTGATGGTAGCGATGGGCAAGACGGCAATCGTGGCAGCATGATTTTTACTGGCACAATTTTTCCTACTGATGCTTTGCGTATAGGCGATTTGTTTATCAATGTTTTGTCTTGGAATATGTATAGGTTAGAGAGTTTAGCTCCTGCTGTTTGGGTTAATATAGGTAATATCCAGGGTGCAAGCGGAAACGACGGAAATAGTTCTGACACAATAATTGGTTTGCAAAATGAACTGGATGAAGTTCTTAACAAAATAGACGAATTAGAAAACGGCATTCAATTGTTAGAAAATTATATACAATCGCTACTAAACTCTAATACTAATCCTTTCGACCCAACCCTAATAGGTAGAGTTTCGGAATTGGAAGGTGAGCTAGACATTTTGACACAAGCAAGAGAAATTCTTGATAGCAGAATAGTTGATTTAGAAGAACGCATATACATTCTTTCTAATGGTAATGGCGGGAATTACAATCAGGGCGGCTTAGGAGCTGTGGCTTGGACTCTAATTGGTGTTAGCATTGCTTTAGGCGTGATAAGTGTTATCATGGTAATTATTCTGATAAGCAAACGCAAGAAAAACATAGCATAATATTCGATGCTTAAAAATTGGGAAAACCTAAATGCTAGTTTTGCATTTAGGTTTTTTTCTTGAAACCATTTTTTCTTTTTTTAATGTCCGACGGGAGCTATCTTAAACAGATAGGTTGCCCCGCTCTCTTTTTCAAACTTTCCAAAAAATTTTTAGGTATTTCAAGGCTTTATTGCCTAGCAAGCCAATATTTAATCAGTGGATACTCAAAAGTTTTGAAAGGGGGTTTGGGGGAAAAATTTTGAAAAATTTTTCCCCCAACAAAAGTTTTCCCCAATTTAATTTATCTGTTGACTATTGCTTCAAAACAATGTATTCTATTAAGAGATGAAAACTGATTTAGAGATTCAACAAGAAACGACGCTGTTGCCAATTGAGAGAGTGGCAGAAAAAGCGGGGATATATAAAGCTCAGTTATCGCCATATGGTAATTTTATGGCAAAAGTTTTGCCTATGCCCTCAAAAAAAGTGGGCAAGTTAGTGTTGGTTACTGCTATAAATCCGACGGCGGCGGGTGAGGGTAAAACTACTGTTGCTATAGGGTTAGGTGACGCACTTAAAAAAATAGGCACAAAAGTTTGTCTTGCACTTCGTGAGCCAAGTTTGGGCCCAGTTTTTGGAATTAAAGGTGGCGCGACTGGCGGAGGTTATGCGCAAGTCGGGCCTATGGAAGAAATAAATTTGCATTTTACGGGTGATATGCACGCTATTACAAGCGCCAATAATTTGCTTTGCAGTATGATTGATAATCATATTTATTGGGGACTAGAGCCAAAAATTCGCAAGGTAAGTTTTAAGAGATGTCTTGATATGAACGATAGGGCATTACGGGCGGTTGAAGTAGGCAAGACTAGCAAAGCAAGACAAGAGAGTTTTACGATAACGGCAGCCAGTGAGATTATGGCTATTTTATGTCTTGCTAACGATGAAAAAGATTTAATTGATAGATTAGAAAAAATTGCAGTAGGCACAAGCGATACAGGTGCAATAGTAACGGCTAAAGATATTGGTGCCGTGGGTGCTATGGCTATACTCCTAAAAGAGGTATTAAAGCCGAATTTGGTGCAAACGCTTGAGGGAACTCCTGCGCTAATTCATGGTGGCCCATTTGCAAATATTGCGCATGGTTGCAACAGCATAATTGCGACAAAAACGGCTTTAGGAGTTGCAAATGTTGTAGTAACGGAAGCGGGTTTTGGTGCAGATTTAGGTGCAGAAAAATTCTTAAACATTAAATGTCGTAGTGCAAATATCGAGCCCAATTGTGTTGTAATAGTGGCAAGCCTTAAAGCTCTAAAAGCGTTAGGGGGCAAAACTGGGGATTTAAGTAAGCCCGATAGGCACGCTTTAATTTACGGAAGTAAAAATTTAGAGAAACACATTTCTAATATTCATGACCATTTTGGATTAGAATGTGTTGTTGCTATAAATTCTTATCATACTGACACGCAAGAGGAAGTTGCAATAGTAAAGGATATGTGTAGCCAGCTAGGTGTACCATGCGAGATGGCGGCAAGTTTTGCGAATGGGGCAAAGGGTTCGCTTAATCTAGCAAAATCGGTAATGCAAGTTATTAAAAAACCATCTAATTTTAAGTTTAGTTATAGTCCAAACGACACGATAAAACAAAAAATAGAAACTATTGCTACAAAAATTTATGGTGCTGACAGGGTAGAATATTCTAAAGAAGCACTTAGTGCAATAGTAAGATTTTCAGAAAATCCAGAGTTTGCAAGTTACCCAATATGTATAGCTAAAACACAATATTCATTATCTGATAATCCTAAATTACTGGCAGCTCCTGAGGGATTTGCAATTAAAGTAAAAGATATAGAATTGCGGGCAGGTGCAAAAATGTTAGTAGTAATTTGTGGTGATATGTTGCTTATGCCAGCTTTAAGTAAGGCCCCAAGTGCGCTAGGCATGAAGTTGACAGATGGTAAGGTAGAGGGTTTGTTTTAGAAACAAACAAGCTTACTTGCAAGATTTGCTTGCGACAACATCAAAAAATCAATACCTTTTATTTAATTAAAACTTACTTACCCCATATGAAAAACCTCAAGATGCACACCTCAAATAAAGTGGATAACAATGTCGAAAAGATAGCATCGTTGTTTCCTAATTGCGTTACAGAAAGTATAGACGCAAACGGCAAACCTATACGGGTTGTC
>Ga0123355_10007120_pt1 | contig 16687 bp, 14 predicted proteins | sample TergutEmb28metaG_3_FD_89872 | JGI IMG/M metagenome (GOLD analysis project Ga0123355, IMG submission 89872) | Embiratermes neotenicus P1 segment gut microbial communities from Petit-Saut dam, French Guiana - Emb289 P1 | ecosystem: Host-associated > Arthropoda: Insects > Digestive system > Gut ...
AAACAAACTGCATTTTGAAGAGGAAAAAACGGAGAGTATACACCATGTTTAAAATATTCAGTACTTATATTTGTTGAATAAATATATAAAATGCAACATTTAGAGGTTAGCGGTGCGGTACGATCACTATAGTCGTCTGTAGGCGCCAAAAGGTTAAAATGACAATTCAGAACACGGAGGCAAGTGTGAAAATAGAGAATCTTACTTCTAACCCATTCTCAATCTCATGTGCATCAAGATGATCCAATCTCTTCTACAATATTTAATTTATTACTCGACTAGGTAATTAAGAAACTAAATCTTAGAGGAGATGTTAGTTTAAAACTGAAGCAGATTGCTGCTGGTGCTAATGATGTGCCCTTCTAGCTAGATCTCTGAAAGCTCTTAAGGAAATATTTCATAAATTGCAAAATGAAGCAACCCTAGTAGGATTAAGTATCGATGAAGATAAAACTAAATATATGCAAATAAAGAGAATAGGAATAAAAGACATAACACACCTAAAAATTGATAATTTTGCCTTTGAAAGTGTGGAAGATTTTAATTATCTGGGCTCCATTTTGAATGCAGATAATAAAATGAATATAGAAATTGTTGAAAGAATGGCAAAAGGCAACAAAGAATACTATGCCAATGCAAAACTAATAAAATTGAAATTCCTAAAGAAAAACACCAAAATGAAAATATATAAAATGATGATAAGACCAGTCATTACATACTCATCAGAGACTTGGACTAACAACAAAAGATAAAAACAATCTACACATTTTTGAAAGGCAAATACTAAGGAAGATATTTGATCCTTTCAATATTGACAATATATGGAGAACACGAAACAACATGGAGATTGATAAATTAATAGAAGGTGTGGATATAATGAGATTTATGAAGGCACAAAAAATAAAATGGCTGGGGTATATTCAAAGAATGGACCAAGCAAGACCAACTGGGAAGCTGTTAGACTGGAAACCTATGGGAACTAGACCAGTAGGAAGACTTAGACAATGATGGCAAAAGGATGTTATGGAAGATCTAAAAAACCTGAAGATCTAAAACTGGAAGGAAACAGCTAAGGATAGAAGAACTTGGAGAGACTTGGCTGAGAAGGTGAAAACCCACAATGGGTTATAGTGCCAAATAATGATGATGATGATGATCATGTGTTAAAAGGTTTGTAGATGGGTGAAGGTCAGAATTATGGCTGACAGGGACAACACAGCAGTAATTTATGACTGAACAGGTCAGTCCTGGTTTATAAGAGTTGCTGTCATATTGCCCATATTGAGTTTATAACTAATGCTTGGAGATTGAATACTAACACTTTCATTTGCTTTAATGCTTGTACATGGTTGTAGAATGTCATTGTTGCTTATTATTTACTTTAATCCAGAGAAGTTTAAATCAAGGTAATGTGCATGGTAGATTCCTTGTTATTTTTAAAGTAGCTCGTGATCACCATGTACGTACAGTACCAGCAGTAGTTGCAAAATTAAAACCATGTGTACCATGTGTAGCTAGATGGTTTTCCTAGTTTTATTCCTATACTAGTTAGTTTTTTCTTCGTGCAGGAAATTCTGTTTTTTAATTTTTTTTTTTCAGGCATTGTTGAACGTTACTACAGTGGGCTGCTGCACAGTTCTTACTGTAGTTATAATTACCATTTATACATTCATGGGTGTAAGGAGATTAGTGGCACGGTGACATTGACATTGTCCAGAGGTGAACATCTTTTCAGGGCCAACTTTGTAGACTTTTAAGGTAAGTGAAACATTCAGTATATTTTTGCAGGTTGAATTGTATTGGTATTGAATAAAATAGATGTTACCTGTTGTTAGATGTTTACTTTGAATAAACAGATAATTGATATAATGATATTCTTCTGGGTTGTGACACCATATACGAGGTGTATGGTTATAGGTAGACTGACATTTATGGAGGAGTTTGCTGCCTCTGTCTTTGGGATGACAGAATTATGGCTTTGTAGATGCTGACATTACTTGGGGAAGGCAGTGGGTCAGTTCTATAGGTAGGTTGTAAGGAGTCTGATGAGCCAGAATTGTGGAAAGAGAGAGGAGATCTTGTTCAAAATGGTAGAGCTGTGTGAACTGCTGAAATTGAGAACAGTGATAATGAATGGCCTTTTCAAGGGTTCCAGCACAGTGAGAACAATGAGACACTGTACAGGTGTGACATAATGTACATGGGGTCCTTTTCTGAGTTCTAGTGGGTGTGCAGTGAAATGTGAGAAGCCCTATGTGTGTGTAAACACATGGATGGTAATGGTACCTCATGGGGACAGGACTGTACTGTCTTTGTAGCGTGTCTTTTTCTTCCTTTTCTTTGGGCACTGGATGAGGAACTTGTGCAAGTTGTTAGGGAGAACTAATCCTCCAAATTCCATCACTCTGAAGATGGAAGCAGCATGTTTCTCTGAAGTGTTAGTGTTTTCTTACAGTTATATGTGGTGTGCAAACCCGGAGCAGTAAGATTTTATTAATGCCCACCATGAAAGCCTGGAAACTTATGTAGCAATTGATGATATATTTTTGCACTGCCAAGTGGCAACAAGATAAAATATTTTAAGAGTTATTTAACAGCCCTTTCATTTGCCAGGATTATGTAGCATCAGTGACAGGCAAATGAATGAGTATTGTCCACTGGTGGGATAATACTGACATGGGGGAAGTGCAGTACGTGTAGGTGGGGGGGGGGCTGTCCCTTAAGCATTTTGTCCCCCACAATTCCCACATGGACTGGCCTGGCATTGAACATGTGCATTTATGAGAGGATGGTGACTGAGTCATGGCACAGATGTGATATTAAAGGTTAAATCATTAATACTTGTAGGTGTATTGGTGTGTTGACTATGTAACATTATAAAGTGTCACAACTTCCTGTTGTAGCTAGTTGAATGTTTGAATGGCTATACTTGAACACAGGCTTATACTCTGATTGTCTGCTCTAATACCACTGAACTGGCCAATGAAAAAAATCGCAATCATACACCTAAGTATATTCTTGAGTAAATGCTTGGACATTATGTGTATCTTCTATTTAAACAGGCCACCTTGCTGTTTTGAGATGTTCTTCAGTTCATGTTTTCTGAGGAACAGTGAAAGTGGTCTGTGTGGGAGCATTATAAATTACAGTGTTTATGTAATTTGATTCTTCTAGTTTGCTATATCCATAATTGTTCAGGTATACATACCATTTACCTGTTTTCATACATAAAAAAGTTGTCCAGATAAACCTTCTTACTATTCAGTCATTGCTTTAGAATTTGTATCATTTTATATCTGTGTAGCAAGCAGTATTATTTTCATTCCAGAGTTGCAAAATTACTGTGTAAGAATCTTCCACATTGAAGCAGTTTGTTTAAGAATTTGTGCCTTTTTCATTTGATTGCCTCAACACCATGTCATGGGGCACCCTGAGATTTTGAGAGGAGAAGATGACCTCCACGTATGGAGGGTGGCTGTGTATATATATTGAATAATCAGTCATGGATTATTGGCATAGTGTGGATCTACAGCTTTTGGTTTTCCTTAGGGGCTATGAAATTCTGTCCCCAAGAATCCAGCATGTTACAGGTCTTTGAACTTGGTTGAATCTTGTAGAACAACTTTTGTAATAAAATATGGACAAAGGTGTGGGATGCATGTGGACTGGTTTTGTATTTTGTAGGATGAGGGACCTCAAAAGTAAAGTTGCTGTTGGTAACAAATGCTATTATGCATTAGGACCAATAATTAAAAGAAGATCTATATCCCAGTCAATTAAAATTTGTCTCTACAAAACGATCATAAGATCAGCTGTCACATGTGGAGCAGAGACATGTACGCTGACAAGTAAAACTGAAAAAATGTTAATGACATGGGAGAGAAAGATATTGAGGAAAATATATTAACCAACGAAGGAGAATGGACAGTGGAGAATTAAAACTAATGCAGAATTGAGAACCAAATATAAATCCCAATATATTGTGACCATAATAAAGATTCAAAGACTAGAGTGGCTTGGACATGTAAGTAGAATGAATGAGACCAGGTTTGTAAAGAAGATTTTTGAAGGAAAATTAGAAGGAAGAAGAGGTAGAGGACGACCCAGACTCAGGTGGATAAACGATTTGGAAGACAATTTAAGGAAGCACGGTGTGAAATGATGGAGAATGAAATCATTGAATAGAGAGGAATGGGCATCAATTCTAAGGGAAGCCAAGGCCAAACTGAAAGGGCCATAGCGCTATAGGAAGAGGAAGAAGGATGAGGGACCATTGGCAAACTCTTGTGAACATGGTAATGACCCTTTGAGTACCACGAAATATGGTAAATTTCTTGACTAGCTGAAGAACTGTTGCCTACACAACCATATCTATGTTGCCATGGAGTGAGTTTAGTTCACTGTTCAGTTGTCCTTCAAGTCTTTCTTTTATGCCTTCACATTGGTTTGCAGGGATAGTAACACCGTAATGGCATCTTACTTGAGAATCTAGAAATTTGCACAGCTAGTGAAAGAATTCCCCACAATGTGTTTGATGTGTACATAAGATGGTACTCTGAATCAGATGAGTCCAGCACATACCCTCTTGAATATTCATTTTAATCCTGTGTTGTATATGCTTAGGTTTTCCTAGTGGTATCTTTCCATCAGTTATGTTGCCTTGAGTTCCTTATGCATTTGTCGTCTTTCCAATGTCCCGCTCATCTCATCCTCCTCGATTGCATCACTATAATAGTGCTTGGTGAAGAATAAAAACTATGGAGCCCCAAGTGAGCAGTGTCCTATCACTGCTTCTTAGGTCTAGATATTCTACACCCATACAAAACAAGAGGAAAACGAGGAATAACTATTTTTTATTCAGGTTATTGAATTGTTATTCACCCAGTTTAAACAATATCGGACAGACGTTATGGAACTCTAGGAAGAGAGATAATTGTGTGTGGCCCTTAATTTATGAATATGGATTATGTGAACCGTAGAGTAATGTGGAGTTTTGAGTAGAACTCATAAAGCTAACTTTCTTGATGATTTTTAGTTCTACATATTTGTTAGTATTAGTGTTGCTGTTTTACTTTGTTTCATTTTTGTGAAGAACTTAATATTCAAGGCGGATTCTGTATGCCTTCAATCTGCCATTAATAATTTCAGAGTGTCGCTTCTCCACGAAGTTTGTATGTGTATTATCCTGGTAAAGTTCACCATATAACAGTCCGTGAAGTCTCAGAGGGTCTTGAACGTCGGCACTAGATTGGAGTGGGCGGGCGGTCACGCCACGCCACGGTCCCTTGACCCACGGAAAGCGACCCGGTACCCGTTGTACAGGAGGCTGGGTGGGCCGCAGGTCCGGTGTGGACGGGTGCGAAAAATCTCGCCCCCACCAGGATTCGATCTCCCGACCGTCCAGCCCGTAGCGTGTCGCTATACCGACTGCGCTATCACGACCCACGTAATATCGTGGTAGATACCAAATTTCACATTCATTAATTACCATCAAGCCGAAAGCTAAAGAATATTTTCGCACAACCGCGACCTAATTATTATACATTTTGCAAACCTTTACCCCAACAAATGTATATTTCTCCACGTCTCACTACCACCGCCCCTGCCTCACAGGTTCGCTTGTTCACCATGTTGTTATTACCAATTGCAGGAATTTAAACAGTAAGTCGTTGCGATGTCGACCATTAGTCATATCAAGCTTCATCAAAATAGGTTAACTGTTTCAACATTTGAATGGGGAGGGGTGGGGCGCGCAGAGCATGGACATCCGGAAAGCCGATTTGTTTCTCTTGTAGGGAAGGAAGTAAGGTGAAGAGAGATCGGCACGCATATTTTCATTTTGCTCTGCTTCTGCTCACCCTGTTACTTGTTGGTCGATGCACGGTGTTGTAGATTCTTTTTGTAACGAAGACATATATTCGTAAGTTTTGAAGAAAGCCTCCTTTTCCCAGTCTCACTGACTGAAGTTAGAGCGAAGCTTGTTATTCACTGTCTTTTCGTGTTTCATTGGAGTTGAATGAATAAAGGAAACTGTCCCATTTGTCTTTGTCAGTGATCACATATTGCTGTTGGTTTGGTGAACTTTCGGTCGGTCAGATTTGTAGTTAGTCAATGACAGGACATATGACTGGTGTCTGCGGTTTTGGAGTTTGGGCGTGGTAAGCAGTAAACATGCTGAGGTGGTACTGGGGCTGGACACCGCTTAATGTAGGCGTATACCACGGCGATGTAAGTAGCTATACTGCCTTTCTTTGCCACATATTGGCCATATTTTGAGGGTATTTTTCTGGAAAAAAACTGCATTTCTATACAAAATATTTGTTACAGACTTGTACTTTAGCAATGCTATTTAAGCGAAAATACTGTCCATATTGAGTAGTGACGCTGGTCTTCAACTGATAATCGACCATCTAATTTGATTTTATGTATTTCGCATTTATAGCAACAGACTCAATGTTCTGGATTACTGTTTTTGGAATAAATATTATACATAGTAATGGCAGTGTTTCGGTTTCTTATTCAGTTGCTACCGGGGTTCTTTCCCGGGGGGAAAAGTGGCATGGCATGGTGTTGATTAATCACCTCCATATAGTGCCGGTGTTTAAGGATGAGTGGATCTATACCTCCACTCCCCCACTTGCCTTAAGATCATGGACAAGGACAGCTGTGCCCTTAACCTTTTTTATGGCCAATGTTGAAGGCGTCATTTTTCAGTCGTTATCAGATTTATTCATTTCCAATTTAGTGAGCGGCGGGTTGCATTGTGAATCCCATAGTTGTTTTCCAGGGGTAGTAGAAGGCTAAGGATTTGAGTTTATCGCCGCGATTACTGTGACGATTACTGTCTTCTGGGATGTGACTTTGTGCAGTTTGGTAGGAATTTACCGGTGTTTCAGAGGAACTTGTTGCCTTCATCTTTAGGATTTCTTTTACTTTGAAGATGGAGGCAGCGTGAATTTCTGAAACGATGGTCAGTTTGTACCAGACCACACATTATCAAATTCCTGAATTCTGTAATAGCAAAGGTTAACTAAAGATGTCACAACTTTAATTCATGTCTCCAGAATTCGGCTGTCGATCGTTTTAAATACAAGAATCATACGAAACCAAATTTTTGTGTTGCAGTGCTGATAAAAATACTGTACGCCAACGTATTTTGGAAGTACATACTTCCTGGTAGAAGATCTGATTCGGCGATTCTAAAGCGTCTTACTGACGACCCAAAATTGTGAATGACTTTGGCCTGGCAACGAGTTTTGTACGTGCGCCAACTCGGCACTCCGGCAGATCTCATCAGGTTGTTGGCATTCGGCATACGTGAGGATTGTTTCGGAAGTTATGACCCATCATATCCGTGTTTCGATAATACCCAGCTTGAATGAATGTCTCCTTACGTGTGCGGGTTTTTGTTCGGATGTTATTGGACGACGCCCTACGACCGTGGAAGTTGCTTGGCACCGAAGGGAAAGATAATGATTGTGTACAGTGAACTGGAAGGGGGGGGAGGGGGGGGGTGAGCGGTCGTGGCCTTTTTCAAGAGTACTGACCAAAATTGACATGGAATGGGTGCTGAGGAGAATATTTGGGCCTAAGAGGGACGAGGTAGCAGGGGAGTGGAGAAAACTACATAATGAGGAGCTTAATGACCTGTACTCCTAGCCCAATATTGTTGGGGTAATAAAATCGAGAAGAATGAGACGGGTAGGTCATGTAGCGCGTATGGGTGAGTGGAGAGGCGTATACAGGATTTTGGTGGGGAAACCTGAGGGAGAGAGACCACTTGGGAGACCCAGGCCTAGATGGGAAGATAATATTAAGATGGATCTTCAGGGAGTGGGATGGGGGGCATGGACTGGATCGAGGTGGCTCAGGATGGGGACAGGTGGCGGGAAATTGTGAATGCGGTAATGAAACTTCGGATTCCATAAAATGCAGGGAATTTCTTGACTAGCCGAAAATCAGTTAGCTTCTCAAGAAGGACTCCGTGGAGTAAGTAAGTAAGTAATTGACATGGAATAGTAAAGGTAAATTTGTCTCTTTACACGCTGCGAAGGCATGTGTGTGTGTGTGTGTGAAGGTATATCTGCACTCATTCTTGACCTCGGCATTATATGGAGGCGAGTCGTCCTCTCGCCACGGCTGCTGTATCCCCGGAGAGCGAGAATCGTGTGCTTGTTGAATAGGTGGCCCGTAATTGGATGGTTGGTGTGCGTAAAAACATGCCAAATCTGATTTAAGCTAATGGGCGGTTTTATAATGAACCGATTTGAGGATCTAGATCAGTTCAAACAACCTTTTGTTGCTCAGGGGTCATTTGGAAACCTCCATATCGAGCGCGGACCACAAACCGGTGTTGAACAGAGCATTACATTTGCAAGGAAAATTTTTATATTCAAGAATTAAAGGACTAAAATTACCGTCAGTTAATTATTAGTAAAAATTAATGTCATGATTAATTATAGCTTAATTTTTGGAGCTTACATTGTTGTTTAAGAATGGAAGGGCGTCAATTAGAAGCTTGCCTTGTTCTTTTGTCAATGATTTTTTTAAGAAATTTACGAAATTCTATTCCATAAAGTTCTAATTGAAATACATGTGCATTTTGTGTTATCAGAACATACTTAGAACTAGAAGAGTAAGGAGGATGGTGGAGCTTACCATTCCGTATTTTTCTCACTCCTTCCAATGTAAAGTTTCCAACATAAAATGTCTGACCATGCAACATCTACGAATCGCATTACAGCTTTTGCTTGCTACATTTAACTATGCATGCGGAGTTCACCAAATTGCCAAATAGAACCGTCTTACATTCTGATGGGGGAACATTAGTTAAAGGTGTTCAAAACTATCGCGAGACGCAGACGTAACTCTGGCGGGCCAGATGTGACCTGGTGGCCGCGGGGTGCTCATTACTGATTTAGGTATGTCTGTGATCTCTACATACACGCTTCCCGACTTTCCCCGGGGTTCCGTTCCGACGACCAGGTCGTAAATCGCAGTACGGTTGCCATTCATCGCAGTTTCCCGGGACAATCCCGGTTTTGTGGGCTGTGAAGTCCCTCAAAATTTGGTTCGCGTCACCAGATATCCCAGGGTTTGCCAAGACATACAAGTACGATATACCTATTAATGCGTACGAACATTCTGACTTTCCCACAATGCGAGGGGACATCTACCGAAGTAGGACATCCATCAACCAGCGACTAACAGGAAGGAATAGGAGAGGGAGAGGAAGATGTGGTTTATTAATTACGGAACCTGGTTTGAAATTGGGAAGGAGGAGGAACTGATATGCAAAGAAAAATAAACGAATGTAATTTGTTCCTTTTTGGGTAATTCCCCGACGCCTGAATTCTAATTGCCGACGTTTCGGAACTCACTATCGGTTCCATCTTCATAGGCAGGTGAATGAATTAAGCGAACTGAATAATAATAATAATAATAATGTTAGTTGTTTCTGTGTGTCATAGTTTTCTACCAGAGTTTTCTGTTGCCGTAGTAACATTACGAACACGAAAATAACAAAGACCAAAACAACATCGACTCGTACGCCTGCGCATTTTATCACCCATTCGCGGGGTTTACCGGTTTGTGTTGTCAGTCGATGGCGTCGTGGGTCGACGAGCGTCTGCATTTTGCCGTTTCAACTTCGGGAATCGAATTAGGCCGGATACTAATAGTTCATAAATGCACTGCTTCATTTTCGCAGTCCATAAGTTGGAAACATTACTTCTATTTGTACAATTTCGATGTATCCCCATATGGTAGACCTAAACAAGTTTGTGGAACCGTCTTGATTTTGACCAATTTGGTTTATTTTAAGAATCAGTTTATGTAGTCAAGATCGCCTTCTGTGGTATACTCAGATTTGGATGGAAGTTCAGAGATAAGCACATTTTATGTTAGGAATGTTCTGATTATGGTTTTGTGCAGTGAGACGTCTGGTAGTTTGGTAGATGGTATTAATGTTTCGGATGAAGCCTTTTTTTCCATCTTCAGGGCATATAGTAATTTTAATTTACTGTAATTCATTGTAAGGACAACTTGAATACCTTAATGGACTTCTGCGTAAGTTTTGTGAGTCCCTTGAGAGATTTGGTGATACTTGAACCAGTTCAATGGTTCTACTGGTTTTATACATGCAATGCATCGCGGAAGTTCATTTGCGGAAACCCAGTTTAAGAGTAAATTACCCCAGTGCTCAAGTGAACTTGTAACTTGAATATGGAGGCAGTCGGTATTTTTAAACGCTGGTAAAATTCTACCGGCGTACACGCGTCGCATCTCGGAAGACCGTATTGCTCTTTGTTTTAGTACGTTTGAAAACGCGTCATCCCAGTTTTTCATCATGCGTGCCTAGAGACCTGATATCGGAAGGTGATCCTCCAGCGCTGTTGACAGACGCAACCATACTCGTATTACGGTGACGGAACGTGGTATAATTGCGAATGGTACGCAATACCCGGTTAAAATTATGCCTACAAGTGCATCACTGATACGACTAGAAGTTTTACACCGCCATTGAGCCAGTTCAGCCCAGTTCACATAACGAAAACCTTTTGTCTCGGTCGTACTCAGTGTATGAATACGTACTCACCTTTGAATAGTTAGTAACTGCATTAAAGTAATCAGTCGCATCTCCTTTCGATTCTAATAACCCGTCTCTAAAACAAATCTTAAGGCTATTCAATTTTTCCGACCTTTTAAATGAACGTTTCCCAAGAGGCTTCCCCTCTTAAAATTCTGTATGCATTGTGATTTCGTCTGTGAAAGCCCAGCCTTAGATTTCACTGTTTTAATACTAGGCGACTTGTAAGTCTAGCCTATAAATCTTTGTGCAGTACCTTAACTCTCCATTTATTTATTCTTTGTAGGGTGCTATAACATTCGTGCACTTTGTTTTCCAACACGTGTTTTTCATGTTGTTTCCTGACAGTAAGAGACGACTTTACACACCCTTGCGGAACAAATGACAAAGTTATTGTTTTGGAAGTAGGCGTGGTAACAGTTTTAAAAATTAATAATAACTGCCATTTAACATAACCAAAATATGACGAAACTATAAAAAATCATACATTAAATAGTGTGTAGAAAAAACAGTAACAACTTGTACAGTGCGTAACTACCAGAGAGCTATATGAGAACATAGCCAATAACTACATATGAAGTTTTATAAATTTTAATTACTTCTTGTTTTGAATATAGGTACTTTTGCATGAAACGATATATAAAATATTCTAATAAATTTTATATTAGGTGCAATTCCTGTTTTTGTTCAAACCTTCAATATTCTCCCACTCAATAACAAGTCTTCTAGTGCCGCCGAATCATGTCAGAAACCAAAACTTAAGTAAATGGGGGATAAGTGTATTTACGGGTACTGAGTTGGCATATTATTGACATTACATCGTTCTGACACCGATTATAATACTTTCAAGCCCCACTGTCCTTTAATTTCGCCACACTTGTTTGTTAGTACTTGTCTTCGGAAGACCGCGGTACTCGATATTCTGGAACACGACGGTGGTGTAGGTGTTTTAAAACTGTGTATAACGCATGAACAGGAACGATATGATACCAAGTCTCCGGAGTAGTGTCTTCCCTGAACGGCCTGTTTATGTAAGAGTTGAAGAGCCCGAAGGTCATCCTGTGAACTTCTTTATTGAACCAGTTCAGTCCAATTCACACAACAGCAATTGAATCTCATGGTTTAATACATTGCCATTCTCCCATATTAGTGTGTGTAAAATGTGCTGTTATTGTTTTCCGTGAGTTTGACTTCAGTGTGTTTCGAATGAATGCTACGCTGGTATTAGGTTTCCACAGTAGAGAAGACTTGTATAGTGCTTCGTACGTCCTGATACTTGATGTTCTTCATGCTGCAGGTTATGAATGAAAACCGACACTGCATTGTTGCAGCAGCAACAAATAAGAGCAAAGTCACAGTTGTTCCGTGTTGTTTACTTTACTGTATACTTGCATTCGGCGTAATCGGCATAGTGGCTAGTCTACGGGCTGGGCGATCCGGGGTTCGGATCCGGGCAGGGATAACAGATTTTTCTCTTCTCCACAACGTTCAAACCGGCTGTTGGGCGAACCCAGCCTCCTGCTCAGCGGGTACTGGAGACTCTTTCCGCGGAAGTAAAATGGCCGGAGTATGAGGTTGACCGCTGTCTTCCATGTGGTGGCGATGTTCAGAATGATTGGAGCTATTCCAGCGCTCCACTAATACCTTTATGCCGTATGCAGGGAAAACGTTACCCGTTTTAGACTTTCTTAATGATTAACACAGTGATTTATATCCACGTGAAGGCAAGAGAACCAAATAGAAAATTTCGCGCAATACAATTTTTCATAAACGGAAGAAACTGTATACTCTTGTGTCCGTGTTTAATGACCGGTCATTACGCGGTGCATATTTCAATAGTATTGCCAGTGTTCTTGGATATACATAAATTAGGTGTAAAATAAGAGTGAATCTAGTAGCAGGCAACTTGTTTTGCAGAACTTCGTACTTCGAATAGACTGTTCACGTTACGAACACTGACGTCACTGTATTGTATTCGAACTCTCTATTTTTAGTTTCTTCCAACAAATCCGTCACGGATAATTTAATTATCAAATACATGGACTTTCTTTATCCTGTATGTCCTGTACAGATATGTAACGCACTTTCACCGGGTTGAGTGAACCAGCAAATAAAAGGGCTGATATACGTTATCTTCGACGACCACACCTATCAATTATACACGTACCCGTATCATCGTCCAACGTGTGGTATCAGTTGCCAGCAATTAACACCTAGTGACTGACAAAGTAAATTGAGCGTGCGATACTGTGTTCTCTAGAAATTAAAAGTAACGTGTCTGCTGCAGTGTGTTCAGAAATGTGCGATGAAGCCTCTTTGAGAAGCTCAGCAGTTAGTTGTGCAGACCAGTTGACTCCCAAATTAAGTGACTACAAGTCGTATAAGCCTATTGTGTCAGCACTACAGCATGTTTATGGTGGTTGGAATAGCGTTGAAACGTGTTTTCGTATTACCGAAATAGTATGCAATACTCCGTAAAGAGGTTCGTCATGTAGTAGGAACAACTCTGCACATGAGAGGCGAATCCACCAGTCGGATATATATATACACATACATACATATGTGTGTGTGTGTGATACGCTGCGATGACGTGGTGACACGTGGAATCGGACTCGCATATATCCTGTAGTGCATAGGTTGTATCCCTTTATTTCGTAATAATGCGCAAGTGTTCATGTGTGTCTTCCGGAATAAACTTTAGGGTTCAGTGGATGGAGAAATATTGACATTCTGGCTTGAATACGAAGTTCTGGGTGTTGTGTATAGACAAATGTACTGGTGGTAACGTAGGATATCACAATGTCTTTGTCTCATCCGTCTACTGCTAGCGAAAATATTCCGCTCGCCGTTCGCTGGCGTAGCAGAGCGAACAGCGATGGAGGAATTTACCGCCCTATTAACTTGAAGCGCAAGAAACATGTTTCATCAGCTTTGCTTCATAATCGTACGTTATCAGAGGTGGGTCAGAATTTAGTACTGAGCTAATTAATGTTTGTTCTTGTCTGAATCATTGTAGTGCGATGTCTGGGTAAATCTAGCTTCAGAAAGAAATATATTTCAGACCCGGACACTACCCGAATGACACAACCGAATTCACGTATAAAGATTACTGCATTCAGGAATCTGATGCCACGAAATTTGGTAGATAGTGGGTCTATTGAGGTGCAGAGGAATCTACGACTACCTCAGCATAGGTGAACAATGTTGAGTATCCTCCTACGGATTCAAGTAAGGCTGTTTGTCTCAAGGATATAGACCTAGATTAAGGTGGATGGATGATGTCGAATTTGACTGGAGGTATATGGGTGTAAAAGGATGGAGAACAAGAGTTTTGGACAGAATAGAGTGGGCATCTGTCGCACGGGAAGCCAAGGCCAAACTTAAAGGATTATAGTGCTGAATAATAATAATAATAACAACAATAATAATAATAACTTGGTAACCAACCTTAAGCTGCCACCTGCTACTCATGATGTGGAAACCAAGCGTTGAAATATTTCATATAAATTCAAGCATTAATCGAAAGGCCACAAAATGTACTTAAAGAATATGATAATGCGTATGTTAATAGTTAATTGATTTTTTCATTTCATTTGAAAAATATAAATACTTACGCTGTTGTAGTGAAATAAACGAAATTATAGGTGCAAATTTTGTGAGTTAATATGCGTCCTGCACATGGCGGCTGAGTCTTCTGTTCGTTTTCTTTGTCGTTGGAGACTTACTACTACTTAGTTGATTCCCACTCATGGAAGCTTCGGAGAACCTACCATATTTTCACTGATTTATACTCGTCAGGTAATCTTCCTTTGTTAGACCTAGCTCACGACGACCCCTGCTGTCAGCATTATCTTTATTTTTTTTCGTGGACTGATAATGGCATTTCCCCTGGGTACCACTAAGTAAACACTAAGATGTTTTCGCTTCTTCCTTCTCACTTTCTGTCACAAGTCGCTGCTTGCTGCAGCAGGGAAGAAGGGCACTGTTCCTTTCTTACTTGGTTCTGACGATAAATATTTTGCTACTGTAATTTTCACGTATTTGTGAGATAGTGCATTCTGCAGATCGCTAGTAGTGGACTAAAGTCAGTGGAGGAGTGCAGTGTCGTGTTATTCCGTTAAAGAATATTGCTCGTCGTGTTTACCAAGGATATTGTATTGTTTTTATTTTAAGTGCCCGGACTGCTGACATTTTAATCCTCGCTTTGAACTTTCTTCTACGTCATCATGATGTGTTCTTATCTTTCTTCATCAGTGATGGACACTTCTAGCTTGAAGAAGTTGTGGTATTCGTCATGAATTACTACTATAAGTGTTTTGGGCATGAACGGACGCTGCTTACAGCCATGACGTGCAATTCGGTTTGGACCAGTTGTGTGTGGAAGCTGATTTCACTGCATGGGAAGACTTCTACTGCAGTGGAATCATTACAGTGGGTCCAATGTTTTGTGTGTTTCTGTTAGTGTTGTGCTATCAGTCTTTTTTTGTTTACTATGATATGACTTTTATGTGACTTCCTGCTGGTCAGTCTATTTTAGACATCAGTTCATTGGCAAAGTGTTTAGTGATCCCAGGAAACTTGTTTATTAGCTATAAATGCAGAGGATGTCATGCCAGTGCTCTGGGTTTTTCTAGCCACAACTTGCTTCAGTATTTTTGTCTCTTCAGCGGGATCTCATTCCCTTATCAACATCTACACAATGGATTGGTCCCCGTCTATATCAACGTCAGCATCTAGCTCTAGCAGCGGGACACGAAGTGCTGTACGCGTGTCACAGGTCCGTAGTAGCAGGCAGAGCTTGTGCCGTGCTTCGGAAGCGGCTCCTCTTATGCTCAGCAGTTTCCCACCACCTAGAAGTTACGGCAGCCTCCTCACTTACTACCGATTTATCAGAAATGGAAGCGTCGCCGGTAATATTCAGGTACTGCATGTTGCTAACGTAGTGTCTTCTTTGTCGCACGAACCGATACGCTCCATGACGTTATTACCGTTTGTTGAGGTCGGTTAATTACACAGATGTTCTGTTTTAAAACTGCAGTAGGTTATCAAGGAAAGTACGTTTTATAAGTACTGCACCGTTACTTTATGACTCCGAATTTATTGGCTATTTCAGATGTTGTTGGCCTATTTATAATATCTGTGTACCGTTCGTTAATAGTTTTTTCATATTCTGTGTAGAAACCAAACATTATAATACGGGTGTGATACTTAGTGTTCCTGGCTAAGGGACAACATCGATAGGAGGAGCATATTTAGACCTAAGAAAGCGAAAGGAAGTGGAATTTGGAAAGAATATAAATACTAGAAGCTTCATAATCTGAACGCTTTGCTTAATGTTACTGGTGTGATGAACTACGCACGACGAGACCGATGACGTATGTAACGTGGGTGGGGGAGAACCTCGAAGAAGACCTAGGTTGCGACTGGAGATAATATGGATCTTCGAGAATAAGTTGCGAGCGTTTGGGCCGTATTAAACTGATTCTTGATAGGGTTCAGTATCTGTTGTAGTTGGAAGAGTAATGGACGTTTTGAGTTCCATAATTTCTTGACAATCTGAGTAACTCTGACTTTCTAAAGAAAGGTCCTGCACCATGAATTTACAGAATACCTTTGCCAGATATATGTGTTTGAAATGATCCATGATTAAATTGAGTATACAAGTAGACTACATGCGAAAACCCGTTTTCCCAAAGTATCCATTTTATGAAGTGTTATTGTGGTTTTATGTACATACAAAATTGATTCTTAATTTTCTTTACGCGTAGGGATGTGAATTAAATATGAAAAGAATAAAACTGTATGAGTAACCTGGGTGCCTTTCTGTTACCACTGTTGTTAGTACAGTTTCGTTAAAGATGTTACAATTTTGGCGGTAAGCACAGATGGAGAAACTGCATTGGAAAGGACTGTTTGGGAGACCAAAGGATGGATTGGTCGATAATATTAAGATGACTCTAGGTAACTGGTCAGTGTTCAATAGCTGCCCCCCCCCCCCCTTTTTGGCACCTTCCCAAACTGCGAAAAGCGACTGTTAACTTCTTCATGTTTTTTCGCCCCCCCCCCTCTTTCTCCTCTCCCCTGCCACCACTCGGCACC
>Ga0123355_10007121_pt1 | contig 16686 bp, 8 predicted proteins | sample TergutEmb28metaG_3_FD_89872 | JGI IMG/M metagenome (GOLD analysis project Ga0123355, IMG submission 89872) | Embiratermes neotenicus P1 segment gut microbial communities from Petit-Saut dam, French Guiana - Emb289 P1 | ecosystem: Host-associated > Arthropoda: Insects > Digestive system > Gut ...
ACTTAATGCGGCAATCACAGCGGCAAATGCAAGAGTGCAAGCAAATTACACAGAAGCAACATGGGAAACATTTGTAACAGCTCGCAGTGCGGCAATCGCAGTAAGAGACAATGCAGATGCAACGCAATCACAAGTAGATGCAGCACTAGCATCACTAAATACAGCAGCTAATGCTCTTGTAGAAGATACAAGTACAAGCAGTGGCGGTTGTGGCAGTGGTGCTATTGTAGCAACATTATTTGCAACACTTGCACTAGGTGGAGTAGTATTCTTTTTCAAAAAAGACGCTAATCAAAAATAATTAAATCAATTAATTACCGATAGAACAAAGAGAGGACTTGGTTTGTAATAGAACAAAAATTTTTACAAATCAAGTTTTCTTGTGCTATAGGAATTATCGTCCAACGGAATAGCTGTGCATCAACAAAAAACATCAGCGATTCGTCTCGCAGAGACGATTTTGTTCTATTGTGCAAAAATTATTGTTACGAATTAATGCAATGCAAGAGTCGATTCTCAAATCTCAAATACAAGTAGAAATTCTACAGAAAAAATCAAAAAAGGAATTTATATAAAAATGAAATTTACAAAAGGCATGTGGATGATGCGTGACGGAGTTATGGCAAATAATTGCGAACAAATCCGTGAAGTGACATTGTCAAAAGATAAAACCAGCCTGTATATATATGCGGTGCCATACAAAGCGGATGTTAGGGCATTAGGCGGACCTATGCTTGAGATATATGTATCATCGCCCAAAAAGGATATTATACGCTTTAAGACAGTTCATTTTAGGGGTGACCTTGCTAAATATCCTGAGTTTGAGTTAGAGGATGACAAATTACCACTCAAAGTTACTGAGAGCAAAGATGGTAAGATAACGGTGGTTTCAGGTGACACTTCTTTGATAATAGGAAAGAATCCGTGTTCTTTTGATTTTTTCTACAAGGAAAAACCGCTTACAAATATAGGACAAAGGTACGGAACGCCGCTTCTTAGCCATATGGAAACACCAGAGGGACCTCATATGCGAGTACAGCTTGATACACGCATTGGAGAAAAAGTGTATGGTTTTGGGGAAAGATTCACACCATTTGTCAAGAATGGACAAGTGGTTGAGACATGGAATGAAGATGGCGGAACAGCTACAGAGATAGCATACAAAAGCATACCTTTTTATGTGACGAACAATGGATATGGCATTTTCGTTAATGATAGCGGTCCGGTATCTTATGAGGTATGTACTGAGAATGTCATGAGCGTACAGCTTAGCGTACCAGGTGAGAAACTAGATTTTATGGTAGTGGGCGGTGGTGACATTAAGACCGTTATCCAAAACTACACGGCACTAACTGGTCGACCTGCACTTCCTCCAGCATGGAGTTATGGACTTTGGCTTACGACATCTTTTACGACATCTTATGATGAAAAAACCGTCACAAGTTTTGTTGATGGTATGAGTGAAAGAGATATTCCGTTGTCGGTTTTTCACATAGACTGTTATTGGATGAAAGAGAGTCAGTGGTGTGATTTTGAGTGGGATAAAGAGGCTTTTCCTGATGTCAAAAGCTACTTAAAACGATTGCACGAAAAAGGTCTTAAGGTATGCGTTTGGATAAATCCTTATATTGGACAGAAGTCAGAGGTGTTTGACGAATGTAAAAGCAACGGGTATTTTCTCAAAAATCTTGATGGCAACATTTGGCAATGGGATTTGTGGCAACCGGGTCTTGCAATCCTAGACTTTACTAATCCTGAAGCAGTCGAGTGGTATAAAAACAAACTCCGTCGATTGCTTGATGAGGGTGTGGATTCTTTTAAGACAGATTTTGGCGAGAGAATTCCTGTCGATGTGACTTATCACAACGGTAGTGACCCGCTAAGGATGCATAACTACTATGTGCATATTTATAACAAAATTGTTTTTGAGGTGCTAGAAGAAAGGCGGGGCAAAGGTGAGACTTGTCTTTTTGCGAGAAGTGCGACGGCTGGCGGTCAAAAATTTCCTGTGCATTGGGGTGGCGATTGTAATTCTACTTTGCCATCAATGTATGAGTCGCTTAGAGGGGGGTTGTCTTTATGTATGTCAGGCTTTGGTTTTTGGAGTCATGATATTGGCGGCTTTGAGGGCAATGCACCAGCGGAAGTTTATAAGAGATGGCTAGCTTTTGGGCTATTGTCGACACACTCAAGACTACATGGTTCGACCTCGTATAGAGTGCCATGGTTATTCGGCGAAGAGAGCGTAAAGGTATGCCGTAAGTTCGCAAAACTAAAAAATCAGCTTATGCCGTATATTTTTGGCATATCTAATGAGGCACACAAAACAGGTGTCCCTGCTATGCGTAGTATGGTAATGGAATTTGAGGGAGACTTAGGTGCGGAAGATTGTGATAGGCAATATATGTTAGGTGATAGTTTGCTTGTTGCACCAGTTTTTTCGGAAGATGGTACAGTGGATGTGTACTTACCAAAAGGCGAGTGGACTGATTTTTGGACAGGTAAAAAAGTCAAGGGGAATGGCTGGCGAAGAGAAAAACATAATTTCTTTAGCCTTCCGCTATATATTAGGGAGAATAGTATATTGCCGATTGGGAAAAATGAAGACAGACCGGAATATGATTATGCTAGCGATTTGACGCTTAGGGTATGTTCACTTATGGGTACGCCTACAGTTAGAGAAATTTATGACACAAAAGGCAAAAAAGTTTTTACAATAAGTGCTGTAAAAAAAGCTAATGAGGCTAGCATTAATTTTGTGGGTAACTACAAAAATATCACTATCGATATAGATGGCAAAAAAATCACCGCCGACAAAAAAGAAATGAAAATCAAGCTGTAACAAAACACTCTGCCATATTCATGTTGCATTTTGTGACACGAATATGACAGAGTGTTTGTTTTTTAAGTATAATTATTAGAGTAGCAGTAATTTTTACAAGTAAGGAGAGATTAGCAAAATGTCTAATCAAATCGAAGTAATTAAAGCAGGGGTGGATTATTACCCTGAGCATTGGGACAGGAGTATCTGGGAAAGTGATATTGAGCTTATGCTTAAGAGCGGTGTTAAGGTTGTTAGATTGGCAGAGTTTGCGTGGAGTCGTCTTGAGCCTACGGAGGGTAAGTATGATTTTGAGTGGCTTGATGATATTATTTCAAGGCTAACAAAAGCCAAACTAGAGATTATTCTTGGCACGCCTACTAGCTGTCCGCCTGTGTGGATGTATCGCAAGTACGAAGAAGTTCGTCACACCGAAAAAAGCGGTCTAAAGACAGCTACAGGAATTAGGGGACATAGATGTTGGGAAAGCCCCGTGTTTTTGAAATTCAGTCAAAAAATTATTTCTCAAATGGCAAAAAGATATGCCACAAATAGTAATATAATTGCATGGCAACTTGATAACGAATTAGAATCAAATAGCTGTAATTGCGATAATTGTACAAGCGCATTTAGAGAGCATCTTAAGAAAAAATTTAATGGCGACATAAAAAAACTAAACCTAGCTTACGGACTTGATGTATGGAGCGGTGAGTATTCTAATTTTGACGAGATTATTACACCTATAGGAGCGCAGTACAAACCTGGATGGCTTAACCCTTCTTATATGCTCGAGCATGCAAGGTGGGCATCAGAGTCTACAGCAAAATTTGTTGATTTTCAAATTGCGACAATCCGCAAAGAAATTCCAAAAGCATTTATTACTACTAATTCTTGTTTTACGGCACATACACCTGACTTCCACAAAATATTTGATAGACTTAATGTCGCAGCATATGATAATTATCCTTCGCTTTATAAGGCAGAGGACGGCTATCCTAATGCCGACAGGGGTTTTATACTTGATTGGGTGCGCGGCCTAAAGGACGACAATTTTTGGTTGCTAGAACAAGTTGGCGGTTCGTTTGGTTGTTGGGCGCCTATTTCGCCTGCCCCAAAACCTAGCATGATGGACGGCTACGCATGGCAAGCTGTGGGGCACGGTGCAAATCTAATAATGTTCTTTAGGTGGCGCACGGCGACAAAGGGTGCCGAAATGTTTTGTCATGGACTGCTTGAACATCATGGAATACCCGGCAGAAGATTTAATGAATTTGCAAAATTTTGCACGGAGTTAAATGCGCTTGAGATTCCTACAGATACCGTAATAAAAAGTGATGTAGCACTATTATATTCATCAGAGCAAGATTTTGCTTTTAGGGTGCAAGAGATGAGTGCGGGATTTACTTATCGCAAGCAAGTAGAATTATTGCACAGTGCTTTTCGTGGAATTGGTGTCAATGTCGATGTGATTAATGAAAGTGCCGATATTGGTAAATACAAAGTTGTACTTTTGCCGACACATTTTGTTAGCGATGATTTAGTAGCCACAAAGTTAGAAAAGTTTGTTAGCGATGGTGGTACAGTTGTAATTACAAATAGAAGTGGTGTTAAGGATAAACATGGTGCATGTCTTATGCATAAGTTGCCAGGTGATTTTGCTAAAATTTGTTGCGTAACAGTCGCTGAATATGATGCGATAGGTGAGGATACAGTGCCGCTAATTGTAGGAGACAAAAAATATACAGCTAGCACATGGAATGATATTTTGGAGCTATGCGGTGCTAAGGCATATGCTATTTATGACGGTGAATATTATAAGGGTCAAGTTGCCGCTTCTAAGAACTTTTTTGGGAAGGGTACAGCATACTACCTAGGAACTGTCGGTGATATGGCATTCTATCGTGACTTAGCCATAGAAATATCCAGTGATACTAAAATCACGCATGATATAACTATCCCAAAGGGTCTTGATGTTATCACAAGGAATAAGGGTAAAACAAAATATACATTCATTTTCAATAATAGCTACACCGAATGTGAATACAAAAGAATGACTTTCAAACCCTTTGAATCCAAAGTAATTATTTTGTAGGAGAAATTATATATGAGTCCCAAAAAAATATATAAAATCATTATAGCTATACTAGCGATTTGTTTTTGTTTGACTTTTGTGATAAGTTGCTATTATAGTAGGCTCTATGAAGACAACATCCATGAGAGGTCAAATGTGTCTAGCGATGGATTTTGTGCGGTAGAAGAGGCAAATCTTTTTGAGTACATTGCTCGGACTATGTACTCGAATGATGGTGCTTATGTGGTGACATTTGCTAGACCCAATGTGCCTAACATTCCTACTATCCCAAGTATTCCTGAAAGGCACACAAGGTTTAATCCTACTCTACAATTATCGCACCCAAGTGGAATGTATGATACGGCATTTGACCTGACAATCACTGCGACAAATACGCAAGACATAGAGTATGATATATACTTTACTTTTGATAGCACTAATCCACGAACATCAGATACACGGGTTAGGTTTAGTAATAGCATAACAGTCCACGACAGGACAAATGATGACAATATTTGGAGTGCGGTGGATAGTAGATTGCAGACGCCTAGAATGTATAGAGGACCTAATTATCATGTTAATGTTTCGCCTACTGCACGCAATCCTTTGGTAGAAAAATTATTCCCTCTAAGAGCTGTGGCGATTGCTAGAGAGAGTGGAGAGGTGTCTCAAGAAGTAAATGCCTCGTTTTTTGTAGGCGAGACAGCTAGACAAATGAGAGAAAGCAACATGGCGATTATCTCGATTATTACAGACCCCGAAAATCTTTTTGACCACTATGCAGGGATATATGTGAATGGTTGGTGGTTTGAGCATGGTGGTCCAACTGATACAAACAATCCTCCGCCTAATGAGTTTGGACAAGGCTGGGCGAATGGTAATTTTAGACAAAAAGGACGCGCATGGGAAAGACCCGTGCATATTGATTTCTTTGAATCCGGTGGCGAGCATATTTTTTCGCAAAGATGCGGAATGCGAATTCAGGGTGGATATTCGCGTAGCCAAATCCAAAAAGGCTTGCGGTTTTTTCCTCGAAATGAATACCAAGCAGGTGTAGACAATCGCTTTCATCATGAGTTTTTTCCTCATAGTACAAATGTCAATGGGGACCCCATAACTAGCTACAGACGGATTATCGCAAGAGCCGGTGGGAATGGTACATTTTGGAACAAATGGGAAGACACGGCACAACAATCGTTTTTTGACAATCGCGCAATTAGTACAAAAGCCACAAGACCTGTTATGGTGTTTTTGTTAGGCGAGTATTGGGGGCTTTATGTTTTGCAAGAGGATTACACAGCGGATTTTTTTGCTGACCATTATTTAGTAAATGCAAATAATGTAATTGTCGTTAAGGGAACATGTCATTATGTACCTGATGTTGATGATGGACGCCCTGAGGACATAGAATTATATAACCAAATGCATGAATGGTTTAGGACAGCTAATCTTGCTACAGCGGCGGATTTTGAGCGTGCTACGAGGTATTTTTGTCTTGATTCTTTTGTGGATTATTTTGCGGCACTAATATATAACGAGAATGTCGATTGGCCTGGGAAAAACTATGTAATATGGCGAACAAGAGAAGTCGAAAGTGGTAGTGAATTTGGTGACGCAAGATGGAGATGGGCAACGATTGATTTTGATTTGGCAGGCAATCCATGGGGAATAAGACCGTACTATAGCAATAGAGTCGCCGACCTATGGGGGAATGGAAATCAAGCACATACAAATCATTTGACGAGATTTTTTAGAGCTTTTATGCATAATCAATACTTTAGAGAAAGATTGGCTAATACGCTATTAGAATATGCGAATTATGAATTAGCGTGGAGTCATGTAAGTTCAGAATTTGATAGGTTTGCCGAATTATATAGCCGTGCAGAGTTAGAGAGGAGTTTTAGAAGATTTCCAGTATCGTCTTGGTATGGCACTATGGGACCTCCTACAGTTAGAAGAAACGAGCTTAATATATTTTATCAAAACAGACCTAATTTTGTTAGATCAGTATTAGTTCCATGGATTAATAACCCAGTAAATTTTATATAGGAAAGTAATTCAAAATTATGAAAAATAGAAAAATAAAAATTATTGCAATATTAGTAGCGTGTATAATGCTTTTTGTCGCATGCAGTAGAGGTGCGGATAATGGTGTGACACCTGTTAGCAAGATAGCCTTGCAAGTACTGTACACTAGTGTAAGTAATTTGGATTATAGTGACTTTACGGCTGAGTCGTGGAGTGATTTTGAAAATTCGCTTACTGTGGCTAGGACTGTGCTAGCGAATGCAGAAGCTACACAGCAAGAAGTGGATGCAGCTTATGCGGCACTAACTTATGCGTATGAGAATTTAGTGCTAATAGAAGATAATCAACCGACAAAAATCATGACAAGACAGCAGCTAGAAGAAATTACTTTTGATGGACATTATATTTTGGGTGCGGATTTGGATTTGACGGACTTTGTGCCACTTGGTTGCAATGAAAATCCTTTTAGAGGGTTTTTTGATGGTAACGGTCACACTATTACTTCACTTACAATAGATATTGGTGCTTTGGATATAGATTCGTCAGGCAATGTTTTTGTAGGGATTTTTGCGGTTAATAGAGGTGTGATTGGTGACCTGATTATTGAGAATATTTTGATATTTGGAACTAATGCTACAAGTGGTATTAGAGTCACAGTTTTTGTTGGTGCTATAGCGGGGCGCAATCGAGGTTATATACACTATGTAGAGGTGGACGGCGAAATTAATTTCGAGGCTACTGGTGCAGACACAAGACTGCGTGCTGGATTAATTGCTGGCAGGAATGATGGAGTGATAAGTTATGTTGTGGCTAATGGAAATATTGAGGCAGAACTTATAGATGGTAATTCTAGACTAGGAGGAATAGCTGGTCTTAGTGATGGCGGGGCGCTAATTAGATGTATAGCTAATGTGGATATTTTGACAAGTTCTCGCGATGGGAATATTGTTGCAGGTGGACTTGTGGGGCTACTTGAAGAAGATGATGTTATTATTGATAAGAGTGTTGCAAGCGGTGATGTGACTTCTATTGGTATTACTGCTATAGTGTATGCAGGCGGACTTGTAGGTAATATTGACGCAACGGATGTTGTTGGTCGTCCTGATTTTATGGTAAGAGATAGCTATTCAACAGGAGACACTCATGCGATAACAGGAGGGAATGCATATGCGGCAGGACTTGTCGCAAGGATAGAAAACGCAGGTTATGCGGCGGTAATAATTGTTCTTAATACTTTTTCTATTGGTACAGTCACAATGGACTCGACAGGGAGTAATAGATTCGCTAGTGGTCTAGTGGGGCGAATCCAATGGCTTAATACATCGTATATAGTTATCGAAAATTCGTTCACTACATCTAATATCATGGTCGTCCATGGTGCAAGCGCCTCGACAATCAGAGGCACTAATGCCGCTAATACAAGTGTCGTAGGCGAGATAATTAATACATTTTTTGCCTATGACATTAGTGGCCCTAGCAACTTAGCAAGACAAGGGACTTCGGTAGAGAGAGAATATTTGACACTTAATTTTTGGCAAGAACAAAATCTTAATTGGGATTTTGATAACATATGGCAATTAAGAGAAGACAATTTTCCGACATTAAAAGGATTTTGAAATGTTGCCAATGCGACACAGGAGAAAATAAACAATTATGCAATATGGATTTTTTGATGACAAGAACAAGGAGTATGTTATTACAACTCCTAATACACCTCTGCCATGGATAAATTATCTTGGCAACGAGGCTTTCTTTAGCTTGGTATCAAATACTGGTGGAGGGTACTCATTCCATAGAGATGCTAAGCTTCGGCGAATAAGTCGTTTTAGGTATAATAATGTGCCTGACGACGGTGGTGGCAGAATGTATTATATCAAAGACGGTGAAACAATTTGGTCGCCAGCATTTTTGCCGAGCATGACGGAGCTAGACGAATATAAGTGTAGGCACGGAATGGGGTACACTATTCTTGAGAGTGCTAAGAATGGTATCAAGTCAGAGCTAATGTGTTTTGTGCCTAATGGCGAAAATTGTGAGATAAACAAACTCACTATCAAAAACACAAGCAGTGTCACAAAAAAAATATCGTTATATGGTGCGGTAGAATTTTGTTTATGGAATGCTGTTGATGACGCATCAAATTTTCAGCGGAATTTCAGCATCGGTGAAGTCGAAATCGAGGACAAGACGATATATCACAAAACTGAATATCGTGAAAGACGAAATCACTTTGCGTTTTTTGGCGCTAATGTCAAGCATGATGGCTACGATACAGATAGAGCCAAATTCTTGGGTAAATTTAGGTCATGGCAAAATGCAGAAATTGTAGCAAGTGGCAAAAGCAATAACAACAAAGCAAGTGGCTGGTCACCCATAGCGTGCCATAGGTATGATATAGAATTAAAAGCAGGTGAAGAAAAAACAATTGTATTTGTGTTAGGATATATCGAAAACGCAAAAGATAATAAGTGGGAATCAAAAGGTATTATCAACAAGAAACAAGCACATGAAATGCTAGCTAGATTCGATACGGCGAGTAAGGTTGATGCACAAGTGCAAATCCTTAAGGCATATTGGGATAAGCTACTAAGTAATTATAAAGTAACTAGTGATGAGCCAAAGCTCGATAGGATGGTGAATATTTGGAACCAGTATCAATGTATGGTAACTTTCAACATGAGCCGCAGTGCTAGTTATTTTGAGAGTGGTATGGGGCGTGGAATGGGTTTTAGGGATAGCTGTCAAGATTTGTTAGGCGGTATTCACCTAATACCTAATGATAGAACGCGCCAAAGAATAATAGACATAGCCTCTATACAATTTGAGGATGGTAGCACCTATCACCAATATCAGCCACTTACTAAACGCGGTAATGCAGATGTTGGTGGTGGATTTAATGACGACCCATTATGGCTAATTGCCGCGACTTCGGCATACATTAAAGAAACCGGCGACAAGACTATTCTTGATGAGCTTGTTCCGTTCGATAATGCCCCAGGTAGCGAAAAGCCGCTTATGGAGCATCTTAGACGTAGCTTCAATCACACTACAGCGCGGTTAGGACCTCATGGCTTGCCTCTTATTGGGAGAGCTGATTGGAATGATTGTCTTAATCTTAATTGTTTCTCAACTGAGCCGGGGGAGAGTTTTCAGACTTGTGCGAATTTTGAGAGTGGAGTGGCGGAGAGTTTGTTTATCGCAGGGCAATTTGTTTTGTATGGCAAAGAATATGCAGAGTTATGCAGACGATTTGGATACGCTAAGGAAGCGCCCATTATAGAAGAGGCTATATCAAAAATGGAAAAAGCCGTCCTAGAACATGGGTGGGACGGCGAATGGTTTTTGCGAGCATATGATGCTTTTGGCACACCTATTGGAAGTAAAGCTAATGAAGAAGGCAAGATTTTTATAGAGTCACAAGGCATTTGCACAATGGCAAAAATTGGTGGCGACAAATACGGCAAAAAAGCTATTGCGTCTGTTCGCAAGCATCTTCTTAATGATTTTGGGTGCGAAATTCTTACGCCGTGTTTTTCGGAATATCATGAGCGCTTAGGCGAGGTGTCGAGTTATCCACCAGGGTATAAGGAGAATGGCGCGGTGTTTTGTCACAATAATCCGTGGGTGGTTTTTGCTTGTGCAGCGATAGGAGATGGGGACGGCGCTTATGATTTGTATGTGCGTAATAGTCCAGCTTTTATAGAGGACAAGAGTGAGATTCATAGAACCGAGCCGTATGTATATAGTCAAATGATTGCAGGTAGAGCTGCCCCTAATTATGGCGAGGCGAAGAATAGTTGGCTTACAGGCACGGCATCGTGGACAATGCTTGCGGCATCTCAAGCGATACTAGGAATATATCCTGATTATGACGGACTTAAAATAGCTCCATGTCTACCCAAATCACTCAAAAAAATCAACATAATTAGAAAGTTTCGTGGTGTGACATATGACATTACAATCATAAATTCGGGACTCAAAAAAGCACAACTAACAGTAGATGGCAAAAGATTAAGCGGAGCGATTGTTCCCTTTGGTAAGAACAGTGTAATTGTAGTTGTCGAATGTAAGATGTAGAGGAATAAAAAAGGTGCGGTCGCTAAAGAACACTTACACCTTTTTTTAGTGAGGCAAGTATGGCTCTAATTTAGGCGGTGCAAGTCAGCTGAGGGAGCAGCCCACAGCCAACTACTAGTGAACCCCAAGCTACTGGCTATTGCGAGGTAGTGGGCGAGATGACGGACAAAATGCAAACAATTCAAGCATCGAAACTCAAAAAATGATGTTAGAAAAATACTGCAAAGACAATGGCTACAAAATCTATGACACCTATGTCGATGACGGATATACAGGCTTAAACTTCGACCGTCCCGCATTCAAAAGCATCTTAGTTGCACTTTGTAGAGTGTTTAATCTTGTAAAGGACGATGACAAGGTTATTGAAATAGCAAGAAAAAAGATAGCTAAAGATAATAACCGAGGCAAACAACTCATCGACAAAAGCAAGATAGAGAAAAGATTAGTTACTTTAACGGCTGTTATAAGAAAACTCTATGAGGATTATGTAACAGGGCTTGCTAAGTAATGATAATTACCAAGAGTTGTTGAGAGGCTACCAAGCGGAGCAGAAAGATTTAACCAAGCTCTCTGTTATCACTGCCGAACTAGATAAGGTCACAGATTACGAAAGTGGTATAAAGCAACTAAAGTCAATAGTGGATGGTTACGCTAATATACAAACTCATCTCTCGCATAGAGATAGGCTACCCCAAAAAGCAAGACGGCAAAATAACCCAAGAAATCAGCATAATCTACAACTTTATTAAATCAACACTATAACCAGTAACTTAGGTATGCCCTTTGTACATCGTAGGGGTCGGGGCGACCGCCCCTACGAATGGAAAAACCAATTACATTTGTAAGGGCAGGTCAGGTGTAGCGTGGATAAAGTTGTAGGGGACGCCGCCCTCGGCACCCCGAATAGTCGCAATCCATTACATATAAAAAAGGTCTTAGCCTGTTCGGTTGGCTAAGACCTTTTTTTGTTATTGTTTAGGTGAGAGTTGGATATTAGGTCGTATTACAAACAAGTCAATCACTATTCCCTAATACCTAACCACTATTCCCTAGTATTACTTACCTGCATTAGCCAGCATTTTGTACATAGCGATTTTTTCTTTTGCTTCGACTTCGGCTTGTTTGAAGAGTTCGGTTGCTACTGCTTCGTCGGCTTTGAGGAGTGTAGTGTAGCGACCTTCGTTGCGTACAAAGTCTTGGTAGTTGCCGGTCGGCTCTTTGCTCTCAAGCATAAAAGGATTTTTGCCTTCTTCCTTGAGGTCTGGATTGTAACGGTAAAGTGACCAGTATCCGCTCTCAACTGCATTCTTAGTAATCTTTTGACCTTGGCTCATATCGATACCGTGTGCGATACAGGTTGAATAGGCGATAATGATTGACGGTCCGTCAAATTTTTCTGCCTCGATAATCGCATTAACGGTTTGTTGCATATTAGCGCCCATAGCGATTTGAGCAACATAAGCGTAACCGTAGCTCATAGCCATTAGACCCAAGTCTTTTTTGCGTGTACGCTTACCTTGTGCGGCAAACTTAGCTACAGAACCTGTCGGAGTTGCCTTACTGCTTTGTCCGCCGGTGTTTGAATAAACCTCGGTGTCCATAACAAGCATATTAACATCTTCGCCCATAGCAAGCACATGGTCAACACCGCCAAAGCCGATGTCATATGCCCAACCGTCACCACCAAATATCCAAATAGACTTTTTGATTAGGCAATCTTCGGCTTTTTGAATTTCGGTAAGAACTGTCTTGAGATTTCCCTTTGCGGCTTTGATAGCGGCAGGAAGTTCTGCTTTGATAACTTTTGCTGTACTCTTGCTGATTTCGGCGTCTTTGATGTTCATTAACCACTCGTTAAGAGCTGTTTTGAGTTTGCCTGTTACGCTGGCATCTTTAAGAGCCTCGGCTACTTTTGATTTGAGTAGTTGACGACGGCTAAGGTAAGCAAGGTTAAATCCGTAACCGAATTCCGCAGTATCTTCGAACAATGAGTTAGCCCACGCAGGTCCGTGACCGTCTTTGTTGACAGTATAAGGACTTGTAGGTGTTGTTCCGCCGTAGATACTTGAGCAACCTGTTGAGTTGGCGATAACCATACGGTCGCCGAATAGTTGAGTAATTAGCTTAATATAAGGTGTTTCGCCGCAACCTGTACATGCGCCGGAGAATTCGAATAGCGGTTGTCTGAATTGGCTGCCTTTTACTGTGTTAAGCTTAAACTTATCGGATACATCAGGTTGAGGATTGGTTTCGCAGTAAGTGTAGTTAGCTACTTCAACATCAACGATTTCGCCGTAAGGTTTCATAACAAGAGATTTTTCTTTAGAAGGGCAGACATTGGCGCAGCTTCCGCAACCCATACAATCAAGAGGACTAACTTGGATACGGTAGCTGTAGTCGGGCAAGCCTGTTGCTTTTAGAACGGCGCAAGACTTAGGAGCCTTAGAGACTTTTTTGTCTTCGATAAGGTAAGGACGGATACAACCGTGCGGGCAAACAAGTGCGCATTGGTTACATTGAATACAATTTTGGTGAATATAAGCGGGTAAGAAAGGAGCAACGCCGCGTTTTTCAAGTTTGGTTGTTCCGGTAGGGAATACACCGTCAAGAGGGAACGCACTAACAGGAAGAGTATCACCCTTTTGAGAGAGGATAGGTTTAATAACGCTTGTAAAGAACTTATCGTTAGAAGTTTTAGGAGCAGAACCGCCTGTTTTTGTAGTTGCCCACTCGGCAGGAACTTTAACCTCTACAAGACCTGCAATAGCGTTGTCAACCGCAGCGATATTCTCGTCAACAAATCTCTTATAAGTCTTTTTGATAGCTTCCTTGATAAGTTTTTCGGCTTTTTCGTAAGCCATTATGCTTGTGTTGACCTTAAAGAAAGCCGCTTGCATAACGCCGTTGATAAGAGTTGCCTTTAGACCTGACTTGATAGCAACCTTTTGAGCATCAATGTTGTAGAATTTAAGTTTCTTTTGAGCGATAATGTTTTTGACTTCGGCAGGCAATTCTTTGTCAAGCTGTTTAGCGTCCCAAGAGCTGTTAAGAAGGAAAGTTCCGCCCTCTTTGATACCTTTGAGGATATCATAACGGGTCATATAAGATGCGTTGTGGCAAGCGATAAAGTCAGCTTCGTCAATAAGGTAAGTAGACTTAATAGGCTTTTTGCCAAATCTCAAGTGGCTCACGGTAAAACCGCCTGACTTTTTGCTGTCGTACACGAAGTACGCTTGAGCAAACATATCCGCAATATTGTCACCGATGATTTTTACGCTGTTTTTGTTAGCTCCTACAGTTCCGTCCGCACCCAGTCCGAAGAATTTGCAACGGACTGTGCCTTCGGGGCTTGCATTGATAAATTCGCTTGTATCTAAAGATGTGTTAGTTACATCGTCGTTGATACCTACTGTAAATTTGTTTTTGGCTTCGCCTGCAAGATTTTTGAAAACTGCATTAACAGTTGACGGGTTAAACTCTTTGCTGCCCAGTCCGTATCTTCCGCCGATAACTTTGATGCCTGTGCGGCCTGCTTCGGCAAGTGCGGTAACAACATCAAGATACAAAGGCTCACCAAGAGAGCCTGGTTCTTTAGTTCTGTCAAGTACAGAGATACGCTTAACAGAGGAGGGGATAGCACCTACAAAATCTTTGACGCTGAAAGGGCGATAAAGTCTAACTTTGATAAGACCGACTTTTTTGCCTTGTTTGTTAAGGAAATCAACTGTTTCTTCGGCTGTTTCGGCTCCGCTACCCATCATGATGATGATTTGCTCGGCATTTGGGTCACCGTAGTAATCAAATAGGTTATAACGGCGTCCTGTTAGCTTGTACACCTTGTCCATCATTGTTTGAACAATAGCAGGAGTAGCGTCGTATAACTTGTTAGCCGCTTCACGGTTTTGGAAGTATACATCGGGATTTTGAGCTGTACCGCGCATTTGAGGATGCTCAGGGTTCATTGAGCGCTTACGGAAATCCTCGATATCTTTCATATCGACAAGAGGCTTGATTTCGTCATAGTCGATACCGTCGATTTTTTGCATTTCGGTACTTGTGCGGAATCCGTCAAAGAAATGAAGGAAAGGCACTTTAGCTTTGAGTGTAGCTAAGTGAGCCACAAGTGCAATGTCCATATTTTCTTGGACGCTGTTGCTTGCAAGCATCGCAAAGCCTGTTTGACGGCAAGCCATAACATCTTGGTGGTCACCGAAGATTGATAGAGCGTGTGCCGCTAAAGCACGGGCTGATACATGGAAAACCGTCGGGAGCAATTCGCCCGAGATTTTGTACATATTAGGAATCATAAGAAGGAGTCCTTGGCTGGCTGTGTAAGTTGTCGTAAGCGCACCCGCCGCCAAAGAACCGTGTACAGCCGCTGCCGCGCCTGCCTCGGATTGCATTTCTGATATGCGTAAGACTTCGCCAAAAAGATTTTTGCGGCCCTCCGCTGCCCACTCATCGGCGTACTCCGCCATTGTGCTTGACGGCGTGATTGGATAGATTGCCGCCACTTCGGCAAATGCGTAAGCGATGTGAGACGCCGCTGCGTTGCCGTCGATAGTCATTTTTGTCATTTCTTTTTATATCTCCTTTTTTTGTAAACTAAAATAAATTAAAGGTCGCTTTTTAAGCAACCTTATTATTATACCCTATATTGTATAGCGGGTCAAGTAAGATACCCCTATTTATGCAAAAAGGTCAAAGGAATTGAGGGATAAAGGCAGTAGGAACGATGATTTTTGACCAGAATCGCTCCGAAATGGGGTGATTTTGGTCAAAGTACGCAAATCTAGTGTCTTAGGTGTCCAGAAGTGTTTTAAGTATTCAGGCGGTCGATGCCCGCCCCTACGACTAGACAATCAATTGCACTAGAAAAACCAAGTGTAGGGGCGGGCAGACGCTTCGCTTGGTCTTCGACTGACCGCCCGAATAATAATTATCCGTATACAATATTTTTTAACAAGACTTGACATCACGATATAATTATGCTATACTTGTACTATAATTAGTAGAGGGTGTTTTATGCTTGTGACAAAGTCAAAAAGAACAGGATTGTTTTGTGTGCTTATTATAACCATACTGCTTTTTGGCATAGCTAATTTTGGGCATACGGTGACGGCGAGTGCAAATATGGCACAGCCCCGAGAGGATAGAGGCAGCGGGATTGTTTTTGATAGGCACGATTATGTAAGAGTTGACTCACAAATTTTGGACATAGTTTTTAATAACGATAAAGATGCGGATATTACGGCTGTTTATACGATGACTAACACCTCTAGTCAGGCGGTAACGATACGGACGATGTTTTTGTCACCGATATATAACCGTGAGCAAAGGCGATATAATATTACTGCGGACGGTGCTAGGTTAGAGTATGTAAGTGAATTTTTTGCGTTTTATTGGTGGTCGGCGGATGACCTTCTTAATTGGGAGGATGTTTTGGCTAATGCTGATGCTAATCAGTACGACTATGATGAGAGGCTTTTGGACTGGGCGTATATCAGTGCGGTGACTTTTGAGGTTGAGTTTGGTGCGGGACAAACGATAGATGTTGCAGTTAGTTATAATTATAGCGTTAATGTCAATTTTAGACGGGGTAACCGCACGACCATGCGGTACTTTTTGACGCCCGCTAGGTATTGGAAAGATTACGGCGGATTGACAATCAACCTTACTTTATACGATA
>Ga0123355_10007122_pt1 | contig 16685 bp, 10 predicted proteins | sample TergutEmb28metaG_3_FD_89872 | JGI IMG/M metagenome (GOLD analysis project Ga0123355, IMG submission 89872) | Embiratermes neotenicus P1 segment gut microbial communities from Petit-Saut dam, French Guiana - Emb289 P1 | ecosystem: Host-associated > Arthropoda: Insects > Digestive system > Gut ...
AGAGCCCTAAAAAAAAAAAAAAACACGGACGTGCTGGAGGTCGTCACAGTTATTGCTAGCCTCGTTGTGGTGATACACTCGTGCATTGTGTGGATTCCTGCAGACATTTCTTTTGCAAAGGGTGAGACAGCCTGAATTTCTTGTTCAACGTAAAATTGAACTTATCGGCTTCGAAGCAATGAAGCGCGCCAAGCGGCTCGAAATGTGGGGCGGAATTATTTGTGCGTGACGCCATATCCGGACTGCCGAGACACGTTTCAATGCTTCCCACTCAGTGTCACTGTGCACAGCGACGTCAGTATAGAACAAATTCTGGGAAGAACTTAGGATGACTTCCAGGGTCTACTTCAGGTAGCACGTTGCGGTCAGTGGTTGGCATTCCTACCTCGTATTCGGGAGTTCCCAGTGTATGTACAAGTTCAGCACCATCGAGTGGTCATTTCCAGTAAGAAGGCCACAGCTTGCCTACATTGATTTTTTTGGAAATAAAACAAGTTACAAAATTGTGTGAATGAATGTTCAAGGTAAATATTTGTTGTTCCTATGCTCTAGTTGAATACGATGGAGGTAAAGCTCTACGCATTCTAAATTTCAACACTATTTGGAGGTGACTGGTCACTTTCACGCTTCTGCCACGTAGTATCCGGGGACAGAACCCTGGTATGCATTGTGTCAGAGACTACTTGGGACCAACATCCGGTCTGGATACAGTAGCGGCGAAGACGAAACTGCCTGTGCACCGTCCCACGTATATAACCTCGGTCCATCCTGCATTCTAGTCACCTGACTGAGCTACCCCGGATGCCGAATAAATATTAGTATAGATATGCTAGTGCTTGAGGCGTAAATGCGGGTTGTCTTTAAGAAGCTTCGGCATCTCCGGTCGCCTGCGTTGCTATGGAGATGAGATGTAGGTCACAGCGAGCATGTAACGTTACTTGGAGCCGCGAGGCGCCGTGCATCACCGACACAAATTCTCAGGAACCCTAAGGTCACTGTTTGACCCGGCCTTGAAAATGGCCAAAGTTGCGATAATGTGTAGGTATGAAAACTGTGAAACACTTATGGGCTATGCAAGTCTCTTCTTCAATATCCGTTATGTCAGATGAATGCATGAGTGAAGATTTGGCAGTAACGTGATACCTCGTGCAAAGTGGATGTTAGACGGAGTGATCACGGATTGTTGGGCAAAACCGCATTGCGCAGATTTCGTGTGGGGTTAAAAGGTTTACGGAAAAGCGGACGCTTATGGACCCAAACATTTACCCATTGCTCGGATCGCTGATGCTGCCAGCTTCCGCGGAGACTGAAAAACCGCCCTCGTTTATCCCCAAGTATTTAAATTTTTCAGCGTACGACCAATTTCCCCGCACCCCATACACTGCATTATTTTAAACCGCGTGTAGTCAAACCCGCGCCACTCAAAACCGCGTTTGGCGAAGGGACCACTTTGTGCTTCGAAAAATGCAGCTTCCACTGCACTAAAGGTGCATACACTACAGCAGAATTTGGGACGTCACTGTGATCAGCCGGTTGTGTAGGTTCAAAAGTGGCAACCTTACCATGTATTTCGGTGTTCTGAATCGCAGCACCGTGTATGCTGGTACGTCAGTACTGACACTTCGCAGGAACATGCTGCCCTAAGGTAAGAAATGGGGTAGGAGGCAGTGTTTAACTTTATATGATAAATTTTCCGTGCATTATATATGAAGGAAACAGCATGTTCCTTGGAAACGTTGATGCTTGCCAGGCAAACCACACGGCGTCTTTATCCCAGAACACAGGAATCTGAAATTATGTTGATAGCCGTCGTTGTGGCCGACAGTGCCTAGCTGCAGGGAATGATGAACAGCACAGATCACCTATGTCACCCCAGTCTAGACGAGCAAGACGATTCTCAAGATGAATTCCGTTCCGCATGAGAAAGCCTTTCGACGAGGTTCTTAACCGGTGACGAGACCCTGCGGCTATGAGAGGCACATTGGCGACTATGCAGGAGTGATGAGGTGGAGTCCAGTAGCTATACAGATGCCTTATGTCCAGCGTTGTTTGACTCGATGCGGTCATTTATTGCAGATATTGTTAATCCCCCCATGACACGCATTCGTCTGTTGTTAAAGTCTATTTCCCAACTACTAACGTTCTGGGAACGGAATTCGTAAGTATAACACCGTCAATACTAAACACAGCGACAAGTAAAAACGTGTGTGCACTATGGGAGTCGAATCCCAAACTTCCTGCTCTAAGAGGGAAGGAGATGAGGGATAAGAAGTGAATACAGTGCCAGACATAATTTGTTACAGGAGGGGGTGGGCTGATAGAAAATGTTCAGTTCTAAGGGTACACACGCAATATGTGTATATCCATTGGTGTGTGCTGCATGAGAAGCATGAAATGTCATTTGACATTTTAACACACACTAAAAATTTCCCCCAAGACGCAGTAAAACCACTTGGGATTCACGTCGTCGACCGTACAGGGCAGTGCTTGTCAACTGATGGGTAAACCGAGGGGAGCGTCGCCTGATGGTGCGGCGAAGTTGTTTCAGAATTATCTTTTAAAGGTGTTGATCATATTACTAAAACTGTTTTAAACGTGTTCAAATGAGAGGGAAAACATTTGTGCAGTTCTTTTAAAGGTAAACTAGAAACGAACAAACTGTACGTTATTAACACTACCAGTACGCTGCGGTACGTGCAAACGTTTCTTTCATGATCGTCGGACGTGGGGAAAGGAAGGCTGAAAAGCGCCGGTATAGCGAACCTCTCTCCTGTGATATGAGTTGGATCAAAAAGACGAAGATCACTGTTGCGTACGACAGCTGACAACGTACAGCATGATAGCCCCATCTTGCAATGAACTAATGTATGCAGGAAGGTAAGGCTACACGGCATTAATGTTGCGGCCGCTTTATCCCGCGAAGGGAGTGGGGCCTTAGGCCCCGTCTGTCCCTGCCTGGGACGAAATCCCAGTCACCTAGTTCGTAGGCCACTCACTACACTGCCTGAGTTACCCCGCTCTCTCAAGACAGCTTGTTACTTTGCACGAAAGGAAGGAAAAAACGAGACACAGCTGACCCTGATCATTCAAACAAGCAAATTCCAGAAAACAAACCTGCTGTCAAACTAACGGGGCAGCGCGTCTCACGCACAGATATTGCGTGACACAGACGGTCCACGTAATGGTTTTATCTTTCTCCTGTGCAGGTAGCCGAAAGAGGTCAGACCGCCTGTCTCTATACACCTTTCAACTGAACACGCAAATTCTGTGAGTAAACTTATGATTCCTAGTTTAGGATGTGACTACCCAATTTCGGGGTACGACACTAAATTCGCCGCGAAACTTGCTAGATTACATCTTATATAGAGGTGGGCCGGAATAGCATAATCGGTGTTGCAAATGGCTACGGGCTGGATAGTAGGGGGATCGAATCCTGGTGGGTGCAATATCCACACCCGTCCAGACCGGCCCTGGGCCCACCCAGCGTCCTGTACAATGGATACTGGGCCATTCCCGGGGGTAAAGCGGCCGGTATGTGGCGTTAACGACCCACCCCATCTACCGCCGAGGTTAAAGGATGAGTAGAGCTATACCTCTACTACCTCTCTGTACCTTCATGACATGTTATAAGGTGAACCGTATCTTTTGCCTTTTGAAGTGTTATGTGCATGTCTTCCAAAGTTTGCTCAAATGTGGAAGGAAATCAGAGTGCAGTACCACCAAAATAGATAGTGGATCCCATAAATTACCTAGAAATGCCACCTAGTAACCTTCTCAGACAACCAAGTTCGGCTGGTCGATTACATACGGTAGTGATTTGTCTTTACCAATAAAACCCATCGGAAACGGAATCTGGATGAAACAAAAACCCATTTTAAAAATGCCCTGATACCAAGAAAATGTCACGAAAACTAATACTCACTTACCTCCAATAAGTGGGAACCTCAGAACATAGGAACGTAAAGGAAAGACGAGGGAATCGCCAATGGAAACTGGGTGCCAGAATATTAGTTATTTCGGTTCGTATAATTTAGTAGTTCGGTGTTGTGCTTCTTGGAATGGATGTGGGGGGGGGGAGGGAAACTTTGACAGTCTGTGTGAAGAATACTTTAATGCAGCGATTCCATAAACTAGCTGGTTCTAATAATTCAAGTCTTCTGGGATATGAGGACACAGTTTCAGATCCCAGAAGACATCCATCCTCAGAAACACCGCTGTAAGAACCTCATATCTCACATATTTTAGTCTACCTCTCCCTTGATGTAAATAAACACGTTTGAGGCCCCAAAACTGTACGAAGGGTAAATGCTTCGTATTCCGGGATGTGACGCGGTGTAGTCTGGTAGAAATACCGACGTTTCTGAGGAATCATCATCACAAACGTTTCTTTACTTTCCAGGGAGCAGCAAATTTCATATTCACCGCTGTAATAATCTCAAATCCGATTTCAAACACTGCAGAGTGGGCAGCGTCATCAGTCGCTATGTTGTAGCCGGAGTTTCGCCTTCAGCTGGACATCGTGTCCTAGTCTGCCGGTTAACACGGTAAGTACTAATGGGCCTCAGCAGCATCTGCGAGGTATCCTTTCTATTAAATTGTATGTTTGTGATTTGATGTAGCTTTTTGGGATTAAAAGTAATTAAGCATATTTGTTATTGGCCCATTTTGGGCCGCAACCCGAAATAGCACGAATCTGTGCCCCGCGTATGGGAAACGCCGCACTTACAAACGAGGGACTGTTACTAACCTGCAGGATACACATTATTACTAATTTTTGATTTGTGACTTAGGCAAAACAGTGGCTTAGCTAGGTTTTTTTTGCGCCTGGGGCCAGTAATCACATCGGCCGCCCGTAACAGAGATTGTGATCCAAAAATCACAATTGTGTATTGAATTTACTCACATTCGACTCAATAATTTAAAATTTTTTGAGCATAGAAAATCATATTTTCATTTACAATAATGTTTGCTTCCCAAACTGATGCCCGGGGCGGCCCCCCCACCCCCCCCCCACCCCCCCCCCCACCGAAAGTACGTCACTGGTCATACATATATTGTGTAGAGCTGTGAGAAATAGGTCTGGCTGTGTTAAGAGTAAACCTACCTCCAATGGAAAGAGGCCGGTGCCCTGTATATTTCCTTATGTACACAGAACAAACCGACAAAGTCGGAGAAAAAGATATCGTGTCGTTAAGCAACAAAGGGAGCAAGCAGAACAAATCATTGTACAAACTTCAAGTGGTGAGACTTAAGCATGTGTATTCTTAAGTCTGAGCGACATTCCAGGAGTCACATGAGCCTTCACACCTTATCGCAAGGCACAGATAGCAGGCACATATTCTGTGATGTAAACGATAAATATACATGTTTATATTGTGCGGCGTTCTACATGTTGCAGCTCATCATTTTCCTCGGCAGCGCTTCTGGATTCTTGAACTGGACGGCACAAAAATTAATAAAGGATACAGTATACATTCCTACTGCTGCACTACACTTAGATACAATAACGTACAAACATGTCGTAGTCCTCCCACATGTTTCGGCCCTTTTCAGGCATCTTTAGGGACGTGCTCGACAAAGAAAAATACATTAATGGCTCGTTATGTCGTATATGTGCAATAGTAAATTTAAAATACCAATGTTAAAATGGTTAAAAAATACAAAAAGCATGGTACATCATATATATATATATATATATATATATATCGTGGTAGTCATTACCCGAATTGCAAATAAACATCTATTGAAGAAATTCATCTTCTTTTCAGGGATAAGTCCTGAAAATGCCAAATAGGAAACTTCCATTAATATATATTTTGGGAGCAAAAAGTTGCTGAACATAGTTGTAATTTCTTGAATTCAAAATAACACGGTCGCCGAATGGAGTGTACTCTTTTGCTTTCGGTTTGATGACGGCAAACACTGAAACACCGCAGACGGGCAAGTGAAATTTGAGAGAGATAGACGAGAAAACATAATTGCCTACGAATTCTGCAGGAAGTATTGTTTGTGTGTCAACAGCTACACACACATGGTGACGATGCTGTTCTTTAAGGTTATATCCAACAACAAAGATCCAGTACTAGCGGAAGTTGTGGAGAGTAATGGATCGTCGGATTGTGTCATGAATGAACAAGAATACGACGTGCATAGTCTGCAAGATAACTGCTGCCTTTTCTGAGCAACTTCAAGCCTGAATGTTCCTGACTGAACATCGAGGCAATATTTCCTCCGAATCGTCGGTAAATTTCTGTGGGACCGCATGGCGTTACATCTGAGAAGACAGCAATGTCCATAGTCACCGCCTTACCATATACAGTAGTAGAACTTCTACATATAGGGTGTTTTTCCCCCTCCTTGACCGATAAGCACCGGCCCAACGCTCCGCCCGACGTTGTTCCACCGTTGTGTCGTACGCCGCGTCTCGGGGAGGTGTAACAGTTGATGACGGGCGCTAGACAAAATATCGCAGTTGACAATGACCTTTAGAAAATGTAATAAAAACTCACTGGAGCGTCGGGCCGACGCTATCCTTCAAACAGGAAGAGAAACACCCTATAGAAGTGGGGATCGTAAGGTCTACCATGTACCGTTATGAAGTACATCCGAAAATGCATGTTCTCAGATCAGACACGAAATTCCTACATATCATAATTACACTCGACTAGATCACAACGGTGTGCCAACACGACGTAACAATGAGTCTGTACGGTGAACACATGTTCGTCGCTTTATCGTTGCAGTATACGACAGCAACATCATGGATGGCGACTTAACTGAAACACTTGACTGTCAAGATGCAACTCTTCACGGACGTTACGTATGGTCATTACTATCCATTAAGCTTTCTCTGGATTTATGGGGAGCACTTTTGATTATAGCAGCATCTGAAGTTCAATGACATGGCGCATGGCGCAGCTAACAGTCTTTGGACTAAAGCATGACCCACGCCAGACTTCACTAAATTCCACTCGTTAATAAACGAAGAAGAGTAACAGCAACTTCTACTCAAATGAAGTACATATATTTACACAACACTTAAACAAAAGACGAAAAGTCCATAATTTCGGGTACTCTGGCTACGAGTTCAGATATTTACTGTGGAGTTAGCAGTTGAACTTGGCAGTGATTTACGTAGCAGAAAAGAGACCATCCTCTGCTTGTGGCCAGTAACCGAGGTATTCCAGTTAGAAATACATTAGCCTGAAGTGCAGTCGTGTTTTGTGCGTGTGAGATAGTGTTCTGTGTGGTTTAGAGCTGTGCATAAATTTGACTTCAAGCTTGCTCTCGGCGAAACAGCCGATCCCAGTGGCCGCGCGGTCTGAAGAGTAGGTCTGTGGCCGCTCGCCTGCTGAGACTGCGAGTTGAATCCCATCGGGGCATGGATGTATGTTTCTTGTTAATGCGGTATAGAGATCTCTGTGACGGGCCGATCCCACGTCCAGAGGAGTCCTACCATGTGTGTGTGTGTGTGTGATCAGGTGCAACAGTAACCTTACACCTGCACTGAGTAGGTAGAAGAGGTCAGACGAAGAAGAATAAAAACGAAATATCTAATAAATGGCGACCAGTGAAAAAAAAAAAAGTTAGCCAGTGATAAGAGACTCGTGTTTTTGAGAGGATGTTTGTTTTCCCCCGACCGTCGTCGCGAATATTAGGGGACTCTAACCACGCTGTGCAAGTCTGCTGCATTCTCTTGAGTTCAGGCCGGCACTTACTTACTTTCGGCTGTTTTCTGTCTCCTTACACCACAAACATTAGGAATACATCACGGCTTATGTGGTCACAAAACAAATTGCTACAAGCAGCAACATCTGCCATTAGTGTAGCTTGTTTTTCTGCAACGTAACGGACGTGAGATTCATTTTCACTTTCTGGCAGAAGGCAGCTGCTGCCGGTACAACACGCTGCACAACCGACAGTCAGACGGGCAGTACGAACCGCGACAAACCTCTGCACTACTGTCTACACCATTGTTTCTCAAACTGGGCTCCGAGAGACGGAAATGCGTAATGACGGAAGAGTTTTATTGGCGGTCCTAAATCTGTATGTACGAATTAAAATTCGTGCGGCGACATTCGACATTAATCATTCCGTCATTGGTAGCACGCAGATAATCAATCGCCGCTTCAATACAGAAACCTTGTGATTTTGTAATCAAGTCAGTCAACAGAGTTCGCCATAGACAGCGTCGATGTGTTAGGCGAAACAATCAGAATGTCGATCAATTTGAGGTTAGCCGTTGATTTTTACGTGTATTGTACATAAAAGATAAACAAACAATTGTATTTAATTATCAAAGTTTTCTTTTTCACCGACTGATGCACAATTGAATAGTCTTAAAAACAAGTTTAAATTTACACTAAAATTGACATTTAAAAGCTCCTACATGTTTCTGTGTAAACACCATCTTCAGGGAACGCAATATTTGAGCTTGCTGAACAGCTGTAACTTTAGCAAGCTCAAACAGTGCGCTCCCTGAAGATGGTGTTTACACCGAAACATGTAGGAGCTTTTTAATGTCAATTTTAGTGTACATTTAAAATTGTTTTTAAGACTATTCAATTGTGCATCAGTCGGTGAAAAAGAAAACTTTGATAATTATCAAGATGCACGGTATGTACGTGAAATAAAGGTATTTAATTTTATATTTTACTTACTGTGGACAGGTAAGGGTTGGGGTGCCACAAGCTAACACAGATTGAGAAGCATTGCTCCACACCAACCAATCCTTATTAAAAACCTGACTCACGAACGCAACACGCAGGACCGCGACAAGAGAAGTGCACCTTTACGAAACAATTGAACAGGGGGCGCATATATAAAATGACGTCATGCCTGAGCTGCAACGGATCTTTAAGTAACGACAGAATATTTAAACGTACGGCCGTATGCTACATTATTAAAACTGATTCCTAGCGAAATTTTCCTCTATAGTTTTCCAACTTAAAGGAATCCAATATAAACTTCTAAAACTTTCGTATTGTGTTTAATAATGTTGTTTCGACTCACGGTGTGGGGTTTCATTTTATTTATTTTGGTTCTCTTAAACAAGGCTGTTAGTAGCTTACACTAAGCGGCAGAGATGGCCAACCTCAACCCACAGGAGGGCCACACAATTCGTTACGGACTCGCATGAAGGCCGCGCTTGTTTATACATATATCGAAAGGGGGTGATATTGAATTCACTAGAACACCGTTACTTACAAACAGTAAGTTACGCTGAAAGTTCGGTTGAATGACAAGGTAGTAGGCCTTACTAAACCCAAAAAAAACCACAAAGAATGATCGGTTTACTGCGTACTGCCTTAAAAGTGCTGTGGTACAGTTTGTTTTACTTTCTCTGCTAATAAAGTTGTCATATTATGTTCTGTTGTCCTATTACATCATGTTTGTTAAGCAGCTAATTAAGTTGTATGCAATACTGTGTGATATGGGCCCGGTAGCTCAGTCGGTATAGCGACTGACTACGGGCTGGACGGTCCGGGATCGAATCCCGGTGGGGATGAGATTTTCCACCCGTCCAGACCGGCCCTGTGGCCCACCCAGCCTCCTGTACAATGGGTACCGGGTCTTTCTTGGGGGTAAAGTGCGGCCGGGGCGTGCTGACCACTCACCCCCTTCTAGTGCCGCGGTCATGGAAGAGTAGAGGTATACCTCTACCCACCCTCTGGGCCACACCGGGCCTGTAACGGGATCCCTTTACCTTTACTATGTGATACTTGTCCCTGATTCCGATCTAATTTGAACTAAAACATGTAGGAATACTCAGTGTTATAAACTTCTCAGGAAAAACAGTGCATTTTCTGGCGTGTTGTGAGTGGTTATCGACAATGCACGGCACGAACAACACAGAGTTTGTTAAATTGTATTGCTGAAAACCTTCAGGCGACCGAGGGCAACATACTTTCCTCGAGGGCCGCATGTTGGTCAGCCCTGCTATACGGCATCGGATAAGACGACTAACGAATAGTGGGTTGGAAAGTATGTGGAAGAAACGGTGGCATAAACTGAGGCACTAACATGGCATTTTCGTGGAGGTTCTGAGGAAAAACGCGTACCCTCAGTCAGGACAGCCGGCCTCTGGGTCGAGTGCTGAACCCGGATTTTCTGGAATATGGAGCGCGAATGGTATCCATGTGCCCGCCTCGTTTGGAATTATGCATCGAGTGGCGTGTATATGAAACAGACGGAAAGTCAAAACATCTTCGTTGATTTTACGCATGTTGTGCAAACAACACGTATCATTCGATCCACAACAAACAGCTTGGCCTTACGCTTTGCAAGACGACGGCTTGAAATGGCCGCCGCGTGATTTGATAAGGCCTTGGACGTTTATCAGTAGAAGTAACGAGAATTCCTTACTGGGATGGGAACTTTTCAAGAGGCCTTCCTTCTGTCCACTCGCGTTAAAAGTGTGAGCCGTTGTGAGGTCTGTCGGAAAGAATCGACTTTTCCTCCATATCAAAAATAAATAAATAAATAAAAAGGTAAAGTACACACTTGTACAGGCACTGAGGCTCTGTACAGGCCTACGGCCCATAGGGGGAGTAGAGGTGTAGCTCTACTCTTTCTTGACCACGGTACTAGAAGGAGGTGAGGGGTCAGCGTCACGCCCTGGCCGCTCTTTACCCCCGGGAAAGACCCGGTACCCATTGTACAGGAGGCTGGGTGGGCCCCAGCGCCGGTCTGGATAGGTGCGGAAAATCTCGCCCCCACCGGGATTCGATCCCTGAACCGTCCAGCCCGTAGCCAGTCGCTGTACCGACTACCCTACCCGGCCCACGTTCCTCCATACAGCATTCAATAAACTGATCTATTTTTGTATTATATGGAGGTAAACAATGCCTTATCGTTGGGGAGTGTATAAACCCTACCTTCGACTGTTCTACTCATAGGGACTTCTGAATTGAGATTATCGTAGACAGGATAATATATAGTATATTGATATCTGTAGCAGTAAAGCGATTGGCTGTAGGCTAGACGACCAAGGTCTTGTTGCTGTCAGTGGCAGGGATTTCTCATTATCAGCAATGCATGCAGACCGATATCGGGGCCTACCAAACCCATTGTCCGAAGTATTCTTGGGATTAAAGCTGCTCAGCGTGTTATCTTCTGTGTACACGCCCACCCGCGCTATCTTGATTAATAAGCACCGAGGCTGTATGAACACACACCACGGGTAATTTTGTTCCGGTAATTTCTGTCAGAAATGTGAAGCAACAGCACTGCTAACCAGCACTGACCGCTAACATGGAGGGTGCATTAGTTGAAGGCTGCGGTCTGGGTAGTTTCTTAGAATCAACACGACTGAGGGGTAGAAAGTATGTTCTGAAAGAAAAGAAAGAAACACGTACATATAGAAACATACCTAGAAGCCGAATAAACAGACTGGTCAGAATGTCATTATCCCCGACTGGAGCAAGGAGCTAAACACGCTTTTTTTGGGCCGACGAAACGATAACCACCTCGTCAGACTGGTGTCTGGAGGGTACATACAAACAGCTTCATTAGTTTCAGCCAGTGACATAAGAGGAATGTTCGAACTTAGTCGGTCATTTTGAAACAAAGGAGAAATACGAACAAGTTTGGTAACATATCTAGAGCTTTAATACTCCTGGCGCGTTGGCCCTGTACATGTCCCTAGATTTTATACTTATGATTATCATCAATAAAAACACAGAAGATGTATTTTATACGTAACGGCACAAGTTTTACGCAAGACACATTCCTTCAAGATTTTTCAGTGTCTTAATAACAGAATTACCATCGCTTGTAATCTCGTCAACTACGAGATGTACTTCTTCTGCTTATCAAGACCATCATGTTTAGTTGGTCAAAGTTTCCTTTGGCCCCCCCTCGTACGTCACAGAGATCACATTGTTACCCAATTATAATGGCCAGTCACGGTGAGATGTGGATGTCCGTATGTCTTGGAAGACGAAAGCCTTCACGGCCCGCTTCCTTCACTGATCCCGTCAGGCACAATATATGAAACCCCACCGATATACCATTAAAATGGGTAAGGCGTTGGACCCGGGGTTTTTATTATAAAATCGTAGGCATACATTTTTTACAATAAAATCGGTTTACCTCAGACATTAGAGAGTACATAGGCAATACTTGTGGTCTTAACTCTTCTGTAACTGGATAGATTAATAGGATTATTCATGTTGTTATCTGATGCTACCATCACGCAATAACGTATTTCACGGAACAGTATCATTATCAGTACGAAAGAATGCATCACTGTTTCTTGTGTTGAATTCTTGGTTGTTGCAACGGACTATCTTATGTCTTGCATTAAGTGATACGTAAGAAAAGTCAATTGAAATTTTTCTCAGAAGGCTCATCGCAGTGCAAGAACAGCAGAAAATTAAGCGTGTAGGCAACAATTTTGATACGTTTTCTCTGTTACTGTGCGCCACACGTGTTTCATTTTTCTCCAGAGCATTTGTTACTTTTTTTTCCGTTAAATATTTGAGTGACTCATGAGATGCGTACAGCAGCGATGTATGTCTTCGTGCTCATAGATCGGGGCCGCCTGGGCGACTGAATGTTGTCCGGTGGTGCATTATCGTCTGCACGGTTGTTGCAGTTTTTTTCCTTACACACAAAACTGCATCAGTTCATAACAGGGGTGGATCCAGGTTTTGTGGGGCCGGAAGCTTGTGGGGCGGCCATCTTTAAGAAAAATAATACAAAATTACTAATACAAAACTAGGTACGAAAGTGAATATTTATTTAGGGTCCCTCCCACGGCCTTGGAATTGCCCCGTGCAAGTGAAGGGCCCTGAAGCTCAAGCTTCATTAGCTTCACGGTGAATCTGCCCCTAGCCAGTCCCAGTGGCCACGCGGTCTAAGGGTACGGCTACATTGGAGCCAGAACCGACACAACACACCAAACCAATATTTGTCTGGATATACATCGCAGACACGTGCGGCTACATTTAATCAGACACGCGTGTCCATACTTACACCCACACAAGGGCTTCTTGTTCTCAGTCTCTAATCCTATGCGCACGGCAGCAGCTATCTGACCAGACTGTCGGCTCGAAACAAACTCACTTTGTTAGCGCCAGACAGTCGGAGGAGATAGCATTCCAGTCGCATCGACTTCAGTGTAGCCGCTGCCATAAACATTTCTACTTCTTGTCTGGAGTCTGTCCGGACTGTTGCGTCGTTTCAGGCTCCAATGTAGCCATACCCTAAGGCGTAGGTTTACGGTCGCTCGCCTGCTGGGATTGTGGGTTCGAATTCTACGGGGGGCATGGATGTCTGTCTGTTGTGAGCGTCGTGTATTGTTGTCAGGTAGAGGGCTTTGCGACGAGCTGGCCACTCGTCCAGAGGAGTCCTACCGACTGTGGTGCGTCGTTGTGAATGATCTCGAAACCGCATGAATGAGGAACCACACCCAATCAATTGTGATTGAGCTTCAAATAGGAGATATATCACTGGATGTATTTCCTACATGCCATTAATAGTGACCGTCAAACACGACTGCTGAATGTCCTCGGACAGATTGCAATGATACTGGGAGATAAAAAAAATCTGCCCCTGGTTCACAAGCATCAGGAATAAAACGCCATATAACATTGCGGTTTACAGGTCACTCCAGTTATGGAGCTTGCTACATGCGGCCATTCTGACGCCTTGAATTCTAAGGTCGCTTCTAGAGTTTTGGGAAATTAGTGTAAAACCGCTATAAGCGTCCGTTATTGTCCGACTTCAAAATTAACATGTATCGACAAAGTTTACTGCAACTCACCTCGCCAGTTGCCTAAACGTCCGTCATTCATTATGCCGATATCATGATGGGCATTGCCCAATGCCTGAAGTAAGTTTGATGTACACCAGAGATCCGCAAATTTTCCAAAAATTTTGGAGCCATCCCCCAAATCTAGACGCCAGGTGCGTGAAAAGAAGCAACTTCGATACTTACGACCTATAGTTGTGGAGTGACCCCTGAACCTCGCTGCTATCTGGTGCTTTCTTTTCAGTTCGTGTGAACTTGTACACATTTTTGTAATGTAACAAAAATGCAGCAGTTACGCAGAAAGTACTGTGTACCACTGTACAAAATTTAGTCTGCCGGATTTGTGCACACGTGACATGCACAACCTTATGACAGTTGTCCCTACACAATGCATAATGGATAACATAAAATTCATATAAAAATTCCCCATTATTAAAGTTGAGCAGCGTCATTCTTTTGCAATGTACGAAGGCATATGGGGGAATGGAGGTATCGCTGCATTATATTTAACCTCGATGACATGATGTGCGATCAGATTCACGTCCCGGCCGCTTTGCTCCCTATGGAAATTCCTGTATCCACTGAATACAAAGCTAAGTGGCTCTCAGACCAAGACTTGAAAGTTTTGGAGAAAAGAATTATCTTGTCCCCGCCGCGAATCGAACCACGATTATTCAGACATTTTGTCCTAACGTGATCACTATACCGATCGCACTAACCCGGTGCATCTCCATTTTTAAACTTCATGACAATTCGTTGATCAGTTCTGAGATTGCTCGGTTTCCATGCGGATAAACGGCCGTGGTGAAGCAAGCTAATAACCGCACGTCTGATGGCGTCCAAATTTTCGTTAAAAACGCTCCTAGAAAGCGAATAGTTTATGCTTTGTTTTAAAATCAGGTAAAAAAGTTGAAATTATATGTTGGAAACACTCAAGCTGATGAGCTGAAGACTCCGAGCTATTGGCTAGTTCAGTGCAAGTTATTACCTCCATTTAACAATGACCAAACAAAAGTAGACGAGCCATCTGCATGATTGACGTTAAATACCATGAACTGCCCCAACAAAATATACACTTATAAACGAAATAATGCCACACTCCTTACCGTCTGTTGGTGCATGATTCTTCATTTAGAAGATGTCGCATCACACAGAAAACACTCAGAGATAGCATGACCGCGCGCGAAGAGTTTAGTGGCGAAATGGCAAGTTCTTCTTTCCCCGGCACAGCTCCGGGGCTGAACATCCACACATTATAAAGCTGTTCGCGAGGCACTTCGCGGAAATAATATTTTTATGGCGGTCGTACGAAAGTTTATATGATTATGATTACTGGACCTAAATTCGTGGGAATGCCGCCATGTTCTCTGTGCTTCGCGACATTTATTATTATTGAGCAAAGATGGTTACGTGTTTACACCAACGAAAGAGAAATGCCAATAAAAAGCATTATATAAAATGAGCCGTAAAGAGAAATGGTGAAAAGAGTCATCAAGTAATCAGTGTATTCTGCAGTTCAATGTACAGTACAGCTGCCAAATGCTTTCATTGCGACATTGCCCTAAGTCCTTTGATTGCAGGAACAGGTTAACTCTATTGTTAAAGATAATCAATCAACATCACAGACACGCTTCACAGCACGAAGTGGTATAATGTACTGATAACGTAAGTCACCAGCAAAAAAATACATTTTTTCCCCCCGTAGTATCTCGATTCATGTCTGAAGATGTTTCATTTCAAAGTTATTTAGCAACGGATAAGACAGGAGTTTTCCCCCAGACATAAAGAGGCCTGAGCGTAAAGGTTACCACTCACCTCCATCAAGTGCCGAGGTTAAGAATGAGTGGAGCTGTATCTCCACTCCTCCATATGCCTTAGAGGCTTGCACAGGGACAACGTCACCTCTGAAAAGATGGCCGACTGTAATTGTGTAAATTGAGGTCTTCACAGCGCTTCTGGGATATAGTGCAGCGTCGTAGCAGTCGAGGGGAAATTCTTCTTTGGCCTGAAGAGGGAGGCAGTAAACTCCTCGGATACGTCAGTAACAAATCAGCGTCAACATGACGTCATATCTAGGGCGGCTGTCATCTTAACTTTATTTTATGTAGAGTCTTCATAAACAAAATGAACGTCTCTGAGCTACTTCGTGTGCCACCGATTGTTTAGCACATCTGTTGTTCAAATATTGGTCAGGAGACAACTGAGGTTCCTCGCGGGTTCTCTCAGTTACTCCAGACATATGCCTGTATGCAATCGCTTCCTTCGAGATCCTTTACAGTTCATTATTCACTTATGGTCAGTGTTCGGCGCTACATAATTTGAACAAGTGAAAGCGACGTTAAATAGGACAACATTATAATAAAAAAGGTAACTAATTTCCATTTGAAAATCATGCAAATTAGAAACATTGTGCGGGGAGAGGGACGACACCATATTCACTCTAACCTCTCCTTCCCCGAGAAAAAAAAAAAAAAAAATAAGTTTAGTAGCTTCTGAGATGAAGCTCTCGGAAGGTACAGTGTAAAAAAAAAAATAATCAGCCATGTTAAGAAGATACGAATGCCTAGACAGGATATGCACAGATTTTCCAAAAGTCCAGCGTCCACCTCAAAATTCTAGGCACCAGATGAGTGACAGGACGTTTCATACGCAGGACCCACAAATATTAGGCGCTGTCGTAACGTGTGCACCCCTAAAAGTGTATAAACATTGGGGCCGGTTTAGGACTATCGCCATCTATGTTACCGCACGGCGCCTCAAAGTTGAGGAGGTGGGGGGGGGGGGGGGGGGGGGAAAATGTTGGTTTCTTCGAGTTTTTTTTTCAAAATTTTTTTTTTTTTTTTTTTTTTTTCCTTTTTTTTTTAAAAAAAACACACAAAGAAAAAAATTAATAAAAAAAAATTTTTTTCCTTCTTTTTTATTTTTTTAA
>Ga0123355_10007123_pt1 | contig 16684 bp, 10 predicted proteins | sample TergutEmb28metaG_3_FD_89872 | JGI IMG/M metagenome (GOLD analysis project Ga0123355, IMG submission 89872) | Embiratermes neotenicus P1 segment gut microbial communities from Petit-Saut dam, French Guiana - Emb289 P1 | ecosystem: Host-associated > Arthropoda: Insects > Digestive system > Gut ...
GTTTTGTTATTCCAAGTAAGTGTCTCAAAAATTTCATCTGTGCTGCTTCTAAACGTTGTTCCTCTCTTTTCTTCAGTACTCAAGCTTCACTTCCAAATTTCAATGCTGCTTTAGCTGTAATGTTGTGAATTCTTAAATTTCTTTCTTTGTCTTAAGGTTCCTTTCCTTGTTTATTTTATTTTAAATTTGACCAAGACAATTAATCTGTTATTGATTCCGTACTTTGTTATTTAATTTCGAAACATTGCCCTTCTGATAGCTCTATGTGGATAAAATGTTTTCATAATTGTTTAAATGTAATTTGGTGCAAGCCTATGAAAGTTTTATCCGTCATATGTTTCAATAATATTTAGATCTATTGACAGTACTGTTTTACAGCTTCTCATTATCCAAGGCACGGTTTATTTTGAGCTTGCAGATGTACATCTGATTTTGTGTTTAGGTGCAATAATTAAGTGTTTTTGCGTGTATGTATATCCTTGCTCAGATCCTTTACACTCTGTTCCTTTAGTGTTTTTATTCTGTAAATTTTGTTTCTTTTCTCTAGGATTTCTGTATCTGCTATTCGTGTAATTATTTCTCCCCCTATTCGATTGTCTTTATTAATATTAACAACTTAATTATTCGAGTGCTGGTTTATTTTCATTACATTATACAACTTTTTTCTATTGTCCTCAAAGCAAATGCCCCTCAAAATTTATTTTTGTTGTATCTTTCTTGCATATTGTCATAGTTTCTTACGCAACAGTAGGAAATGGTTTGAGGTGATATCGACGCTTCTGAAAACTTTTATTTTACGTTAAAATCACGTATTCTTGTTTCAAAGCATGAAATGTACACTAGACTGTGGATGTCTTCTGGTCAAAAGATGTTTATAGATTCCCTGTCTCCAAAGTTAAGTCTAAGTGATGTACACTATAGTAAGCATTCGTCGGCGCTATTTTGAACTTTTCTTCATTGTTGATCTTCTCTCTCACATTATTCTAGCATTCAGAGTCCCTTCTAAAATGTTATAGAGATTAAGGTGTTCCTTGCTATGGTCTGATTCCCTGTGTCAGTCCATAAATTGCCTTGTGTTATTTGAGTAAGGGATCGTTTCCCCTGCAGCGCATTACCAACGTTTGCACAGTAAGACTGATTGATGATAGAGCTGCTGTACTATCAGGCATACTCCTCTCAGATCGGTATTTCCCCTTTCTCTAGTGCCGATGAGGCTATCTTCCAACTATCCTAGAAGACAGCCCCATGTAAGGAGTCCCTTTCCCCAGAATGAAACTGCAGTTGTGTGAATCTGACTACTCACCCTCATTATGTAATGCTGAGATTAGAATGGGTGGAGCTAGTGCTTCCACTCTACATGTATCTTCATTCTTAACACAGGGAAACTTCACTATACTTTTAAGGCCTGTGTGACCCCTAGGCAGTACATAAACTCTGTGCCATTCCGTGGCTTCTTACCAAATATGTTTCAACCGTGAATTTAATATTGTATACTTTCTGTGTGATAGATATAAACCTAGGTAAGGATATACTTATTTCCAACTAATGACATGTCTGTTTGTTAACATGTACATTAGTTCTATGACATGTTTAATCTAATAATAACAGCTATCCTCGTCCAGACTCTTGCTCCTTTGTGCCCTTTGTCTCCTTAGGATTGCTATTATTATTATTATTATTAGCTGCAACATGGTGGAAAATCAATACACATGTTCAAGAAGTGATATGCAAGTAGTTGGAAATAAATATAGGTAAATACCTTACGCATTCCAACCGTCTGTCTGCGTACTTGGTTTCCTCTGTGCGCCACCATGAAGATGGAAGTGATCGACTTTTCCGAATATCCACACAGGCGCGCGTCTTCTCCAGTAACAATTATATTTACTTTTATGTTCTTTTCATAAGCACTATGTTGACCAGTGTTTCTTCATGTCTCTTTAATCTGGGAAACCTCAGAGCAATGTCTACAGTTCAGAACGCTCTATTACCTACAAGTCATATAATCCTAACAAAGGAAAAGCTGTGTCTAGTAGCTCTCTGGAGGTTATGTATTCAGCACTGGATAATGTAATATGATGTGGAGACCTGTATGAATTAACCCGCCTCTGTGACATGATGGGCCATGGATTGTTAGCTCTAGAGGCAGACCAGAAACAGTGAAGTCGAATGTTCCGGGTGGACTAGCGTCTTCTAGAAAGCTGCCTAAATAAATTATCGTCGTACATATTTACGCTTCTCTTGTAAAGAACGTGAGGGATATAAGGATTTTGCTTAAAAATATTATGATAGTGTCATTTCCTTAGCCCCAGACATCATCGTTTACTTCTGTGACTCTACGCCCAGTCTCAATTACACGAACCACTCAAGAGCATCGTCCTGTCTTGCTGACACAGTTAACTGCTTGTACGAACTCGCATATGAAACTTATTGTGTCTGCACTTACGGATTTTCGTACACGATTTCGGGTTCCTCCGGAGTGCGTACTAAAATAGTTTTCCCGTCCCTCCGTCAGATTTCCCTCCTCCTTTTCCGTCAGCTTTTCCAGCCAACATATTGTCCGTCCGTCCCTTTTTACTCGAAAAATCGTGACCATTCAATTTTTTTTAACGAAATTTGATATTGAGATTCTTAGTAAAACGTTTTGGCACTTTCCGGTTGTGGTAAATATCGGACGAACGTGGTGTACACACTATGTGACTGACAAACATTTCTGTGCCTTTCAGGAGAGTAATTCGATAGAAATTGATTGGACTGAAAAATGTTATGAAGAAACATGTAGAGAAAGTAAATCGCACATTTCATTTTCAGCTTATTTTTCCATCAATCTAACGCTTTCTTAACAGCTTAAACCAAAGAAGCCAACGCAATAGAATTCTCCTCTCTGCGTAGATTTACGAAACATTTTCTTTGAAACTCATGTTGGAAGTAATGTTGAAAGTATATTTGAGGTCGTAAAAAGTTGACACTTGACGTTGACGGAGTAACAAGTACTTAAAAATTAATTTTTGAGTAGGATGGTCATAACAGAGATACAAACTAAGAGGATTGGAAAAGTTTACACATTCACCGTAGTAATTTGTGCTATTTACGTAGTAACAGCGCGGATACTCTTCGAATAATGACATGTGGTTAGAACACATTAAACATTACGAAAATTACGCATATTTACGCACGGAATTTCTTTCCGAAAGTGGAAAAAAACAGAACATTTGGGAACTAGTGCTTAGGGAGCATGGAAGTACAAAAACAATACCTGGTCAATTTAAATTTTGAATATGTTATCTATGGGTATATTGGGTTCAGTAGAGGGAATTATGTGCATTAGAGGGTCCTTCTCATGCGATTAGTGGATTTGTTGGAAGCGCCTGAATTTTGTGATTTTACATAAGGGTTTTAAAAGTCTGATCAGAGACTGACCCAGGGTCATTACAAAATGCCCTTCTTCGTCGAATGCTCTGATTTGATATCAGATACCACGGATCAATCTTTCTTGCCAAGCTGATAGTGGCTCAGATGGTGAGAATTATCACATATTTTTGGAACCATGAATTTCATAAAAGGCTTGATATGAACCCCACCACAGAGTAACATTCATAGCCAGAAGAAAGCTGTATAAATACTCACATCTCTTCTGTCTATTGGAAAATGTGAGAGTTCAGAATTTCTTTCCTGCATGCACGCGGATCTCCAAGGAAGATTCTTCCATTCAAACATTCCTATAGAAAATGTGTAAACATTTCTCATTTTCCCATGCATGACACTTGTTCTCCACAGTGAAAGTGTTGATTTGACCGCTGTATAGCTATCTGACAATCAGTAATTAAGCCTTCTGTACGTAATTAGCGAGCAAGTAATGTAATAGTATCGCAGTGTGCAGGCTGTCCAAATGCCCATCTAAATTATCCGTATACTCGTATAATGGCTGGCTCTAGTCAAGAGCAGCATAAAGCAATTGACGGTGAATGCCTGGCTTGGCTGTAGTGTCTTGAACGTTCTCTGGCATAACCAGTCCTCTCCTTTGAACACTTGATCCTCTGTCCGTCCACTGAATTACCTTTGCCACCGAAGCTATACAACATGTCACAGATAACAGTAAACTAATACATCGCACCATGTATTGTACACACAGTCCTTTCTGAGTGCATGTAATATTATTAACCCTCAATGAATTGAGTTGGTAGTTCCATCAATCGACTCTGTTCACCTCTCTCCATTAATTTCGCTACCGGCATCCCCCCTCCCCCCACTTCATACCCTCTCATCCCCCACAGAGTTCTGGGCAGCGTGTTACACGACCACATAGGGAGTACACCAACTTTTTTGTGAAATATTTTTTGGGAGCTTTGTTCTTTTCAGACGAAAAACAACAGCGATTTACCCAGTCAGTGATTGATTTTGACCAAGGCAATTTATCTTTTGTGCGTGTCCAATATCCATACGTGAAAACGGATCGATACGGACTGGTTTCCTCACCACCGTGTTCATTATTTTCTCTCTTTTTTTCAGAAAGGGCTTATTACTCTCCAGCGCACTGTAAGCCTATCTATCCAAATGACATGTCGTTGCGACTGCCGGACTGCCCATCTGTAAGGTTATCGTCCAGTCATCTAACTGGCCGTACGCTATATATTTTTTGCAACTCTTGTTGCTGTCTGTCAGAAAATACGTGAATTATGCACGTTCAGTGCTTTATGTATTGCGATTCGGTTAATCTTTGATACGGTACACATTTCCACAAGCTCATTGAAACAAGCAATGAGAACAAAAACTTTCTGTGGAAATCCCACAGAAACGCGCACTAATATCATGTATTACGTAAGAGCAGGTATTCTAGGTAGAATTCCTTTTAGAGCCAGAGCAATTATTTTAATGTACTAGAAGTAGTTTTATTCTGATATTTCACTCCTTTTTTACCATTATCCTTTACATTATTCGTTCCATTCCTTTACTTTCCTCTCTTCTTGCGTTACTCAATTCTTTCAATCATTCTTCCCTCTTTATTGTCTTCTACCTGCTACCATCTTTTGGTTTCCTCATTCTTGCTTTACTTCCTCCTTCTATCATTCTTTCCGTTTCTTAATTCTTTTCTTTCTTTAAATCTTCGTAATATTTTATTTTATTATAATTTATTTTCGTTCTTACTTCCTCCTCAATTATTTTATTTCTCACTGCCTTCAACGATTACTCCTATTCTGCCATCCATCTGTATAACCTTCTTTTGACGACTACAGTAGATCAAAGGGAAAGAGTGTCATATCTAGATTACACACGTCAGAGAGTGAGGAAGAGTGTGTAGTCGCTAACAGAGACGAACCACAAGCCATGTTTAACGTGGGCCAGTAAATACATGGAGCGAAATTTACTGCTTGCTTTCCATCAAGCCGTAAGGTCCGGCTTAGCAAGAGGCTCAGCGTACTTCCTGGCACATAAAGTGAGACACATATTTGATCCGACTGCCGGAGGTGTCGAATCGTGGCTTGTCAGACCTGCTGTTGCTAACGATTAATTTATTAGGCGTGCTGTAGGATAAGTGTTCTTGATGTAGCAGGATTAGTTTAGTTTAGATATGTATATTTTATGCGTGGACAGATGATGTACTATGACGTCCTTGACTATTTAGGTTAAACACGCTACAGTAGCCTTCGGCAAGCACTGTGTGAGACAATTACCATTGGAGTATTATTTTAATTTTGCACATATATGGATTTGTTATGGAATTAATATTAATTTGTGCGACATATTTGATATTATGAACATATTTTCTTGTGATGTACCGACGTATTACAAATTTGCTTTTTCCTTAGAATTGCTTACTGCGTCAATTGAACATGCGTCTCATTTCTATTCCAAGACGGGCTACATGTTTAAACACCAAGCATTGTTGTCTACCCTCTGCACCAGTTATTTCGCGTTTTCCAGTTGTCTACTGCACGATTTTCGTGTAACTCTCGCTCCAGTACCTTTGAACAACATGGGAACAGCCTTTTTAACCTTTCGGTCTACGGCAGAAAGCAATTTCGTAACAGTTGGATAAACAATTTGTAGTGTGACGTAATACCGACATATGTTTACAGAAAAAGTTGTGGCTGTTTGATTTAAATGTTTCTTTGTGCCCTTCGTGTTTAAGTATTTCGGGAATTATGTCACCATGGGAAAACGTAAAACGACACTTCTGCTGTTAAAAAGACGCACAGTGGAAATACGCCTGCCCTGGTAGACATTTTCATTTAAAGAAAAAAGAAATACAAATGGAGATTGTGTAGAATTTTTCATGGATGATTCTGCACGTGCGCTTAATCAAGGAGGAAGTAGCGATACTACACGTGACCTTCATAGAATGTTGTGTTATTTCATCTACACATCTCTATGACCGAAAATTACAGCGACCTATAATCCCTTATCAGCTCCCTTCACACAGCGTAACATATTGCCTTTTCTGTACCTGCTTCAGCATCCAGACGTACCAAACGTTCTGTCAGATTCTTACTTATTTTTCCCCTGACTCTTAGCTCTTTAGCTTTTCCGCCTTTCTTTACGTAAGCTGGATCTTGTTCCGGAAAGGTATCAGAGTACAGGGAATTATTGAAGGCTGTATGGAGGTGATGGCAGGTACTGAAGAAGAAGAAGAAGAAGAAGAAGAAAAGGAAGAAGAAGAAAAAGAAAAGGAAGAAGAAGAAAAAGAAAAGGAAGAAGAAGAAAAAGAAAACAAGAAGAAAAAGAAGAAGAAGAAGAAAAGGAAAAAGAAGCAAAAGAATAAGCAAAAGAAGAAGAAAAAGAAGAAAAAGAATAAGAAGAAAAAAGAAGAAAAAGAAGAAAAAGAGAAAGAAAAAGAAGGAGGAGAAAAAGAAGAAGAAAAAGAAGAAGACGAAGAAGAAGAAGAAGAAGAAGAAGAAGAAGAAGAAGAAGAAGAAGAAGAAGAAGAAGAAGAAAGGAAGGAATCAGAAACGTCCGATAAATATCGCGATTTTCTTAGTGTCGTCTTTTTTCTTTGCTTCATCCTGTCACAGAGCTCCGGATGTTAATATCCTTAGTGTTAACAACGTTCCATTGAACGTAAAGAGTTGTGGGAGCGGAACGGGAATGCGAGAAAATTCTGTTCTTACGGCAAAACCAGGACAGGTCTGGACTGGTTCCTGAGGTGCATATGAGCCAACGTCGGAAATATTTTTACAGGAAATGTATTCCTGAATAACGAAGAAGGTACCGGTCTGCCCCTCACTGCGGCTTAGTTATCATCGAAGGATGAACATAGATAAATTTGTACCATTAAACAAAATTCAAGTCTAATTAATATGAATTCCAACTTCATACAAAATTGTAAACTTTTAGTGCAGTAGGCCTAGTTATTTTCATATTTTTTCTGTGTTTCTACACCTCAAATCGGACCTACAACTCGCTATTTTTAGGTTTATAAATCACACAAATTACATACACACACACTCACACACTCACACACTCACGCTCCTCTGAAAGAGTGACCAACCCATCGCAGAGGCCGCTACCTACACAAAACACAACATACAAAAGGGACAACCGTCAATGCCATTAGCGAGATTCGAACCCGTAATCCCAGCAATCTAGCGGCAGCAGACCGCAGGGCCACCGAGATCAGCTTCATTTACAAATGAATTTGCATACATATCCGCCGACGTCTTATCACACAAAATTATTCCAGTTTACTCGCAATATTGAACTGCATGAACCTATGTAATTTGAGGATACTTATAATAACTGAGACCGTAAATATATAGTTTATGGTTATGAAATATTAAGATATATAGAACTATAATTTTGCCTGTTGTCTTGTATGGGTGTGAAACTTGGTCGTTGACATTGCGGGAGGAAAGGAAGCTGAGGGTGTTTGAGAATATGGCGTTGAGGAGGATATTTGGACCTAGGAGGGACAAGGTAACGGGGGAATTGAGGAGATTGCATAACGAGGAGCTAAATGATTTGTACTCCTCACCCAATATTGTGCGGGTGATAAAATCGAGAGGAATGAGATGGGCTGGGCATGTGGTGCGAATTGGTGAGGAGAGGTGGTGTATAGGGTCTTGGTGGGGAAACCGGAAGGAAAGAGACCACTGGGGAGACCTAGGCGTAGGTGGGTGGATAATATTAGGATGGATCTCCAGGAGGTGGGATGTGGGTGGGTTCCGTGAAATGTGGGGAATTTCTTGACTAGCTGCAAACCAGTTAGCTTCTCAAGAAGGACTCTGCACCATGGAGTAAGTAAGTAAGTAAGTAAGTATGGTTATGAAATACCTTTGAGTATTATTAATATTTTCTTAAAATTCCTGCCTCGTTCATATTTAAATGTGAGAATATATTTGAATCATCACATCTTCATTTATACTTGGCTCCTATTGTTAGAGTACTTTTAGTCGTTATTGTGACAGACTGAGACTTTTTTGGAGAAGGAATAGAGCAGTGTATAGAGAAATTTTGTTGAGGAACGGGTCTGAAAACCGTTACTTTGAAGATCGAAGTAATGGCTAGTTCATAAAGTTATCTAGTACGAATTACTATAACATTAGACATAAGGACTGAAATGAGCAAGCGAAAAGATGTCCAGTGACCTCCTTTTAAATTTCGTGGATAAACATCGGGCAGTTACTTACTCTGTGTATTTCTATCAAACAGTTGGTTACTTCTGCGCTTATCTATCGCCTTCCCATTATTTCGTACTGTGAATGAAATGGCGAACACAATGGAAGTCGTCTCCTTGCGGTAAACGTATGCAGTAGTTAATGACATCCATTGCATGTGCTGTCCGTTCACTACCCGTCATTGCACTGACTAGTACGTGTATTCTGGTGCAACTCTGTGTCTGGGATGCTAGCTAATTTTGAGTTTCCCAAATACCTGTTCTACAAAAACTACGTGTGAGCGAACAGTGAGGATGGAGAGGGATTCATATACGTATTCACACATGGGGTGCATGCATGTTTATATATATATATATATATATATATATATTTCATACTCACAACACAGCTCTGTAGTTCACGCGGTGGCTCAGTTCCTTGAGGCACTGCGCTATAAGACAGAAGGTCGCGGGTTCGATACCCCATGGTTTCATTGGGATTGTTCATTGACATATTCCTTCCGGCCGCAATATGGAGCCAGAAATATTTCTTGGAGGTAAAAGCGGCCGGTGCGTAGGGCTGACAACCTTGCCACATTCGTGTGTCGATTGTTGCGAAATGTGAGTGCCTGAACTTCCTGCAACACTCAGGACCTGAACAGGGATTGCCTACGCATTTATGCGTTATGTACATGCACGTACATCTGTTACTTTACAGTGACGCGTACAGACATGCAGCACGCATACACACATACATACTTTCGTATATGGACGTGCCCAACTCATTCGGTTTGGGCTGAACCAGTTTCTGGAACATATGAACTACAAAGAAGGATAAATTTGGCAATTAGACTTTGGTTTTGAACGTCTCGGCGTGGACTAAGCCGCATGGACAAAACTGAAATTTGGACTTTTTAGCCCATACAGAATACCATGTAAATACATATTCATACATTAGATGCATAAACTGGGATCACTGTAGGTGCCTTAGAGAACGAGAGCCGTTACAGTGTCTTGCAGGCTGGTGGGTTGAGTAGTACTGCGCATGTCTACAGATATTGCTGTGACGTCACCGGTACTTCAAAATGAGCTGAGGTAGCTATACCACAATGCACAGTCATTCATACGTGTTAAACCTGAGAGCCGCAATAAGTATTTCAAAATCTTAACCAGTGATTGTTATTGTTTTATGATTCGCGATATAGAAGGATAAACTTGCAGGTGGCTACCGGAGTTTCGGAGGGATCTGCTTGAAATTATACCTGCAGCTTCTTCCGTAACGTTGCTAACAACCTAATAGACTACAGGTTCTTCCGTAATGTTGCTAACAACCTAATAGAATACAGGATCTTTCGTAACGTTGCTAACAACCTAATAGACTGCAGGTTCTTCTGTAACGTTGCTAACAACCTAATAGACTGCAGGTTCTTCTGTAACATTGCTAACAACCTAATAGACTGCAGGTTCTTCTGTAACGTTGCTAACAACCTAATAGACTACAGGTTCTTCCGTAACGTTGCTAACAACCTAATAAACTACATGGTTGCAAGTAAAGAGTACCACAGCCTAACTTACTTATATTGAACTATGTTATGTGTTTCTAAACCTAAAGTTTATGAGGCAGAAACACAACAGTGGAATTGAGTAAAAAAATTCGCAGTATTTGGTTAATTTGAATCGATAACTGTGTGTTGGTTGAAGTGTGTAGATATATTTGATTGCACACGTGGCTGCTGCGCATTGTTATTTGCGTGCAGAATTATACAGACTGTTTTCCTGCACGGACAATATACGCTGCTTTGCCTGCAGACCTCAGTCATGTATTGCAAGCAGGTTGAAATTCTACTTGGCTTCATGAAAATGTAATTGACCACCAGTTGTGTAATCATTCATATGCGTCTGCACAAGGTTGTAACCCCTGGATACCGTCACTCGGTTTACAGTAACGGCTCCGATACCGGTATCTTTATATTACATTATTTTAGTGCACTGTCTCTCTCTCTCTCTTCACTCACTGCAGTAATTCCATAGTCCTTTCGTAGGTTTTGCATCTTTCTCTTCTTTCCTTAACGCATCCCTCTTTCGCTCTTCGCTTTTCGCATGTGTGTTTTTCTCTTGATATGTCGACGGTTCCTCATTTGGTCACAAGTTTCCTGCGTATATGCAAGCCGCAGATTTATTCCTGTTGTTTACGAAAGCCAGATTACTTTCTTTCCTTCTTTCTTCATTGTTTTTTATCTTTTGATCATTCCTTCTTCCTCTTGCACTTTATATCCTCAATTTCGGTCGTCATCCTCCATTACTGAATCCATTTCTGTTCTTTCATTGTGTTGGCAGTGATGGAGATTATTCCTACTTCACGACGACAATGATAATTACAATGATTATGGAGTGGTGGGGGATAGAGTCTACAATAGTAACGAAGCTTTAGATTGGTCTACATAGAGCGCGGAGAAAAAAAATGTCTTTCGTCGACATTACCAAGAAAAGAAACGTTAAGTACATTAATAAAAACAAAGCAGGCCGGAAGTTCTGTAAGTAATGTACCGGTGTAAAAATGCAGGTTTGTGTCTCTACAACAGCTACTGTGCTTATGTGAACTTCGACATCGCTTGGTGGATGTTAGCATGGAATTTGGTACATCTACATTTAATTTATTCAGGCATTGGCGTATAGAATAGCCGATCCCAGTGGCCGCTCGGTCTAAGGTTTAGGTCTGCGGCCGCTCGCCTGCTGAGAGCGTGGGTTCGAATCCGATTTGTGGGGCTCAGTGTCATATCACAGAGTATAATTCTATATCCGGTTGCGAGGTATGTGAATTGTACGTATTGCGCTTCTTCTTTAAAGCTAAGCCCAAATCGGGGAGTTGTGCGATAACGTCTGTACGTCCTTCGAAGTAGGTGGAGTTTTACGTAACATGGGTTCAAAGGCAGAATTGGCGTGTGTTTATTCAGCTTTAATCTCGGCTGATGACGATGTAGCCATCACGGGGGAGAAGATCCAAACAATTCTTAAGGCTGCTTCGATAGATGTGGAGCCTTATTGGCCAGGGCTGTTTGCGAAGGCGTTACAAGGTATCAATGTCAAGGATTTAATTACGAATGTTGGTTCAGGTGTTGGAGGAAGTGGACCAGCTCCCGGAGGAGCTCCTGTAACTATAGCAGTTAAAGAGTGTGCACATGCTGAAAAGAAAGAAGAAGCTAAGAAGAAGGAAGAATCTGAAGAATCAGATGATGACATGGGCTTTGGTTTATTTGAGTAATTCCAAAGGCGGTCTTACAGGACACTTCTGTTTTTGTACAGTTCTATTGTACTCTGATAAAAGACAACAATAAAGTACTTGTTATACTAGTGGAAAGCAAAAAAAAAAAAAATCCCACCGGGGGCATGGATGTTTGTCGTGAATGTTGTGTGTTGTCAGGTAGAGGTCTCTGAGACGATCTGATCACTCGTCCAGAGGAGTCCTACCGACTGTGATGCGTCTTTGTGTGTGATCTAGAAACCTCAAGAATGAGGAGGCCATGGCCCGCGTTGGACCGCAGCGCCACAGGAAAAAAAAAGGTTTATAGAATAAAAGTTATAATATCTGTTTCTCAGTTAATCCTTGCAATATTTCTCTGGTGTTTCCCTGTTCTTAGGCGATGAGATTCTGTATTACATTTTGTGTTCGAAAAATAATGTACAGAATTTTTGATTACAATCAACTGGAGATGACTGCTGTGGTTTCTATGAATGCATTTTGTGAAAAATAAAAAATTAACTACGTGGTTAAGATTAACGTCTTCCCCGATGTTATATTCTGCTGACGCGTACGTAGTTGCCGACGTTTCAGACGCACTACAATCCTGAAGACGTCAGCAATTATTCACCAGTTGACATTTAATATAAAGAAGACTACACTGTCAACTGACTGTGCTGAGAGAAATTCAAGAACTTCAGCGATCCAAAATCTCTGAATTCCTTTACGTAGTAATTTCTTATTATATCTTCAAAAAAAGCTCTGCACCATAAATATATTTATAATTTTAAATAAGAAACCTAAATAATAGAATAACGAAATTCCTTAGAGGAGGAAAGGAGTTTTGTTTGCTTAACAATTGGCAATTTCTGTGTATAGATTGCTAACAGGATTCTTGCTGCGAAGCCAGAGTTTATTCCAATTCCTTCCATATTGCTGATGAAACTGTATCTGGTCTGACACTTTTTGCGATGTTTGCTACCTCGACGTTTTCTTTCACAGTTTTTTGGACTAATTTTCCATCATTATCATAATCACATATGATGTCACGGATACAAAGGACGTACCTAACATGGCCTCACATACCTTCTATTCTTCTGGGACATGACGGTATGTCATGTCCCAGAAGAACGGAAGCCTCAACTCACATCACATTACAACTAATTAATAATAATATTCATCATCGTCATCATCATATATCTTTCATTGAGTCGGGCCACTTGCTGACCCGTTCCAGTATCACGTATCCAGAAGTCTCTTCAAATGTAATAATTAGTGTAATAATAAAAATAATAATATATATATTAATATTATTATTGTTGTTAATTTTTATTGATATTGCTCTTCTTACTGTAAATGGAGGGGAGACTGTTTATTCCAAACTCAATGGCAAATTTCCTCATCACAGTGACACCTTGTCGCATATTCCAGCAAAATGTAATGCGGTAGGTACTGATGTGGCTGCAGACGTCATTTGTCAAATATAATATCTGATTTGCAACTCAGATTTTATATCCATTCGTTTCCTGTCTCACCTTGTACAGCTATAAAGTATTAGTGAAACTGTGTACATGAATCAGCATTATATTGAATGCCGCATGAAATCACGTTAAACATCAAGGACACTGTCTTGGCAGAGTGTAACAAAGTTCATATTTTCGAGGTATTATTGGAAATGAACTGTCCCATTCACCTTCCTTTACCTAGGTACGTGTCTCACGTTACAAGAATACAGGTGCCTCTGCAATAAATTAGATAATATAAGTGTTACTGGCGATTTGTGTAATAATTATGATGTTTTTTATTTAGTGTAAACATCATCCTACGCACGCGTTCTGTGTAAAATGATCACATATTATATGTAACGTATCTCATTCTACGCACCATTTTACGAGGGTTAACCAGAAAATGAGTTCCGTTTGCGAATATTGCCTCTGTAGCGCTGCGGTCACGATCGTGCGCATGGGTGCCGAGTTTTTTGATTCTGTGGCAAGGCACGGACGGAATTTGCAGACATTCGAACAGTGTTTACGCACCGTGTTGTGTGTTTATAATGTTTAAGAATGTACAGAATCCCGCCACATGTGAAATGCGGCCTGTAATCCGTTTCTTAGAAGCAAAGAACATGACACCGGCTGAAATTCATCGTCAACTTTGTGACGTGTATGGAGAACATGCCATGAGTAGTTCAATGGTACGGAGATGGGTGCGACTGTTTAATGGAGGACGCGAAAATGTGCATGATGATCCGCAGAGCGGTAGACCGTCTGCGGTGAATGAAGATTTGGTGCGTGCAGTTGAAGGGAAGATTAGGGAGAACAGATGATTCACCATTACGCTATTTTCCCTACATTTTCCTCATATTTCACGGTCACTTCTTCACAAAATTGTGTCTGAGGTCAAAGAAGCCGTTACCACTTGCTTTACATCGCAGGCGGCATCATTCTACGATGAAGGGATACAAAAACTGGTGCAAGGCTATGACAAGTGCCTCAACAATGGTGGAAACTATGTCGAAAAGTAGTGTACGGTATGTACATAAAATGGCAGTATACATGGTTTGTAATATAGTCTTGTTTTTTTCTTAATAGCCCATCGGATCTTACTTTCTGGATAACCCTCTTATTTAAAAAGGCCACAGTCCTACGAAGTTAATCTTGTTATCAGTTCACCAGTAGGTTAAACGTGTTTATCCCCTATTACCAAAATCGAACACATCACCAAAACCGAGAAATGTAAGTAACGACATTTAATTTCAGGCTCTAAATACGTGGAAAAATTGGCATGTGTGATATTTTACACCAAACATTGACTCGGCACAGAGCACACAACACGTCGCGAAAAAAATTATATGGAATTTTATTTGGACGTTTATTTTCTTACTGAAATGACGTATTCACTGTTTTAATAACACCGAAAAATGTGTTTGTTAGTCATTTAGAGTAAACAAACTGCTGAAAATATTTTCATAATACATTATAAAAACTGTAGGAATCTTGTGTCTCAAAATATTTTGTGTGCACTGGAATGTGTCTCTATTGCAGGAGGGATAAAATGTGGGTGAACTGAATAATGAAAATCTGTAACCTGAAATGCACAAGTATCTTATGCAGCTGTCAAGGCACCTCAGCCAATTAAAGTGGCGGCTTAGAGCTGCAATACAATCCCCCATGAAAAATGTAGCTGAAGTTTAGAATTAGATACAGCATTTGCCGTAAATTGGATAACATTATCAAAAAGCGAAGTACAATCTATTCTGTTCACCATAATTTATTACTGAGAAGAATTCTGATTTGACTGTTCCAATTTCCATACAATTGTAGCTTTAGCAGTCTGGAAACACTTCTTCTTACAGTCGTTCTATTTGCTTAGCTTCCGATCCACAAGTACGTACAGTTGTGTGAAGTAACCAACTTGTTACAGACTATTAAATTACAATTTTTTTAAGCTCGTGGTTCCTTGCACCGTAATTCAATGTGAATAAAAATCCAACAGATGCAACAGTATACAGATATTTATTTACTGCAAAGCTACTTGTACCGCTACTCCCCTCCAACGTGGTCTGATCGGGACTGGTTAGTGCGACTCGACTCGCACAAACCAGTCCGGATCAGACCACGTTGGAAGGGAGTAGCGGTACAAGTAGTATGACCTGTACTGGAAGCTGCGAGTACAGTTTTTAATACTCCTGATTATGGGTGCTGTGACACCCGAAACATGTAGAGTAGTTTTGCAGTGAATAAATATCTGCATACTGTTGCATCTGTTGGATTTTTATTCATATTGAATTACAAAATTTATTTGAGACAGATTTTATAACGAAAGTAAACGGCAACGTTAAATATAACGTTTAGAATTGTAAAATGTAAATTATAAAAACTGTAAAGTAGTTACTGTGAGATTTAATTCAGTTGTTATAAAAACATTGACAGTACTAGTAGTGACTAATGATCACTCTATTCATGTTTATAGTTACAATTGGAAATTTATGTTAAAGGAGCTTCGAACCTTCTCGAAAATTGAATATGTAAGAAAGAAACAAGAATTGACTTTAAGAATTTTTAGAACTCATAATTCTGACTATTAAAGTCGAGAAAATATCGTCGATCTGGTTGTTTAGAAAATAATTCCAAAGAAGTTGATTGAATTGAATTGTATCAGTTTAGGATCTATTGGTTCTACTTTCTTAGAAGTGATTGTTTTATAAATGTAATGCTATGGCATAATTGTTCTGCAAGGACTTCAGAGGGTTAAATTTTCTTTGTGATTTCTAACATTATTTTAAACTTGTATGAATAATCAAACGTGCAGTCAATGTTACATATTTTTCTTGTGGTTTGTACCGACCTCACTTGATACCGTAAATGAGCGTAGTTGGTAATATGCCTATATCGTGTAGGAAGAAGAGTGGAATGCTTGTTTGATCTTTTGAAACTTAGTGGCAACTTGCCACTTGTTGTAACATTTTAAAGCCCTGTATTTTGTCTAAGTTCCGTTTTACTTAAAGAAAAAAAGCGACTGTTTCCTTAACCTTTTATTTGCTAGCGGTGACTTTACGTACTGCTAGGTTAAGGTAGGCTTTCACTCTTCTTATAGGTCACGCAGGACCTTAGGGTGAGTAGAGGTATAGCTCTACTCTTTTCTAGGACCTTCGCCACTAGATGTGAGTGGGGGTTCAGCCCTCAGTCCCACGCCCCGGCCACTTCTGCCCCCGGGAAAGATCCGGCACCCATTGTACAGGAGGCTGGGTGGGTCCCAGGGCCGGTCTGGACGGGCGGAAAATCTCGTCCCCACCGGGATTCGATCCCGGACCGTCCAGCCTGTAGTCAGTCGCTATACCGACTGAGCTACCCGACCCA